>Ga0099364_10005414_pt1 | contig 18929 bp, 19 predicted proteins | sample TergutTh196P3_FD_73070 | JGI IMG/M metagenome (GOLD analysis project Ga0099364, IMG submission 73070) | Microcerotermes parvus P3 segment gut microbial communities from Pointe-Noire, Republic of the Congo - Th196 P3 | ecosystem: Host-associated > Arthropoda: Insects > Digestive system > Gut ...
AACCCGTTCCCAAATCCACCCCGCAGTAGAGGTCTTCTCCCTTACTTATCGCGGAGGTAGCCGTGAAAGCCTCTGCAGTTCGTTTAAGCAGGTCGTCTGACGGACACACCTTACTCCTCTTTCAGTTTGGGCAATATGAACTCTACATCACCGTGCGGGCGCGGTATGACATGTACCGATACCAATTCCCCGATACGCTCGGCTGCAGCCGCTCCCGCATCCGTAGCCGCTTTTACCGCCCCGACGTCGCCGCGCGCCATCACGGTGACGAGCCCTCCGCCGACAAGCACCTTGCCTGTCAGCGTGACGTTGGCTGCCTTGACCATGGCGTCCGCCGCTTCTATCGCGGACACAAGCCCTTTAGTTTCGATCATTCCGAGAGCGTTGTTGTTCATTCTCCATCTCCTCCCTGGATTTCGGATTCGTACAGTTTTTCCAGTATGCTCAGCAGCTTTCTTTTGTTCGATTTCGTTATTTCCTCCGGAGACAATCCGGAGTCGTTCCGCTCGTTCAGTATTGCCCTAAGTCCGGATACGGTCATTTTACGAAGCTCGCCGGGCGCGTATGACTCCTGTTCGCGGTTTTGGCTCGAAGCGGGCGCATAGCCGCCGGAATTTGAGTTCTCGTTCGTCGGTATTCTGCGCGCGGCTTCGTTCCGAGGCGCAACGCACCCGAGCATCCATCCTACTTCGGGCGCCGGGCGGGGTATTACGTGAGCGGAGATCAGCTCCCCGACTCTCTCGGCGGCGGCGGCTCCAGCGTCCACGGAAGCTTTTACCGAACCGACGTCGCCGGTTACAATGGTCGTGACGAGCCCCGAGCCGACGTGCTCCTTCAGCAGCAGGCTCACGCCGGCGGACTTCAGCATAGCGTCCGCAGCCTCTATGGAGGCTGCGAGCCCTCTCGTCTCAACCATTCCAATCGCTTGCATATCAGGTTACCGTATTAATAATCCGTCGGATTTGCGGCGACGTACTTCACGGCTTCCCCGAACGCTTCGCACGCGGCTTTGCAGGCGCTCTGCGAACCGGTGAGAAGCCCGCCGCCGAAGTTTGTCTCCGATGGCGGCCCGAAGAAAGCGGCCAAACGCACGTCGGCCGCCTTGAGCGCGGCGTCGAGCCCGTAGATGGCTTCTTCCGGGGGCGCTATCAAATACGCCAGGGAATCTCCCTCTTTGATGCCCGCTATTTCCGAAAGGTAGGAACCTGTCCTCGATATGCAGTGCGCGTAGTAGATCACTTGGTCGTCATTACTGGCGCTGACGAAGTATGCGTCGTTTTCGATGACGTCACATATCGCGTCCAAGCCGCTTCTTACTTCCGCCGGGTTGGGGCCCGAAATGATGCCGATAACCTCGCCTGCCAGCTTGGTGTTGGCGTTCGCCGCGCCGCCGTAAAACGATTTTCCGTAAACGACCTTGACGTCGGCCTTTTTAGTCGCCTCATCCAGCGCCGTGTACGCCACATCGTCGCAGTCGGTCGTGAAGAGACCAATGCTGCGGTGGCCGGCAGGAAGATTGAGTTCTTTGACCAGGTCAGCGTTCGCGTTGGGAATAATTTTCATTGAGAGAACTTTGCTTTTTACTGGATCATCGATCATTTTTTGCTACCTCCTGTTTTTTACGCGATTGATATAGTATGCAAAACCGCACAAATTGCCTGTAAGTACCTGTCAGCCGTTTGTCTGCGGCATCCCTCCTTTAAAGTTTAAGATCCAGGCCGCTCGCGCGTTTTTCGAGCATTAGTCCAATTATTTCCGCAATGTACGCTCCGGCCTCCACCGGAGAAGTACCTCCGCCGTGTATGTTCGAGACGACCGTTCGGCGCGCTTCCGGCATGCCGACCGCAGGTTTGTAGGATATATAAGCCGACATACTTTCCGCAGTCACCAAGCCGGGACGCTCCCCTATCAGCGTCGCCACCACCTCGGCGCCCGTCGCTTCGCCGACCGCATCCTGCGACGGTACTCTGCCGTATTTTACGAAGAACGGAGGCGCGGATTTTATCCCCCGGTGGTCAAGTCCCTGAACGATTGCCTTGAAGGTGTCCTCCGCGCAGGCCTCGACCGCAGTTGTGCTGAGGCCGTCAGTGATATATATCAGCACCCTTGGATTCACACCGGTTATCTCCCTTATTTCGGCCTTCGCCTCGTCGCTGAATTGCCTTCCAAGGTCGGGGCGCGTCAGGAAACTGTCTTTGTCCGAGCAGAGCGTCTGAATAACCCTCAGGTTCATTCGTCTCAGCAGGCCGTCCTCCGACATCTCGCTGAATACCGCGTCCATCGCGGCGGCGTGATCAGCCCGGAAGCGCAGGAGCGTCTCCGTCCTGTACTTTGGGCCGGCTCGCCATACCCCGATCCGCGCCGGAGTGGCCTTCTTCATCTCGGCCAACACACCGGGATTTGCGGGGTTCGGAACCGACACAAGATTTCTGATTTCGGGCCGCGTTATGTCGGGCAGGCATCCGTCGTCCGTTACTCCTTCGGGCGCGCTTGCGCTCATGTGGGCCGCCGCTTTATCGCCCGTTTCTTTGACGTTTAATATTTCACCCAGAACCTGTTCGATAATTTTTTTGATGTCAGTCTCAGCGATCATAATTTCGTTTCACCCCGTTCCATCCAATCCATCAGGCGAACATCGACGCGTCGCCGGCACGATCCGTCAGCCTACCGTTTTCATCAAGGACTCCCATCTCGACAGCCCATCTGAAAAATTCGGGCGCGGGTTTGAGGCTCATCAGCTCTCTTAACGTCGCGTCGTCGTGGTAGCTGGTGTCCTGATACGCGAGCATAACGTCGTCTCCCGCCGGAATGCCCATGAAGTAATTCGCGCCGCTCATCGTTAAAAGCATCGTCGCCACCTCCTGGTCGTCCTGCTCTATCTTGGTATGATTCGTATAACAGGGCGCCATGCCCATAGGCAGCCCGGTGAGCTTACCCATGAAGTGATCCTCAAGGCTCGCTCTGATTATCTGGCGACCGTCATACAATGTCTCCGGTCCTATGAAGCCGGAGACGTTGTTAACCATGAACGGGCTGTACTTTTTGGCGAATCCGTAGGTACGGGCTTCCAGCGTCACCATGTCTATGCCGTCGTTGAGTTCGAGGGACTGTTCCGAGCCCTGCCCGGTCTCGAAGTACATGAGATTCGGCCCCTTAGCCATACCGTACTTGGATATGAGCTCATGTGCTTCGCCTAGGATTTTTTCCGTCACTCCGAATGCCTCGTTGGTCGATTCAGTTCCGGCGACGCTTTGGAAGAGCATGCAGGCCGGCGCTCCCTCTCTCACCGCTTCCATCTGAGTTGTGATGTGGGATAGTACGACGTTCTGCGTCGGTATCTTCCATTTCTGTATAACATTCCAGGTCGCTTCCAGGAGTGTTTTAGTGTTATAAACGTTGTCTTCGACCGGGTTGATCCCTATACAGGCATCCCCCGACGCATATGAAAGTCCCTCTGCGGTCGAAGCGAGTATCCCGGGAATATCGTCTGCGGGGTGATTCGGCTGTATTCTGAACGAGAGCGTGCCCGGGAGCCCGACGCAGGTGGCGCACGTAGCCCATACCCTGAGTTTCCGGGCGGCATATACGAGATCCATCGCGGTCATCAACTTGGTAACTGCGGCGATCATCTCGGAACTAAGTCCCTGGCTTGCCTTGCGCGCCATCTGCGGCGTGGTGCGGTGATCCAGCAGCCAATCCCTCAGCTCCCCAACCGTCCATCCGCTCATCTCGCCGAAGATGCGCGCGTTGATTCCCGCTTCTATCACTGCGGTCACGTTGTCCATGGTAAGAGGGTTCGCCCTTATCTCACCGAGAGTGATCTCGCTCAATACTATTCTAGCCGCAATTCGCTCGGAAACGCTGAGCGCCCCGATGCCCAGAAACATGTCTCCGGATTTCTCCTCGTTCGCCTTGGCGAAAAGATCCCTCAAATCGCGAAATTTATATACCCTCCCCGATAAAACCGTCTTCAGTTTCACGACGATACCTCCCTTGCATTTTGTCTGCGGACTGTCCGAAGCGTTTCACTCTTTTCAGGGTCTTATCACGACAGCTGCGAGCCTGACGGCATAAATCATTTTTTGGAATTTTCAGCATCCATAATTACTCCAAAAATTAAAAAAGTCAAGCGATAAAAAGTCGAATACAGTCTCGCGGCGCGGCTGTTTTCAGAAAAAAATTCCTATTCCGCAGATGATGATATAAAATTAATTTTGTTATTTACGTTATTATAAGCGGGAGATGAGCTCAAGCATGAAAAAAATCGAGAAGGTTGCCATAGTGGGACTCGGGGCTGTGGGCGCCTCATATATGTCAAAAATTTCAGAGCGTGTTAATACGGACAACCTGCGCGCCATTGCTTACGGCGAGAGGGCGCTTCGGATAAAGAAGGGCGTAATGGTCAACGGGAAAAAATATTTCTTCCCAATAGTTGCTCCCGACGAAGAGACCGGCCCCGCAGATCTGCTCATTTTCGCGGTCAAGTTTCATCAACTCGCGCGAGCCATTACGGACGCGGGAAATCAAATAGGGAATAATACGATAATCATGTCGCTGCTGAACGGCTTCACAAGCGAGGATGCAATCGAGAACGCATGCGGGGTGAGGCCGATATTCAGTACGGCAATAGATTTGGATGCGACCAGGAACGGCGACAGCACCGTGTATACGACGCTTGGCACGATACAGTTCGGCGAGGTCTTAAACGAGAAGGGGAATTATTCTCAAAACGTAACGATGGTACGTGATTTTTTCGAGACGGCGGAGGTCGCGTACGAGATTCCCGGCGATATGAAGCGGGCAATTTGGAAAAAATTCATGATCAACGTGGGAACCAATCAGACCTCCGCAGTCCTGCGCTGTTCATACGGGGCGCTTCAAAGGTCGCCCGAGGCCCGTCTTGTAATGCGCAAGGCGATGGATGAGGCGGCGACCGTAGCGCGCTGTGAGGGAGTGGCTCTCAATGAGGACGACATCGAGGACGCGTTTTTCCGCGTGAGCAGATTGTCTCCCGAGGGATTGACTTCCATGGCGCAGGATGTGGACGCGCGGCGTAAGACCGAGGTCGAACTCTTCGGCGCGACAGTTATCGAACTTGGCAAAGTTCACGGGGTGCCTGTGCCGGTAAACGAATTATTGTATTCTTTGATAACCACTATAGAAAGTTCTTATTAAAACGTATGCGATGAATTACGTTATTATAATTATATAATAAGCTATAATTTTTGCCTGAGTTTCATATTGACGCCGTATTTATTCCGTCGCCGGCGCGTGTTGACTCTGGATGTTCGGGGGCTGATTATACATGACGCAAATAGACGCAGATAAAAACGCTGTTAAAAAGTTTTTTACGGGAAGCGCGGGGCTTGATTACGATGTTGACCCTTCAAGCATTGAAAAACGAAGTTTTGGCTTAATAAGAAGCGCGCTTGAGAGTTACGCCGTAGAGCCGTCGTTGATGGACATAGTTGTTCGGCTTGTTCACGCGGGCGCCGACTTCTCGCTGGCCAACCTTGTCGAGATGAGCGAGGGGGCGCTCGACGCCGCCCGGGAAGCTTTATCGAAGGGAGGCGTGATCTACTGTGACGTGGAGATGCTCAAGTCGGGAATATCCCGCGCGGAGTGCGCTCGTTTAAAACTGACCCCCAGGGTTTACATTCACGACGATGACGTGCGTGAGGCGTCGGAACGCCTTGGAGTGACACGCGCGATGACGTCAGTCGACCGGGCTCTTGACGACCGAGTGCGCGTATTCGCCTTCGGCAACGCCCCGACAGCCCTTTTCCGCCTGATAGAGAGAGTGAGAGACGGAGCGTCGGCTGACTTTGTTTGCGGGATGCCGGTCGGCTTCGTCGGAGCCGCCGAAAGTAAAGCAATGCTTGCGGAATCGGGAATACCTTCGATAATAATAAGAGGCCCGAGAGGGGGCTCCAGCCTGTGTGCGGCTTGTATGAACGCCATTCTCAGAACAGTGGGGCCAAAACATGCCGGTTAGGTTTATTAAGTTTCCGGATTTTTCAGCGCGAGCTATTAACATGCATTAGCTCATGAATATCTCATATAAATCGAGATTTTCTCCACAAAGTTTTCCACCAAATGAGCATAACTTTGGAGGTTTCAGTTGAAAATATCAAAATTTTTTAAAATATCTGCTGAGCGGAATAAAAAATTAACCGGAGCTGTACTGGTTTTTGTCATCAATAGCTTACTTTATTTACCGGCCGGATCCGTGAGTCGGAAGTCCCGGTACGGCGTGAGAGAGGGGCGTTTCGATGAATGATATTATAGATATGGAACCACTGGAAGGCTTCACCACCGGAAGCGCCGCAGCGGCGGCGGCCGCCGCCGCCGTTCGTTTCATGTTCGACAGAAGCTGCTCGACGATTACGCTCAATCTGCCCGGAGACAGGGACATAGTGATACCGGTCACGGGCTGCCGAAGAACTTACGACGGAGCGGAGGGATGGGTGACTAAGGACTCGGGCGGCGATCCGGATGTTACGCACGGAACGGTAATAGTGGCCGAGGTCAAAATTTCGGAGGAGAGCGGCATCACTATTTTGGGAGGAAGCGGCGTTGGAGTGGTTACGAAACCTGGTTTGCTGGTACCTCCCGGCAGGGCCGCGATTAACCCTGGACCGATGTCGCTGATACGGAGATCGCTAGGCAATGAATTGCCGCAGGGAACCGGCGCGAAGGTGACCATATCCATACCCGGCGGAGAGGAACTCGCAAAGAGGACGTACAATCCCAGGCTGGGCATAATCGGCGGGCTGTCGATACTCGGTACGACGGGGATAGTTTCGCCAATGAGTTCCGGCGCGATATTGGGGACGATCAAGAGCGAACTATCCGTCCTCAGGGCGACCGGGATATCAATGGTATGTCTGGTTCCCGGCAATTACGGCCGCAGGATGGCGATGCTGCTGGGCATTCCTGAAGGAATGATAGTGAATATCGGCAATTTCGCGGGCGACTCCCTCGCGATGGTGGGCAATCTTGGTTTCGAGAAACTGGTAATGGTGGGGCAGGTCGGCAAGTGCGCAAAACTTGCCGCCGGATCGCTCGATACGCACAGCATCAAGAGTGACGGGAGGCTGGAAGCGATCGCTGCGTATTCGGCCCTCCACGGGGCGACAAGCGATGATGTGAGGGAGATACTGTCCAGCACGATGGCCGATGAGATTGCAACCAGAATATCCAAGACCGAATGGGGAATGGGGGCGCTGAATGAATTAGTGTCGCGCATAGTGAAAGCTGCGCTTGTCGGAGCAAACGGCATTTCGGAGTGTGCTTGCCTCACCTTTTCCCTGCCGGACTGGGAACTTGCGCGAACTGAGAATTTGAGCAGGCTGATTGACGAAATGAGGATCATTTCTGCGGAGAACGAATGATAAGGATCGTAGGAGCGGGCCCGGGCGTCTCGGACTATTTGACGGAAGGCGCAATGCGCGTCATAAAAAATTCCCGGGTCGTTATCGGCGGAAAACGAATACTTGACGAACTGGATATTCCCGGGGATGTCGGAATCGAACTGCCGGACGGCATGGCCGAATCGGTTATCGAAATTTTGGAGCGAGAGGAGCCGAATGGCGGCGCAACAATCATTGTTAGCGGGGATCCCGGCTTCTACAGTCTCGCGCGCCGCGTCGTCTCCCATTTCGGCAGAGAGAAAGTGTCGATTACGCCTGGAATATCATCAATGCAAATCATGGCGGCCCGCCTGTGCCGTTCGTGGGCTGGAATGGCTGTTGCCACCATTCACGGACGGAGCCGCCCCGGTATCTCGGAGCTCACCGCGAAGCTGGAGAGTTCGCCGGGGCTGGTGGTTTTATTCGGCTTGCCGGAAGAGGTCAGATCCGATATTGAATGGATGACGGCTTGTGACGAGCTTGCGTCGGCATGGGCCGCCATCGGGTGGGATCTGGGTTTGCGCGATGAGCGCATTATCGAATCCGGTTGCCTTGAGGAACTCAAAAGCTGTCCATATATGGGGAGGCTGGGATTGTTGTGGTTGGAGAAAAATCCGTCGGAATAATTCGCAGGGGCGTCATGCCGGACGAGTGGTTTGAAAGGGCGGACGGAGTGCCTATGACCAAAGCGTCGATCAGGGCCGTCGTCATATCGTTATTAAACCCGCTGGACGGGATAAATATCCTTGAGATTGGCAGCGGCACGGGCGCTATGACGGTCGAGCTCGCGAGGGCTGCCGGTTCGGCCGGGCATGTCGCGAGCGTGGAGAGTTCGCCGGAAGCCGCGCGGACGACCTGCGGAAATGTCGAGCGAGCCGGATTGGCGGAGCGTGTAGGTATCGTGGAGGGCAGAGCTCCGCGAGATATACCCGAAGCGGGATACGGCGCCGTCTTCATCGGAGGGCACGGCTCCGAACTTGAGCCGATTATGCGCCGGTGCTTCGACCTCATCGAACCGGGAGGCAGAATGGCGCTCACGTCCATCACGCCGCAAACCACGTTCGTTGCTCTGGGGTGTTTCGAGGAGCTCACCGGAGACATCGGCTTCTGGAGGATACATTCGTCATCCGGCCGCCGAGCGGGCGCCGACTGGCTTATAATAGGAAATAACCCTGTGGATATAATTTGGGGAGATAAATTATGACGCCCGGGGACGGAAAAATATATATTGTCGGCGCGGGACCCGGAGACCCGGAACTTTTGACTCTGAGGGCAAAAAGATTGCTTGAGTCCGCCGATTTCGTTATGTATGCCGGGAGCCTCGTAAACGAGAGGATACTCGATATATGCCCCGCCGGATGCGAAAAGGTAAACTCGATTGATTTAAACCTGGACGAGCAGATAGCAATGATGACGGAAATCGTACGCAAGGGGTGGTTCGTTGTTAGGTTGCATACCGGAGACCCCAGCCTCTACGGCGCAATATCCGAGCAGATCGAACGCCTTGGAGAAAACGGAATCGAATGCGAGATAATTCCCGGCGTGTCCAGCTTTCAGGCAGCGGCGGCAAGATTTGGGATAGAATACACCGTCCCGGGAGGTACCCAGACGCTGATATGCACCCGCGTCACGGGCCGGACTCCCGTTCCGGACGCGGAGGATCTGTCAGCCCTCGCGTCTCATGGCGCGTCGCTCGCGATTTTCCTGTCCTCGGGAATGGCAGGCGACGTGGTGGAAAAGTGCGTTTCGGCGGGTGTCCCGAGGGATACTCCCGCCGCATGGATATACAGGGCAACGTGGGAAGACGAGAGTTCCTGTATCACGACGCTTGAAGAACTTCCGACGTCGATGATGGAAGCCGGGATCACCAAACACGCTCTCATTATCATTGGAGAGTGCCTGAGGCGCGATCCCGGTTCACGCAGCATATTATACAACCGTTGATTTGATGGAGGATTGGCATGAGGCGATACCACACCGATAAGGAAATATTCGTTTTGCACTACGCCGCCGGAGCTGAGGTCGCGGGGGAACTTTGTTCCGCGCTGGGCGCTGTTCAGGTTCCGGTATCGGAAGGAACCAAAGAGGCGTTTTCATCTCGATGGGAGGACGCCGGTGCGTTTGTGTTCGTGGGGGCGCTTGCGATTGCCGTGCGATCCGTGGCGCGCCTCCTGGAGGACAAGGCCGTGGATCCCGCCATTGTGGTGGTGAGCGAGGACGGCGGCATAGCCCTTCCGGTGCTGGCGGGACACATCGGGCTCGCTTCCGATCTCGCGAGGGAGTGCGCCGAGATTCTTTCATCCAGAGGAACTCTGTATGTACCGACAACGTCGAGCGACAGGACGGGTTTCACGGCGCCTGATCTCTGGGCGTCGCGCAGAGGTTACCATATACTCATCCGCAGCAAGCTTGCCGCCGTTATAACCAAATTCAAAACCGAGGGCCGAATCGCGGCTTGGGTCGATCCTTTAATATCCCAACGGGGGATATACTTCCCGCTGCCCTTCGGTTACAAAATGGCGGGCGAACAGGACGACGCGGATGTCATAATATCTCCCCGCGCGATCCAGAAATTAGCCGGCGCAAAGCCACAGATCGTGCCGAAGGTACTTGTTGCGGGAATAGGCTGCAGGACAGGAGCGGACGCCGATACGATAGATAGGGCGCTGAAAAGCGCGCTGTCGAAAAACAGTCACGGTCCGTTCCTCGTAGAAGCTGTTGCGGAGATAAGGACGGTCGAAGCCAAACGCGGGGAGGCAGGCATCAAACAGTTTGCCGCGAGCCACTCGCTGCCGTTGCTGATAGTCCCGGACAAGGATATTATGGCGATGGAGGACGACTTCACGCCGTCGGCGGCAAGCAGGCATATCGGTCTTCCGGGCGCGGCGGAACCGTCGGCCGCGAGCGCCGGCGGGCTGCTTGGGCCGAGGTTTGTGGAAACCGGCGTTACTGTGGCGCTTTCGATGTCGAAACCTGCGGAGTCGGGCGATTTGTCCGTGATAGGAACGGGCCCGGGGGACGCGAAGTACGTGACGTTGGAGGCGCGTTCCGCGATAGACGCGAGCGAGGTCGTCATAGGTTATAAACTATATGTCGATCTGATCCCGGAGACATGGACGCAGGGCAAGATAGTCGAACGTTACGGCATGGGCGAAGAGGAGGAGCGCGTCCTTCGGGCGTTCTCGTATGTAGCCTCAGGGTACAGGGTAGCCCTGCTCTCGGGAGGCGACGCGTCGCTCTTCGGCATGGCGTCGCTCTGCATGTCGATGCTGCCTGATTCGATCGGCTCGGACAGGATAAAGGTTATCCCCGGGGTGACGGCGGCTCAAGCTGCCGGGGTCGCCATCGGAGCCCCGTATTCCAACGGACTCGTCCTGTTGTCGCTCTCCGATTACCTCCAACCCTGGAGCGACGTGGCGCGCGCGATGGAGGGCGCAAGAGAGAGCGGCCTTTCGGTGGCGATATACAATCCCGTGCAGAAAGAGCTGGCCGAAAAACTGGACGAATTGAGGCACATATTCGACGGGAGGCAGGCGATATTAATACGTGACGCAGGCCGCCCGAAAGAGAGTATGATAGAGAAGCCGGCGCGTGATATAGCGCCGGATGATCTGGACATGAGGACGATAATATTTATCCTGTCTCCCAAAGCCCGCGAAAGATTTATCGGCGAAAAGAAAATATGGATAGAGGCGAGGGGCTACGGGTCTGAGGCTGAAGATTCGGACGGATCGATGAAATTGGGACAGTTTCTCGTGTTGGGCGGAACCACGGAAGGAAACGAGGTTGCGTCATGCTTGCTGAAGCACGGGTACACCGTGACTGTATCCGTCACCCTGGACACTGGGGCTCTCTCGGTTCCGAAAGAAGCGAACGTCATGATAGGCGCGCGGAACGCCTCCGGCTGGGTGAGCATCCTTGGCGACGAGAACGTAAATGCCGGATTACTCGGGGTCATCGACGCGACTCATCCATTCGCCGCAGAGGCCTCTCGCGAGATAACTGCGGCGTGCAAGGATTCGGGCACGCCCCTGTGCAGGTTCGTTCGGGCGAAGGAGGCGCCGCAAAACGCGATATTCGTCCCGGATGTCGAACTGGCGGCAGATCGCGCGATAAAGCAGACCTCGGGAAGCGACGTCATCTTTCTGGCTCTCGGCACGAATGACCTGGGCAAAGTCATGCCGCGAATCCGAAAATCCGGGCGCGGAGTGCTGGCCCGAATGCTTCCGACTGTAAAAAGCATAAAGCAGGCGAAACGCCACGGATTGACGCCGATGGAGATTGTGGCTGCCTGGGGCGCCGGCGGCGCGGATTTCAACGCGGCTCTTTGCAGGGAGAGAAAAGTGAAGTGTATTGTGAGCAGAGAGTCCGGGGAACAGGGTCAAATAACGGAAAAAGCTGCGGCGGCCAAGGGGCTGGGAATACCTATTATCCTTATAACGCGCCCGGCTGAGCCGGAGGGCGTGACGCGCGCGGATGAGCCGGGGAAATTGCTTGAGTGGTGTAATGAACTGGTCTCGCGCGAAGGCGGGTAGCGAACTTAAGGAAACGTTGAATAAATCGTTCAATGTCTTGAAGTTCAGAAAAAAACGTTTGTTCGATACGGAACAGTATTAGGGAGGTATGGCCTTTGATCAGTAAGATTGGACTGGTTGGATGCGGGACAGTCGGCAGCGGTCTTTTGGAACTGCTTGATAAGCGCGCTGACTATATCGCGGGGAAGTACGGCGTTACGTTCAAATTGTTATTCGTGACGGATGCGGCGCGAGGGACGGCGTTCTCTCACGACGGGCTCAACCCGCGCGCTTTGCTGGAAATCCTAAAAATCGGCGGCAGTCTTGATTCTATCTCACCGGAGGACGTTTCTTGCGATCCGGCGTCGCTGTTTGAAGAGGCGAAGCCGGATATAATATGCGAAGCCGCGCCGACGGATTACACGACAGGCGAGCCGGGCATGAGCATAATTATTGCCGCCCTGTCGGCAGGCATAAGCGTCGTTACAAGCAGTAAGGGAGCTCTCTCGCTCGACATGGCCGGCCTCAAGGTACTGGCCGTTTCCAAGAGGGCTTCGCTCAGGTTCGAGAGCAGCGTGATGAGCGGAACTCCCCTGATAAGCCTCGCGAGGGGCCCGATGGCCGGGTGCGAAATATCGAAAGCAGAGGGCATACTGAACGGCACGACTAACTTTATTTTGACGAAGATGGAGGAAGGCATGGATTATGCCGAGGCATTGGCGGAGGCAACGCGGCGTGGATACGCCGAGGCTGATCCCACGGGTGACGTGGAAGGCTTCGATGCTGCGGTCAAGGTTTGTATTCTTGCCGCCGAATTTTTCGGAACACCGATGAGATTGGAGGACGTGCGCCGCACAGGCATAACGGGCGTCACGAGCGAGGATATTAAAAGAGCGGCGGCTTCCGGCGGGAGGATAAAACTCGTCGCCGGCGTAAAGAAAGAGGGCGGCTCAGTGATCGGATACGTGTCGCCGGAAAACGTTGGGCTTGATAATCCGCTCGCGTCGGTGTCGGGCGCCGCGAACGCGGTTAGTATAACGACGGACAACCTCGGCGTTGTGACCATCACAGGGCCGGGAGCCGGGAGAATTGAGACGGCGCAGGGCTTGCTCTCCGACATGCTGAGCATCGCGCGCGGACAGTTGTGAAACACGCCGGAACGGGCGATTTCTTCCGAGCGCTCGCCGGCAAGCGCGTGTTGGGCGTCAATCCTCCGGTATATGATTTCGCTTGGTTCGACCTGTGGGCTCTCCCGCTCGGTCTGTTGGAAGCGCTTGGAGCATGCAGGGAGATTGGTTGTGACGTTTCGCTGATCGATTGCGTGCATGAGGGAATGATCGGCGAGCTGAGCCTGGGAAGGCGAAAAATAGGGCGCTCCAAAGTGGAGCGTCCAAACTCTTACAGGGATATCCCGAGAAGATTTTACCGCTACGGCATTGACCGCGAACAATTGAGAAACCGCCTGGCACGGTCGTCGCCGGACGCCGTATTCGTCACGTCGATAATGACCTACTGGTATATCGGAGTCCGGGAGGTCATATCGGCGGTTCGGGACGTGATGCCCGGAGTGCCTGTTGTGCTGGGAGGCATTTACGCTACCCTCTGTCCCGAACACGCGAAGGACTCCGGCGCCGATATAATCCACTCCGGCCCGTTCCCTTTTTCTTCGCCGCGCGTACCCATCGATCTCTATGACCGTCCGCCGTTTATTCCTCTCGCAACATCGCGCGGTTGTCCGCTCGACTGTGACTACTGCGCGTCGAAGGCACTCGGCGGGGATTTCTCCGAGACGCCGGCGGACGAAATAATCCATTGCCTCGACAGTATGATGGACATCGCTCCGGCGAGGGACGTCGCCTTTTATGACGACGCGCTGCTATGGAACAGAGAAAGCCGTTTTTATCCTCTTTGCGAACATTTCAGGACTTTTTATCCCGAAATCAACCTCCACACACCTAACGGGCTTCACGTGTCGTGTCTGGACGAACGCTGCTGCCATGAGATGGCGAGCGCGGGGTTTCGCACTATACGCCTCAGCTATGAAGGAACCGATACTCTCACGTCGGCGGCGAGTTCGGATAAGGTCGGCGAGGGCGACTACGAGCGCGCGGTGCGAAATCTCAGGCACGCGGGTTATTCCGAGGACGAAATCGAGACGTACGTGCTGGCGGGTCTGCCTGGACAATCGACAAAAGACGTGGAGAGTTCGATCAATTTTGTCAAAAGTCTGGGTTGCCGCCCAAAGCTGGCGGAATACTCCCCTATTCCCGGCACAAGAGCCTTTGCCGCTTCTGCGGCGCGTTATCCTGAAATAATCTCTGAGCCTCTGCTGCACAATAACACAATCTACGCGCAATACGTGGCGGGCATTCCAACCCCTGCGGAACTGCAGGAGTTAAAAAATTCAGCAAAAGAATGATGAGAAAAAACCTGAATATCCGGCCAAGCGACCGAGCTTTGAATCGTGAATGCGTCTGCGTATTTGGAACGCGCGTCCCCTTTTTTATTTCCGGAAAATTTTTAAAAAAGATTTTTACCTTGAATATATGGATATTTTCTGCCATTTCTAATATAATCAAATGATTAACGAAGATGGGTGGTGTTTTCATGAGAAGAGGCCCAGTTAGAAGGTCAAGGAGAAGAGTCCTTCCATTGCGGATAATAATAGGCCTCGTCTTTCTGATCATTGGGGTTGGAGCGGCATATTCGCTCGTAACGGGAAACAGACCTCCGGAGCCCAGAAACGAACCCATCATCATACGGCCGAACACGCTGGATGATCCGTTCGCGGGCCAGGGAGAATTCACCACGGTGGAGACTGACCCGGAAGAGTCTCCTTACCCCGACATGCCGCCGATAGTTCCCATTAATCCCGACGTTATCGCGGGTCCGATGGCGGATGAACGGCAGGATCAGTTCACAAGCGAGAGGATAGCGGGTTTCACGGTGCCGACGGCGCTTCAGGCGTCTGTGAATCAGTTTTCCGCTAACCGCACGAACCAATGCGCCGGCGAAATAATTGTGGTTACCCGCGACGGCGATCCTCTCAACGTGCGGAGCGTTCCATCTACCGCGAACAATCAGCCGCTGAGCCGGGTTTCGAATGGAACGAGGCATAACGTTTTGTTGTGGGCTCCGGACACGGATCCGACCAGGCGATGGTTTCTGATCGTCAGCGGGCAAACCGTATCGGGCTGGGAGAGGAGCGAGTTCACAGACGCGTCAAATGTTGTATTTGCAAACTGACAATATGTAATTTTTTCGCCGACAGAGAGGAGAACGTCGAATTTTTAAGAATCTCCCCCCAAAAGAAAACATTAAGATAGTTGTCACAGTGTTATCGATCATCGCGTTAACGTGCGGCATAATTTTTGTCGCTGCGCAAGAGTCACGAAGGCAAATTGTTATACCGGAGGAGCCGGAACTTATTCCTGATCCGACTCCCGTTTCTTTTGACGTAGCGTTGCCGCCGGTAATATCCGAGGATATCCTCCCTCCGGCGCTGTCGGAAAGCGAGGTCGATTTCACAGAGATCAGGCCCAATCGTACCGACATAGCTAAAAATGAGCCCGGAACGCTTCTCGTGATAGACAAGCGCGACCACACTATGGAGGTATTTAATTACGGCGAGTCGATAAGAGAATATCACATCGCGGTCGGCAGGAACGCCGGCGATAAACAGCGTGTTGGGGATATGCGGACTCCCGAGGGCGAATTTCCCGTCGTGCAGATTCAGAACTCGTCAAGCTGGGTTTATGACTTCGGTGATGGCAAAGGACCCATAAGAGGGGCTTACGGTCCATACTTCATAAGGCTAGGCACTCCGGGGTGGACGGGCATCGGCATACACGGCACGCACGCCCCCGAATCCATCGGCACGAACGTTACTGAGGGCTGCATAAGGTTAAACAACGACGACTTGGTCGACTTGAGAAATCTTGTGCGAATTGGGGACAGAGTTGTCATAAGAGATTAGAAGTACATTATAGATCGCGAGTCAGTACCAGATCAATATGCATACAGCATATTGATTCTGATAAAAACACAACGTTGCGCGAAGGCGCCTGCGATAAATTATCGGCGTCTTTTACAGGTTTTTCAGGGAGAATACAGCTTCCCTTGCGAACAGTCTGTAATGGCGGAACTCGTCGGGAATACCGCCTGCGTATTTTTCAGGCCAGCCTGCCGGCGTGCCTTTCGTCACAACATCGGCGAATCTCTGAGTGCCGTGCGTTAGCGTCCATACGCGGATCAACCGCCGATCCGGTTCCAGTTCGAACCTCACATCCACGACCCCATCCACCCGCGGCTGCCAACCGGTGTTCATATAATCCCTTGTCGCGAATACCGATCCCTGGAGGGAACGCCTCACCTGGCACTCCATCACGCGAAAGTAAAAGAGTTCGTCGTTTTCGGGTATCACGATCGTCTCGTCGCAAGAACGGTTGAACGTGACGGAGATGCGGATATCGCCGTTCGGCAGCGTAGTTTGCGCCATATTTTTTCTGGCCGGAAGGGAATAGGGCATCATGGCGCCGAACAGTATCCAATTGTTTACGTCGCTGCCGATGCCGGACGCGCTCTTCAGCAGCGTCGGAACACTGTTCACGATGAGCTGCACGGTGTCGGATGTCGTCTCGGTTCTTTCAATCGTTCTGCTTCTCGCTCCCACGGCGTAGGCAATCAGGCATCTTCCGTTTTCTCTCAAACCGTCGGGAAGCACCGCCGTTTCGATACTTAATGATCCGCGCCAGTTAAACGGAGGGAGAGGGGTATTGAAAGCGAATACGTAATCTTCCGGCTTCTTCGGAAGACCGTAGCCGCAATGCTCCAGCGGGGCAGCGAGAATGGCGAATACCATCTCAGCTCTGTCTTGGGCGACGCTTACATCCTCAGCGTGGCGCATGACACGGAGAGGGATGTACGTTACGGCGACTAGTCCGCATAGTAATATGGGTAAGATAATAAGGGAAACGAGTATCTCTGTCAGGCAAAGGGCCTTTCTTCCACGCTTCACCTGCGGTTTGGGATACGCATTCGGGAGTACCCGGCTTTTTTCCTCTGACGTTTTTCCTGAAATTTTTTCGCTTGCATCAACTACCAAAATTTCACATCCTCAAAAAGTATTTCATGCTGTAAAAAAATAATTCTAGTGAGTACAAAATTACAAAACAACAGTATTTTCGAGTAAACTAAGCAATATAACCGACGGAAGTTTTTCACCGTGACGCGGCGGCGTTATGAGGAGGAATTGATCATGGTCTTTGAATACAGGCTTACTACTTCAAGGGAGGTTTTTTATGAAATAACGCGGCAAGTCCGCGAAGCTGTCACAAAAAGCGCGGTAGAGGACGGAATCGCGGTGATTTATTGTCCGCACACGACTGCGGGGATAACGATAAACGAAAACGCCGATCCCGACGTAGCCCGGGATCTTCCCATCGGACTGAATAAGGCGTTTCTAAACCACCCGGAATACCGTCATGTGGAGGGTAACAGCGCCGCACATCTGAAAGCTTCGCTCATAGGTTCAAGCGTGACGGTCATTATTGACGGCGGCAAACTCATTCTCGGAACGTGGCAAGGTATATTTTTTTGTGAGTTCGACCCGCCGAAAACGCGGAAGTTTTTTGTGAAAATTATTGGAGCTTAGTGTTGCGTTATATGGCGCTTTTCGACGTTTTGGTGTTGCGTAGTGTGTCGCCGTTTTGCCTCTTAATTCGTCATGTTTTGCATCAAATTTGCATCAAGTGGATTTTTTCGGAGTTTCTTGATGCAAATTAAGCCGCAAACCCGCATGACAACAGGCTTTTACGGCAATAGTTACCATTTTAAAAAAAGATAATGATACTCTGGCAGGGTTTTATTACATTCGCGCTTAACGGTACATTTGTGGATTGTTTGTCCTGATATGCGTGCTTTGTGGTTTTAATACGGCCTCTTGACCCGTCTCCGTAACATTTCCGGTCTGTTTGCGGCCTCACGGTTCATTCAAGGCTTCTTCGGTGTGTTTTTCGTGTATCCGTTGACCTCTGAATGTTCGTTTGCGTTATTTTTATGACCTGTTTACCCACTCCCGACCCCTTTACGGATATTTTCGGGTTCTTTGTCCTCACTGCGGTCTGTTTGCGGTTTTCTTATGACCCTGCGGTTTTTTTCCGGCCATTTTGTGACCCCATCGACTGAAAGGGTGTCTTGATGTTCTGGACAAGCTGGCGCTTGTAATACAAAACTCTCCGAGTTATGTATTACAAGCGCACTGCTTACCCTATGCGGGGTAATCGGCGGACTTGCGTCCTTCTCTCATGACCATATCGATAACACACATGACACACGCAAGAGGTTCAAACCCATCAAGGCGTTTGTCCGTCACCCCGGCCTTCAGGAGACCGCAAAGTTGCGGAGACTGAAAGCGGGGCGCGGTGTTCGGGGTTGTCATAGGAAAACCCCTCACAGGACGACCATAGCGGCGCTCGTTTCTCTTTGGAGGGTCCGGTATACCCAGGCATAATATCGGCGCTCTGCGGTCGTCCTGCGCAGCCATAGACGACACCAAAGAAAAGAATTAAGCCAGGGGGAAGGAAATATTTCTCGTCCGCCTGGCCCAATCGCGCCCATCGATGATTCTTCAAGTTATATTTTCATAAACCGTTGCAACGCGCCAGCCGATATTCTCCAACCGCCTCCGATCTTTACCCCTTCGAGTGCTCCATCCCGAAGCTTCTGCTGAATTGTTCTCGACGTGACGCCCAAAATAGCCGCCGTTTCCTCGACCGTATAGAATTTTCCGAGCATCTCACGTCCCTCTCTAACTACGGCCTTGTCCACCATGGCCGCCGCTGCTTCCCTATCTGACCGCGCCCTTTGCTTCTCAGAGACATACGGAGATTTCGGCTTTTGGTCCGGCGCCGATTCTGGCATCGCAGACGATCCCTCCGACGCCAAGGTCTCCAGCGAGGGATCGCATGGTGCGCCTTCCTCTGCGGATTTCGCGGCTTCAATC
>Ga0099364_10005415_pt1 | contig 18929 bp, 17 predicted proteins | sample TergutTh196P3_FD_73070 | JGI IMG/M metagenome (GOLD analysis project Ga0099364, IMG submission 73070) | Microcerotermes parvus P3 segment gut microbial communities from Pointe-Noire, Republic of the Congo - Th196 P3 | ecosystem: Host-associated > Arthropoda: Insects > Digestive system > Gut ...
CAAATAATACTTGACGGCCTCGGCAACTCCCAGCTTCCCGGCCTTAATGGAAGCCGAAAGTTCCAGCGCGCTTATGTTTTTCATTCCGCCCACCTTCACTTTTGTTTGGAACATTAGGATAATACCGCTGTCTTGATAAGTAAAATTAATGATACTTATTATAATAATAAGTATCGCTGAATTTTATATGATTTGGAGCCGTTACATCGGAGAATACAAATGTCGTGATGGACGCCCGTAGAGCTTATTCTGTGGACAAATTTTCCTCTCTGACAGTATCTTCTTCATGAAAAATAACGACAACACCAAACTAAGGATTAACGCAAGGCTGGGGCGCGTCCCCGCTTCGACAGCCCCAAAAGCTCACCGTTCCCACGTAGCTGGTTCACTACTTATCCAGCGGCTTTATTATGGAGCAGCCAAAGGACGCAAAGAGCGAGGATTCCGAAAGGTAAACCGGCAACTCTGCAGCCTCCTCCGCCTGAACCCCCATTACCAGGAGATGTGCCGCCGTCTGGCGTTCGACTGGAGAAAAGTACCTCCGCCTCAACAGCTCCGTTTGTCAGCCCGTCCTGGTCTGCCCAACCGCCGTCTTCGACTGCAATCGTGTTGCCCGTGGTGGCCACGGGGTAATAATTGCCGGTAATCCTGTTCCGCAGCCACACTTTATCGTGAGGGATGTTTCGGTGGTTGATTTCCAACGTACTATGACCTTGTTGCAAGCCGGATTTTATGCAAAAACCGCCGCTGAAAAAATATTTTCCGTCAAGGTCGGCTCTTACGGAGTTCCCGTGATGATGCCGGTTAAGTTGCGGGTTTAGTCCGTCACACCAGACATTCTTACCGTTACCGTAATGGTCTTGATGGTTGTAGTGGTGAAAATTGTTTCCAAGATGATGATTTCCTCCCGAACCATGCCCGGGTTCCGGATGATGGCCGCCGCCATGCCCTCCGAGCGCTACCGTTACGGTCAACGCCGTCACCGCCAATACCACGCCTCCAACTATAAGCAAATTCTGAAATACTTTCACAAGCCCTCGCCTCCTCGTTGTTGCCGCCCTTGATTATGATTAAACATCATACACACCATAGATACCCAGAGTAACATTGTCAAGGGGGGTAAATCATAACAGAAAACGAAGCCCATATGAGTAGCGCAGACACGTTTATGTTACAATGTTGAGCTAAATTAGTTACGGCGGAAGGAGAGGAAGGCATGGCAAAATGCGGCTGCAATGTGCGTATACGTAAATCCGTTACAATCGCTGTCTTAGCTGTGTTCGTTTTAGCGCTGTGTTCTCCCGTGCTGGCTTTTGCCGTTGAGAGTAATAAAACACACCAGACACACCAAACACACCAGGAAAACATTCCCTGCCGCGCGTTGATTTGCCAAGTATGCCCCTGTTCGGCCTATCCGGCACAGTTTTGTGATACCAATAGCTTTACAACTGTATTTAAGGCGGATATAGCCTATAAAGAACAATTCCATATCGAAAATTCAATTCGTTCCATTTTCAAGCCCCCAAAAGTTTAGGCAAGCCGGGTTCCATATACCTTATAGAGCCTGATGTTTCCATGCCTTTCTCCGCATGGAAGCCGCAAATTTGGGGGAGGTTATTTTCGTGAAAAAACATTTCATCTTGTCCGCTGTAGTCGTTGTGGCAATCATAACCGTTTTTATCGGTTACGCCAACCAAAGCGCCGAAGGCGCGGATGTCGGCGATAACGGGAACGTAAACCCTATGGCTAAATATGTTGGAAATCAGAAAAATTTCCCGCCGCCGCCTTTTGACGTGGATATTGATTTCACAGCGTTGAGCGGCACAAACTTTGACGAGGAATTTTCCAATGTAATGTTTATGAGCCCGGGGGATTATCTTGGAAAAACATTCAGGTTGATCGGGCCGTATTCCGGTTTTTTGGATGAAGACTCCAACCGGTATTACCACTATGTGCTTGTCGATGACGAAGCCGGCTGCTGTATTCGATATGTGGAGTTTGCGTGGAACGACGGCCGCGTCCCTGCCGAATATCCCGAGGAAAAAAGCATAATCGACGTGGCGGGGGAATTTAGCAGGTACTTTGACGAGGGGTTCGGCACAAATTTCCATTATCTGAAAGTTGACGGCATATCCGTTGTGAGGAAAAAATGAAGAGGCTTGCGCTTTTTACGGTATCCGTTATTGTTGCCGGCCTGGTCGTTGCCTACGCCGACAGGGGCGGCGAGGAAATAAAAGCGTCAAGCGTAAAGGCGCTGAGCATAAATGATATTCAGTCAGACCCGTTATCCTTTACCGGCGAGATTAAAATAAACGGAGTTGCGGCGGCATTTTCGGAAGCCGACGAAACGTTTTTCGGAATTATGGATACCGCCGAACTCATGGCCTGCAAAGACTTATATTGCGGCGCCTATGCGCTTCCCGCAAAATATACCGGAAGCAGTCCCATGCCTAAACTCGCCGACGTGGTGGACGTCACAGGAAGTTTTGTGAAAACCGATACCGAATTTTATTTCGCCGTAACGGATTTTGAGGTCAGGCGAAACATCATGAGGCTCATTTCAAGGTAGAGAGGATACTGCGTTACTATGAATATACCCAAACTTGTATGTAAAAACCTTTTGCGCAGAAAGGGAAGATTTATTTTCACGCTTCTTGGAATCACTATCGGAATGGCGTCGTTTGTGGCTTTGCTTTCACTGGGGGGGAACATGCGCGGCGAGGTTACGAAACAGGCCGGCGCGCTTGGCGCGAACCTCATCATTACGCCCAAAAACTGGTGCGCTTATGACCAGATTTCGATTTTAACGGGGGAATCGCTTCCCGAATCACTCCAGTATGACGTATTGGACAAAGTTTCCGCCATAGACGGGATTACGGCGGTTCCTTACCTTACGCAAAAGACGGCCGTACAAAACAATCCCGTTTTGGTCACCGGTATCCTGCCGGGAGAAATGAAGGATTTCAAAGGATGGGAGCTGAAAGAAGGCGATTATTTTGTTTCCCCCGATGAAAGAGCCGCGGTCATTGGTTCAAGCATCGCAAATCAATTTGATTTGGGATTGAACGACGTGCTGACGATAAGGGGCGGGAGGTTTCCTGTAAAAGCAATTCTTCAGGCGACGGGAAGCAACGACGACGCTTCCGTATATCTCCCCGTTTCCGTTGTTCAGGAAATTTACGACGTGGAGGGCTATATTTCTTATATAGCGGCAAAAGTTGACGACATAACAAGGCTGGACAGCTACATAGCCGCCGTTGTAGACGTTGCCAACGTGGCGGTGACCTCGGACAGGCAGCTTTTAAGCTCGGTATTGGCTATTCTCGGCGCGGTCAATACGACTTTGCAGCTTATAGCCGGGGTAGCGTTGATCGCCGCCGCCTTTGGGATCGTCAACACTATGATGACCGCAACTTACGAACGGCGGCGGGAAATAGGAATACTGCGCGCCATTGGCGCTAAAAGCAGCGCGATTTTCAATATATTTCTGTTGGAGTCGGGGTTGTACGGCTTGCTTGGCGGAGTTACCGGAGTGGCCGCCGGGTTTGTCGTCTCTGTTTTCGCCGCGCCGCTTATTGCGCAAAGCGATTTTACCGCCCTGCTGAAAGGAGCGGCGCCGACGGCAAGCCTTGACGCCTCTATTGTTTTGAGGGCAATCCTGTTTTCAATCGTCATCTCCATCGCGTCAGGTCTTTATCCCGCGTGGAAAGCGGCAAAATTAACGCCGGTGGAGGCGATAAGCCATTATGAATAAGGCCGTCGTAAAAACGGAAAATTTAACAAAGACATACGGAAACAGCAGGGTAAAAACACACGCCTTGAAGAGTGTGGACATGGAAATCCCAAACGGGTCTTTTTCCTGCATTACAGGCCCTTCCGGGCATGGTAAAAGCACTTTGCTGCACTTGATCGGCGGGCTTGACAGGCCGACGGGAGGAAGCGTCTTTATTGACGGAACGGATATTTCGGCGTTGAGCGACAACAAACTCGCGGAGCTCAGAGCCGAAAAAATAGGCTTCGTATTCCAGTTTTACAACCTGCTTCAAAACCTGACGGCATTGGAAAATGTTGAAACGGCCATGATGTTCAAAAAGGGGCCGCAAAAAGCGCGGAAGGAAGCAAAAGAACTGCTTGAGTTGGTAGGGCTTTCCGATAAAGCGGACGCAAAGCCTTTCGAGCTTTCAGGAGGGCAGCAGCAAAGGGTTTCTATCGCCAGAGCGTTCGCCAACGACCCGGACATTCTTCTAATGGACGAGCCGACCGGAAATTTAGATTCGGAGTCCGAAGAAGAGGTGTTGAAGCGCATATTTGACATTCATAAAATGGGAAAGACCATCGTTATCGTTACCCACAACAACGAACTTGCTGAAAAAGCCGAGATGCTTTTTGAAATTCGCGACGGGAAGTTATGCGAAAGGGAGCGAAAATTATTGAACACAGAAAAGTAACCGGTCAGGAAACACGTTTTAACATATACAACCCCCCTTCCGGATTTTGTGGTGTAAACTTTTTCCTGCGTGCAAATTCATGCTGTAATGAAAGGGTGAACGATCTTGTCAATAGGTAACAGGGTGAGCACAGGTATGCCGGGGCTCGACGGGGCGATTGACATGCTGCGGCTGGGGGACAACGTCGTATGGCAGGTGCAGTCCATTGACGACTATCTTCAGGTCGTGCGCCCGTATATCGGGCAGACAAAAAAGGATGGGTACAAGCTCGTTTACTTTCGGTTCGGAAGCCATGAGCCGCTGATGGGGGAAAGCGAGCCCTCCGTCTTTTATAAGCTCGATACGTCCGAGGGGTTTGAGGTTTTCGCCGCTAAAATCCACGATATCATCGAGCGCGAGGGCGAAAAGGCGTTCTATGTGTTCGACTGCCTGAGCGACCTTTTGGATAGCTGGCATTCGGACATGATGGTTGGCAATTTTTTCCGCATAGCCTGCCCCTTCCTATACCAGTTGGACACTGTCGCGTATTTCGCCCTTATCAGAGGCGCGCACACCCACGGCACGATTGCCCGCATACGGGAGACGACTCAAGTCCTGCTCGACGTGCACAGCATTGACGGCAAGCTTTATATCCATCCGCTCAAGGTGTGGGAAAGATATTCCCCCACCATGTTCTTTCCGCACCTGATCGAGGGAGGGGAAGCCGTCTCGATCACGTCCAGCGCCGACGCGGCCGCGCTTTTTTCGCGGGTCGGCCGCTATACGCAGCATGGGGATCATTGGAGCCGCACGCTTGAACGCGCGCGCGCGCTGCTTGACGGGGATGAAAAATTTAAGGAAGAACAGGAAGAAATGAAGCGGCTTCTCATCGGCCTGATTATCGGCAAAGAGCCGCGCATAACGGAACTTGCCGTCAGGCATTTCACGCTTGGAGACATCCTCGACATCACGGAACGGGAGATTGGGACGGGTTTTATCGGCGGGAAAAGCGTGGGGATGCTGATTGCCAGAAAAATCCTCGAAACAAACGCCGGGGACGACACGCTCCTCCATTTAGAGCCGCATGATTCCTACTACATCGGTTCGGATCTTTTCTATACGTACATCGTGCAAAACGGATGGTGGGATCTGCGTATCAAGCAGAAAACGCCCGAGGGGTATTTTGCCGTCGCGGGAGAATTGCGCGAAAAAATGCTGCAAGGTAAATTCCCGAACGCCATAAGGGAACAGTTTATTCAAATGCTGGAGCGTTTTGGGCAGTCGCCTATTGTCGTCCGCTCAAGCTCGCTGCGGGAGGATAATTTCGGCAACGCGTTCGCGGGTAAATATGAAAGCGTCTTTTGCGCAAACCAGGGCACGCCGGAGGAGCGTATCGAGGCGTTTGAACAGGCCGTGCGCAGAGTCTACGCCAGCACCATGAGCGACGACGCGCTGGCTTACCGCCGGCGGCGCGGCCTTGCGAATCTGGACGAGCAAATGGCCATACTCGTCCAGCGTGTGTCGGGAAACCACTACGGAGAGCTGTATTTCCCGCACGTGGCGGGCGTCGGGAATTCCTCCAACCTGTATGTGTGGGATAAGTCCATGGACCCCAGCTCCGGTATGCTGCGTATAGTTTTCGGGCTGGGGACTCGCGCGGTCGACCGCGTATCAGGCGACTACGCGAGGTTAGTCCCGCTGGATCATCCCGCGAAAAGGCCGCCCGTCAGTTACGGCGATGAAAAGAAGTTTTCGCAGCATTACGCGGACGTGCTCGACTTGCGCGACAACCGGTTGACGGAAGCGTCCCTGGAGGATTTGTCGGAGCGGGACTTAAAAACGGACAAAAGCATTTTCTTCAGCGAGGATACCTCCGAGATAAACCGGCTGCGCGAACTCGGGCGCAGCATAAGCCGCACCCCTAAAATCGCGGACTTCAAAAAGCTGCTGGCCAGGACGGAATTCCCCCAATTTGCCCGCGCGGCGCTTAAAACGCTGTCCGGGGCCTATGACTATCCGGTGGATATCGAATTCACCGTGAATTTCAGGCCGGACGGCGATTTCGGATTCAGCCTGCTGCAATGCAGGCCCCTTCAGACGAAAGGGCTTGGCAAGGCGATAGAGTTCGCGCGCCCGGAACAGGATCGGATATTTTTCTCGTCCGCCGGCAATTTTATGGGGGGGAACGTCAGGCTGCGCTTTGACCACGCCGTTTTTGTCAGGATAAAGGAATATCTGGAGCTTACCGAACAGCATAAACATCAGGTCGCGCGCCTGATAGGCATGATAAACCAAAAGCTGAAAGAGAAAACCGTGTTGCTGCTGGGTCCGGGCAGATGGGGCACGACCACGCCGTCTCTCGGCGTCCCGGTCAGTTTCAGCGAGCTGTGCGACATGGCGGCTATATGCGAAGTGTCGTACCCAAAAGCGGGCGTCGTGCCGGAGCTGTCTTTCGGAAGCCACTTTTTCCAAGATATCGTTGAATCCGACATCTTTTATGCCGCGGTTTTTGACGGGGAGCCGGACGTCGTATTCCGCCCCGACCAGATTCTGGCAAGAGATAATCTGCTGGGGACGGTTTTGGAAGGGTACGAAACATGGGAGCCTGTGATTCACGTCTCGGCGACCCCCGGCCTTATCCTGCACTCCGACATCGCAAACCAGGAGCTGCTGATTTATTGGGATTAAGAAGAGGGCGGCGCGTGAACTGCACTAAAATCAGTGATGCTTATCATAGTTATAAGCATCATTAATTTTATTTATCAAGACAACAGTATTATCCTATACGTTGAATAAAAGTCATGCGTTTTAAGATTCGGGCATATTGGAGGTCATGATGATGATTAAAATAATCGATTACAAAGCCGGAAACGCTCCGAGCGTGTCGCACGCCGTAACCCACCTCGGATACAAAGCGGATTTTGCGCGGTCACCGCATGACCTCAAAGACGCTTCACACATTATTCTGCCCGGAGTGGGAAGCGCGAAGGCGACGATGGAGTCCTTGCGTGAAATGGATTTGATGAAAGCGTTGGAAGAAGCGGTGCTGCGAAAAAAGACTCCGTTTTTAGGCATTTGCGTCGGTATGCAAATCCTGTTCGAGCACAGCGAGGAAGGCGACGAGAAATGCCTTGGGTGGTTAAAAGGCAAGGTCGTCAAATTCAACTCTGAAAAGGTCAGGGTTCCGCAAATGGGATGGAATAATGTGCGTTTCATAAAAAACGCGTCCTGCGGCGCCAGGGATGACTTCTTCTATTTCGTCAACTCGTATTACGCGCGCCCGGTGAACGAGCCGGATCTGTGGGGCATGGCCGAATACGGCGATTCGTTTGCCGCCGCCGTATGCAGCGAAAACATATACGGCGCGCAGTTTCACGTTGAAAAAAGCGGCGACGCCGGGCTTGATCTGCTGAACGCCTTTCTCAAACTTAAGGGAGAATGAGACATGCTTACTAAAAGGCTGATAGCCTGCTTTGACGTCGTAAACGGCAGGGTGACAAAGGCGGTGCGGTTTCAGGACAACGTAGACGTCGCGCCCGCCGAAGAACTGGCCGGGGCTATGTACGGCGCGCAGATCGACGAACTGATCTTCTACGACATTATGGCAAGCGCGGAGAAACGCGGTATTGACATAGAAACCGTAAAAAAAGTGGGGGGGCGCGTTTTTATCCCTTTCACCGTCGGCGGCGGGATAAAGGACTTAAACGATATGTACGAGGCGCTCAAAGCGGGGGCGGAAAAGATAAGCGTCGATTCAATGGCGGTGCGGAACCCGCAAATCATCGCGGACGGCGCGAAAGCCTTCGGCTCTCAATGCGTCGTGTTGTCCACCCAGGTGAAAAGAACGGAGAAGATGCCGAGCGGGTACGAGGTCTATATAGACGGCGCAAGGACGGCGACCGGGATGGACGCTATCGAGTGGATAAAACGCGGGCAGGAACTTGGCGCGGGGGAAATATGCCTGAACAGTATCGACAACGACGGAACCATGGCCGGTTACGACCTTGGATTGATAAAGCAGGCCCAAGCCGCTGTTTCCATCCCTCTCATCGCTTCGGGAGGCGCAGGCGCGCCGGAGCACTTAACGTCGCTGTTCAAGAATACGGACGCGCAGGCGGCCATAATCAGCAGCATGTTGTATTCGCCCAGAATGTCAAACAACTATACGGTGTGGGAGCTGAAAAAATACCTGACGCAAAACGGCGTCCTTGTGCGCCCGGCAAAAAAGACTGTGAGGAAGGCGACATGCTGATAGACGAAAAGTTAATTGATTACCTTGAGGAACTGTCTTGCCTCACGCTTTCATTTGACGAGAAACAAAGGATATCGGGCGATCTGAAAGAGATTTTAGGGTATATGGAACGGCTGGGAGAACTGGATACCGGCGGCGTGCCTGAGCGCAGCCATCCGTTTGACAACGTAAACGCTTTTCGAGATGATATAGCCGGGGAATCATTTGACCGGGAACTTATTTTGAAAAACGCGCCGCGCAGGGATGACAGGATGTTCATCAGTATGGAGGTTATGCCAAAATGAAAAACAAAATAGTGCTGGCTTATTCCGGAGGGCTGGATACCACGGTAATTCTGCCGTGGCTGAGAGAGAATTATACGGATTGCGAGGTCATCGCCTGCTGCGTCGACGTGGGACAATGCGCCGACTACAAGGAACTGGAGGACAGGGCGATCAGGACGGGAGCGGATAAAGTTTATGTCATCGACGCCAGGGACGAATTTATGACTGATTACGTTTACCCGATGATGAAAGCGAACGCCGTTTACGAGAGCAAATACCTTCTCGGAACGTCTGCCGCGCGTCCCCTGATCGCGAAAAAATTTGTGGACATCGCGCTCGCCGAGGGAGCTGACTCGATCTGCCACGGCGCCACGGGAAAAGGCAACGACCAAATACGTTTTGAATTGGCCATCAGGGCTTTCGCGCCGTGGCTGAAGATCATAGCGCCGTGGCGAATCTGGGATATAAAATCCCGCGAAGACGAGATGGAATATCTGCAAAAGCGCAAGCTCGAACTTCCCACGACAAAAGAACAGAGCTACAGCCGCGACGAAAACCTCTGGCATTTGAGCCACGAAGGGCTGGAGCTTGAAGACCCGGGGATGGAACCGAATTACAAGCATTTGCTGCAGCTAACCGTCATGCCGGAGGACGCCCCCGACGCGCCGGAGTACGTGGAGCTCGAGTTTGAGCATGGCGTACCGGTCAAATTGAATGGGGAAGCAATGGCCCCCGTCGCCTTGATGAAAGCTCTCAACGAAATTGGCGGCAGGAACGGCGTCGGCATCGTGGACATTGTGGAAAACAGGGTTGTCGGCATGAAGTCGCGCGGCGTGTACGAAACGCCCGGCGGGACGATAATGTACGCGGCGCACAAGGAGCTGGAGAGCTTATGCCTTGACCGGCAGACGGAAGCGTTCAAGGCTATCGTCGGTCATGAGCTGGCCGAACTGATTTACACGGGAGAATGGTTTACCCCTTTAAGGGAAGCCCTCTCCGCCTTTGTGGACAAAACGCAGGAGGTCGTCTCAGGTACGGTCCGTTTGAAATTATATAAAGGCAATGTCGTACCGGCGGGAGTAACATCACCTTATTCACTGCACAGCAAGGAACTGTCAAGTTTTACCACCGGCGATTTGTTTGACCACAAGGACGCGGAGGGTTTCATCAACCTGTTGAGCCTGCCCGTGACGGTTCGGGCGCTGATGAGAAAGCGCAACGAGCAGATTGATGAATGACCCAACCCCATGCGAATCATCATGCCAAAAGCCATAAAAAAAGACCCCGGCCTGACGGCCGGAGTCTTTTTTTATATAACCCTATAAACCCTTCAATCCCCTCTTACTTCAGGGCCTGCTCGACGGCCACGGCCACGGCGACCGTGGCGCCCACCATCGGGTTGTTGCCCATGCCCAGGAAGCCCATCATTTCAACGTGGGCCGGCACGGAACTCGACCCGGCGAACTGCGCGTCCGAGTGCATCCTTCCCATCGTGTCGGTCATACCGTAGGAGGCGGGGCCTGCCGCCATGTTGTCGGGGTGCAGCGTCCGCCCCGTGCCGCCGCCGGACGCCACGGAAAAATATTTTTTCCCCTGCTCTATACATTCCTTCTTGTAGGTTCCCGCGACAGGGTGCTGGAAGCGCGTCGGGTTGGTGGAGTTGCCGGTGATGGACACGTCCACTCCCTCCAGGTGCATGACGGCCACGCCCTCCCGCACGTCGTCCACTCCGTAACAGCGCACAGCCTTGCGCTCGCCGTCCGAGTAAGCGATTTCTTTGACGACGGTAACTTTGCCGGACGCGTAGTCGAACTGGGTCTCCACGTAGGTGAAGCCGTTGATGCGGGAAATGATCTGCGCCGCGTCCTTACCCAGTCCGTTCAGAATCACGCGAAGGCACGTCTTGCGGCTTTTGTTCGCGTTTCGGGCGATGCCGATGGCCCCCTCGGCCGCCGCGAAGGACTCGTGACCGGCGAGAAACGCAAAACACTTGGTCTCGTCGCGCAGCAGCATAGCCGCAAGATTTCCGTGACCCAAGCCCACTTTGCGGTCTTCCGCCACGGAACCTTCAATACAAAAAGCCTGCAAGCCGATTCCAATCGCTTCAGCCGCGTCAGCCGCGTTTTTACAGCCTTTCTTGACGGCGATTGCGGCGCCCATAGCATAGGCCCAACCCGCGTTCTCGAAGGCGATGGGCTGTATGCCCTTCACAATGTCTATAGGGGAAAAGCCTTTGTCTTTGCATATCTTTTCAGCCTCGTCCAAGCTCGCGATACCGTACTCCGCCAGGACGGAGTTGATTTTTTTGATACGCCTCTCGTAACTTTCAAACATAGCCATTTTTATCCACCCCTATTCTTCACGCGGATCGATGTACCTGGCCGCCTCCGCGAAGCGCCCGTAGGAACCGGTCGCGTCCTTTATGGCCTGGTTCGCGTCTTTTCCTTTTTTTATGGCGTTCATCGCCTTGCCCACGTGGACGAACTCATATCCGATGATCAGGCTGTCCTTGTCCAGCGCGAGGCGTGTGATGTAGCCCTCGGCCATTTCCAGGTAGCGGGGGCCTTTGGCGGTGGTTCCGAACATCGTGCCGACCTGGCTGCGAAGCCCTTTGCCCAGATCCTCCAGCCCCGCCCCGATAGGCAAGCCGCCCTCCGAAAAGGCCGTTTGGCTGCGCCCGTAGGCAATCTGCAAAAAAAGCTCCCGCATCGCAACGTTGATGGCGTCGCATACGAGATCGGTGTTGAGCGCCTCCAAAAGCGTCTTTCCCGGCAGAATTTCGGCCGACATGGCGGCCGAGTGGGTCATACCGGAACAGCCGATAGTTTCCACAAGCGCCTCCTCGATGACGCCGTTCTTGACGTTGAGCGTCAGCTTGCAAGCGCCCTGCTGCGGCGCGCACCAGCCCACCCCATGAGTAAGGCCGCTGATGTCGCTGTTTTCCTTGACCCGCACCCAGTTCCCTTCCGACGGGATCGGAGCCGGGCCGTGACATACGCCCTTTGCAACCGGACACATGTGTTCGACTTCTTCGGAATAGATCATTCCCGCATTACCCCTTTCGTATGTACAAAAAGCTCCGGCCGTCCGGCCGGAGCTTTTTTAATATTGTCAGGCTACTTCAAAACGCCGAGGGCGGCGTGCGCGGCGGCCACTCTCGCAACGGGGATACGGAACGGAGAGCAGCTTACGTAGTTCATCCCTATCGAGCAGCAGAACGCCACGGACGACGGATCGCCGCCGTGCTCCCCGCAAATCCCGATGGAAATGTCTTTGTTCACTCCCCTGCCCTTTTCCACCGCTATTTTCATAAGCGCGCCGACTCCGTCGCGGTCGAGTTCGCTGAAGGGGTTTTCCTTGAAAAAGCCCTTTTCCAGGTAGTTGAACAGGAATTTCCCCTCCGCGTCGTCGCGGGAGTAACCGAAAGCGGTCTGAGTCAGGTCGTTGGTTCCGAAGCTGAAGAACTGGGCGTACTCCGCCAGCTCGTCGGCGACGAGGGCGGCGCGGGGAACCTCGATCATGGTTCCGATCAGGAGGTAGTCGAGCTTCACTCCCGTCTTCTTCGCAACGTCGCCCGCTATCCTGTCCGCCATTTCGCGGAAGAACTTCATCTCGGTCTTCGTCCCCACCAGAGGTATCATTATCTCCGGACGAACCTTCACTCCCTTGGAGACAAGCTCCGAGGCGGCCTCCAATATAGCGTACATCTGCATCTCCGATATCTCGGGATAGACCACGCCAAGGCGGCAGCCGCGGAAACCGAGCATCGGGTTCGACTCGTGGAGCAGGCGGACTTTATCCAGCGTCTTTTTCTTGTAAAGAGCTTCTTTGGCCTGTCCCTGACCCTTCTTTTCCAGTTCGGCGATTTCGGATTCAAGAGAGTTTTCTTTCGGCAGGAATTCGTGCAGCGGCGGATCAAGCAGGCGGATGATGACGGGATAACCCTTCATCGCCTTGAAGATACCTACGAAGTCCTCCTTCTGCATGACCTTGAGCTTGTCGAGAGCGGCTTTGCGCTCCTCCAGCGTGTCGGCCACGATGAGTTCCTGCACCACGGGCAGACGCCCGCTCTCCATGAACATGTGCTCCGTGCGGCAAAGCCCTATGCCCTTCGCCCCAAACTCTATCGCCCGCGCCGCGTCCTCCGGCGTGTCGGCGTTGGCCCAAACTTCCTGCTTGGCGAATTCGTCCGCCCAAACCAGAATCTTTTTGAAGTCGTCCCCGAAGGTGGCCTTAACCAACGGCGCCTCCCCTGCCAGGATGGTGCCGGACGTACCGTCAATCGTAACGAAGTCGCCCTTCTTGAACGTGCGGCCGCGCGCCGTCAGCGTATTGGCGGCCAGGTCGATCACCATTTCCTCGCAGCCGCAGACGGCCGGCTTGCCCATGCCTCTGGCCACAACGGCGGCGTGGCTGGTCATTCCGCCGCGGCTCGTGATCACCGCCTCCGCGGCGAACAGGCCGTGTATGTCGTCCGGGCACGTCTCCGGGCGGGCCAGGACGACTTTCTTGCCTTCCTTGGTCCACTCCTCGGCCTCGGTCGCGTCGAATATAAGCTGCCCGACACCGGCGCCCGGCGACGCTGGAAGCCCGACGGCCACCACGTCTTTTGGCGCGTTCTTGTCTACCTGGGGGTGAAGGAGCTGTTCCACCTGAACCGGCGAAACCCGGCCCACGGCGGTTTTTTTGTCTATAAGGCCCTCGGACTCCATTTCGGTCGCGATTCTGACCGCCGCAGCCGCCGTCCGCTTGCCCGTGCGGGTCTGAAGGATGTAGAGCTTGCCCTTCTCGATGGTGAACTCTATGTCCTGCATTTCCTTGTAGGATTTTTCAAGCTGCTCGGTCTTATCGTAAAGTTCTTTGTAAATGTCGGGCATGACTTCCTTCAGCTTCGCTATTTTGAGGGGCGTGCGTATGCCGGCCACCACGTCCTCGCCCTGAGCGTTGATCAGAAACTCGCCGTAGAGTTCGTTCGTCCCGTCGGACGGGTCGCGGGTAAAGCAGACCCCGGTTCCGCAGTCGTCCCCCAGGTTGCCGAAGGCCATTACCTGGACGTTGACGGCCGTTCCCAGGTCGTCGGCTATTTTATTTATCTTGCGGTACGTGACGGCCCTCGGGATGTTCCAGCTCTTGAACACGGCCTCGATAGCCTTGCGCAGATGCACCCATGGGTCGGAAGCAAACTCCGAGCCGGTGGCTTCCTTGTATATTTTTTTGTACTCCGCCACTACGTTCTTTAGTTCTTCAGCCGTAATCTCGTTGTCGAACGACACGCCCAGTTTTTTCCTGGCCGCGGTAAGAACGTGCTCGAACTTATCGGAGTCCACATCGTCCACGACGCTGCTGCACATCTGAATAAACCGCCGGTAGCTGTCCAGCGCGAAACGCCGGTCGCCCGACTTGGTTGCCAGCCCCTCCAGCGTGTCGTCGTTAAGGCCGAGGTTAAGGATCGTCTCCATCATCCCGGGCATAGAGACGGGGGCCCCGGAGCGCACCGACAGAAGGAGCGGGTTATCCTTGTCGTTGAACTTCTTGCCGGTTTCCTTCTCAAGTCCGGCCACAGCGGCCTTTACGTCGTCCCATATCCTGTCCACTATTTTGGGATCCTCAAGATATTTCAGGCACACCTCGGTCGTAATGATAAAGCCCGGGGGAACGGGAAGCCCCTTGTTCACCATCTCCGCCAAGTTGGCCCCTTTACCGCCAAGAAGCGCCTTCATACCGGCATTACCCTCGTTAAACTTGTAAACGTACTTCTCGCTCATTCCTGTACCTCCTGCTTATAATATGCCGTGAGTTCTCGAAGCAACAGGCTCCGGCATTTGGTTTTATAACTTCAATACGCCAAGGTCTCCCGTTTTTTCAAACAGGGAGTTGCATCGTTTCAGTATGCTCAAACGGTTTGCGCGTACTCTTTCGTCATCGTCCATTACCATGACGTCGTCGAAAAACCTCGTCACCACCGGCGACAGCCCCGCCAGGGACGAGGTAAGCCCCTGCCAGTCGTTTTCCTTCAAAATAGCCTCAACTACCGGCTCCATATTGGCAACCTCGTCATAAAGCGCCTTCTCGGCATCCTTCATGGAAAGGCCGAGGTCAATCACGCCGGATACTTCCCCGGCTTTCGAGAGTATGTTACGCACCCGTACAGCCGATGTGACAAGCGCCGAGAACCAGGGCTCCTCGTTGGCTTTGCCCAGGGCCTCCATCAGGCGCAACACCTGAAGCGGGCGGCGGCCCGTCACCGATATCGCCAGTTTAGCCAGTTCGTACACATATCCCCTTTCTTTGAGCTGCATAAGGAGACGCTGTTCTATAAAGGACAAAATCCTTTCAACCACAGACGCCTCCACGCCGTTCGACGCGGCGGACGTCCTTACGGCGCTCTCCACGTCCGCGTCCAGCTTTCTGCCCCATATTATCTCGTTTACACATCGCGCGGCGCGGCGCAGGGCGTAAGGGTCCTGAGAGCCGGTAGGCTCCAGCCCCGCCTTGTGGCAGGCCACAACAATGTGGATACGCTCGGCAAGCCCAAGTATCGCGCCCACGTCGTCGGATGGAATGTTCGCCCCGATAACGCCATCATGGCTTGCGGCGTCGGAGGACGACTTCGGCAGGTACTGCTCGTAAAGCGCAGCCGCGACCCTCGGGGGTTCCCCGTTTGCAAGCGCGTACTCGCGCCCCATGACCCCCTGAAGCTCGGGGAATTCGTAGACCATGTGAGTGACTAAATCCGCTTTCGCCAAGAACGCGGCGCGCTCCACAAATTCCGAAAGCCGCTCCATGCCCAGCTCACCGCAAAGCCACACAGCCAGCTTTTGAGTTTCTATGACCTTATCGTACACCGACCCCAGCTTTTCCTGATACACCACTCCTTTGAGGCGTTCCACGTTCCCGGTCAGGGAGAGTTTACGGTCCTCCTCCCAGAAAAACGCGGCGTCTTCGAGCCGAGCGCGCAGAACACGCTCGTTCCCCTCCCTTATAGTCCTCATATCCACCGCGCGATTGTTCGCCACCCCGACGAAGGAGTTCATCAGCTTGCCTTCGGCAGTGCGTATCGCGAAGTATTTCTGGTTTTTCTTCATGGAGGTTATCAGCACTTCCTCCGGTATTTCGAGGAAACGCTCGTTGAACGAACCTATAAACGGCACGGGGTACTCCACGAGGTAAAGATTTTCCTCGATAAGCTCCTGGTCCAGCTCCGCCACTCCCCCATGCTCGTTCTCCAGGGAGGCTATACCGGCGAGGAGCTTCTGCTTCCTTTTCTCCTGATCCAGAATGACGTAGTTGTCGTAAAGCCTGTCCATGAACTCGCAGGCGCTTTTGATCTTTACGTTTTTCTCCCCCATGAAGCGGTGGCCTTTGGATATTCGCCCGCTTTCCACCCCGCCGTAGGTGAACGGCACGATTTCTTCGCCAAAAAGGGCCGTTATCCAGCGTATCGGGCGGGCAAATCTTACCGCCGGGTCGCTCCAGTACATGTTTTTGGGAAAAACCAGTTTATCTATAAGGTTTGGCAGAAAATCCCGCAGCAGGTCGGCTGTGGACTTCCCAGCCTCCCTGACCTCCGCCGCGATGTAGCGCGCGCCGTCCACGTCAATTCCCTTCAGGTCATCCACAGTGACGCCTTTACTCTTGGCAAAACCCTCCGCCGCGCGCGTCGGGCTGCCCAAACTGTCGAAGGCCGATTCCCAGGACGGCCCCTTGAACGTCGCCACCAGATCCTCCTGTTTTTCGTCCAGTCCGTGAACGAAAAGCACAAGCCGCCTGGGTGTGGCGTAGACGCTAACGTCGCCCGAAAGCACGCGCAACTGGGATAAACCCTCCGTCGCTATGGTCTTTATGGTTTCCATTATAGGAGGAATAAACCGGGACGGAATTTCCTCCGTGCCGATCTCCAAAACAAGGTCGTTGGCGTTATTGCTGCTCATAGGGATTTACCCCCGATCGCGTCGCTTTTGAATTTGTCCATGAGGGGATGCCCCATCTCCCGCCGCATGTTCACGTAACCCGAACAGCAGCGTCCGGCAAGGGCGCGTATCCGCCCTATGTACCCGGTGCGCTCGGTGACGCTTATCGCTTTGCGGGCGTCGAGCAGGTTGAAAGCATGGGAACACTTCAGCACGTAATCGTAAGCCGGCTGAATGAAGCCTTTGTCGAGTATCCGCACGGCCTCGGCCTCGTATATGTTAAAAAGCTGAAAAAGCATAGGGACGTCCGCGTGCTCGAAGTTGTAGTGCGAGTACTCGACCTCGCTCTTCGTGTGAACGTCGCCATAAGTTACGTTTCCCACCCAGCTCAGGTCGTACACGTTTTCAGTCTTCTGGATGTACATGGCAATGCGCTCCAGCCCATAGGTCAGTTCCACCGGAACCAGTTCCACGTCCACGCCGCCGACCTGCTGGAAATAGGTAAACTGTGTGACCTCCATGCCGTCGAGCCACACCTCCCACCCAAGTCCCCACGCGCCTATGGTTGGGTTCTCCCAATCGTCTTCGACAAAGCGTATATCGTGTTCCAGCGGGTCTATGCCCAGCGCCACAAGGCTTTGTATATAAATATCCTGAATGTCGGCGGGAGCCGGTTTAATCAACACCTGGTACTGATAATAGTGTTGCAGCCGATTCGGATTTTCTCCATAACGGCCGTCGGAAGGCCGCCTGGACGGCTCTACATAAGCCACGCGCCACGGCTCCGGCCCCAACGCCCGCAAAGACGTCGCGGGATTCATCGTTCCCGCCCCTACCTCAATGTCATAAGGCTGCTGCACAACACAGCCTTTGTCCGCCCAGTACCGCTCAAGCCTGAAATACACTTCCTGAAAATTCAATACACATGCCCCCTAAAAATATCCTGACGTATTTTATCACGCGGCGCGGTCACATCACAGCACCCTGAGCTTACGCGCCTCTATGCGGCTGAAAAGATCGTCAAGAACGTTTTGAACCCTCCTGTCGTCCCTGGGGAAGCGAGCGCGTATGCGCGTCAGCGCTCCGCTTTCCTCCAGCATACGCAAAGACGGCGCGAAGTTTACGTCCAGCGCCCAGGTCAACTGAACCAGTAAAAAATCCAGCAGCGAAGAAGCGTTTTTGTACGAGCCGCTCCAATTTTCTTCGATCTCGTCCAGCAGGGGTCCGGAAAGGGGGGCGTCTATTTTGTGACGCGGCAGAAGCTCCTCAATCGTACCATTATCCATGCGGCGCTGCACCAGTTCAAACACGTCCAGCTTGTCGGCGTCCCTGACCAGGCGGCAGAACGGCATGACCTCGGGAGCCAGCTCCGGAAGGCTTTTTTTGTTATGCCATTTCACGGTCTGCAAAATGGCCTCCCACGCCTCCCCGTCCGTGGCTGACGCATATCGGGCCGACTCCGACAGCAATTCCTCGTAACCGCGTTCACCGTGATCCACAGACGCCCCGTCGTTGTACGTGCCAAAATCCCTGTATTGGCTGAAGCGCCCGGCGTCGTGCAGCAAGCACGCGGCCAATCCGGCATTTTTAGCGTCCGCGTTCCACGCGAGTTCGTCAGTCAGCCTCTCGCCGACGCGCATGACATCATAGCTGTGCGTGTGCTTCACCCGTATCATCGGAATCGAGAGGTCGAAAGAACGCGCGTAGCTTTCAAACATCTCCTTTATTTTTTCGAGATCGGCGAACAAATATACCCACTCCCCAGCGACCTGCAAACACCATTTGATTCAGTAACTATAACATAGCTGAGCGTACATTCGGTAAAATATCGCAGCACTCTTGCGGAACGGTTTTGCGGCATTTGAAAGGTTCACAGAAAGCCGCCATCCTCATGCGGACGGGCGCAGTCCTTTCAGAAACACTCCGGCTTGCTCCGCTTAACAGGCTTACGCTTGTACAACGGACTGCCGTTTCTGTCCGCTACATTCAGGCACTTCAGCACGCCGCTCGTGTCGTTGGACGCCAAATGCTCTCGATACGACCTGTTCTCGACGATAGCACGCGGGACTTTGAAGGT
>Ga0099364_10005416_pt1 | contig 18926 bp, 14 predicted proteins | sample TergutTh196P3_FD_73070 | JGI IMG/M metagenome (GOLD analysis project Ga0099364, IMG submission 73070) | Microcerotermes parvus P3 segment gut microbial communities from Pointe-Noire, Republic of the Congo - Th196 P3 | ecosystem: Host-associated > Arthropoda: Insects > Digestive system > Gut ...
GCTGCTTTCTGCCCACTCAATATAATTGATGGAACACATTATTATGTAATAAACAATGTCCAGGCCAAGGACAAAGGGAACTGCAGAATCCTTTCCGCTTTCTGTTGTTTCCAAAAGCAGCTTGTGTCTATTCTTGCTGCAGGAAAAAACCACAACAAGGTAAAAAGCCATTAATACCACACTGCCCCAGGTTTTCCCAAAGGTCTGCACAGCGGGAAATGCCCTCCAAACAGTATAGTAAAATCCATAGTAAGCCTGGATAAGGGCCATGCCAAATAAGCGCTCGACATTATTTAGTTCAAAGCAAAAAACGCTAAAGGCGCAGGCTGCGCATATACCGTTTAGAAACTGGAAGGCCAGAAAAAAAATAAGCTGCCCTGTACCCGGCGGAATAAAAATCTGGAAGGGTATAAGGACAGCGGAAATGACTGCCGCTGCACGGAGGCAGGGGATAATTACATGTCTGGGTATACAGAGGAGGAATAGCCAGCCAAGTCCCAGGGGGTACAGCATTAGTTCGTAGGATTCAAAGCCTGCAACTGCTATTTTAAGGTCAAAGTAACGCTGATCTCCCATAATGACAGAAAGGGGGAAGATCAATAATAATGGCCATAGGGCGCCTCTAAGATTATGCAGGGACAACTCATCCCGTAATTTAAGAAATCTGGAAAAATTGTGCGTCAACGTGCCCGGCATATAGCATTAGTCCTTGTTTATTACAGGATGATCCTTTGATTGATCTTCCTTTGGCTTGGTTTTTAGGTTTTTTTGGGCACAAAGCAATTGTTCAGCCGACAATGCCAGCTTTTTTCTGCTCTTATTGTCCATATTCCTATAGATTTCCTGTAATTCAACAAGTTCGGAATTCGCTGCCATTGTACCACCTTGTTTTGCGGTCATTATACTAACCGCAAATATGCTTGTCAATAGATAAATAGCAATTTTGCGATATTGAAGCAGACCGCATTTTTTCATTATCATTAAAATATGACGGCTAAAATCAGGGAGAGAATAAAGGAGATAAGAGAAACGCTTGGTATCTCTCAGCGGGATTTTGCCAAACGAATATTTATCAGTCAAAGTCTGCTTGGTGATATTGAACTGGGAAACAGGAATATCAATGACAGGACAATTCAGCTTATATCGACAGAATTCAATGTCAATAAGGAATGGCTTTTAAACGGCAAGGGGACGATCTTTGCTGCCCCGCCGCCGGATCTGCAATTGGAAAAACTTATAGAGACCTATAAGCAACTGGATAAACCCTTGAGGGATTATTTGCTTGACCAGGCCAGGGGTTTGTTAAAAATAAACAAAGAAATGGCCAAAAGGGATCACTAGCCCTAATCCTCCAAAACCCATATTATATACCTATGGGAGAGGAACAGATACAGGGATTTTTAAAAACGACGCCGGAGCCGCTTCCAATAGCGACCGGTGAATCTAAATTCCGCAGGGTTGCCAAGTTTCTTGTTCTTATTGGAAGCACCAGGGCAGCGGAAATATTATCCAGGCTTCCCCCTGAACAAGTAGAAGCAATTTCCAAAGAGATTGCCGGTGTTGGCGCTATTGGGCCGGAAGAAAGACAAGCTATACTGGAAGAATTCAGCAGCCTTTTAACCTCGCCGTATCAGGGTTTGGGAACTACTGCCGGCGGCGTGGAAGCAGCACGGCGTGTATTATATGCAGCCTTTGGTCCGGAAAAAGGAGAACAGCTTCTTATTAAAGCTGTACCGGAAACTAAATCCAATCCTTTTGATTTTCTGGAAGATTTTTCCGGAGATCAACTGGCGCTGCTTTTTAACGGGGAATCTGCATCGGCAGCAGCCCTTGTTTTTTCCCGGCTGCCTCCCAAGCTTTCAGCCAAGGCTCTTTCCCACATTAGCGGAGAAAGAAAACTTGAAATACTTAAACGTATTGCCAAGCAGGGAGCCGTTCCGCCGGAAGTGCTGGATCAGGTAGCGGGCGCTTTAAGGGAAAAAGCACGGCTTATCGGCAAATCCGATGAAGTTAATTTCGACGGTATGGAAGCGCTGGCGGCTATTCTTAAATCATCCGACATTGATTTTGGCGACGAAATTCTAGACAAGCTGGAAGAAGAAGATCCTGAACTGGGAAGAACACTTAAGGAAAAAATTTATACCATAGCGGATCTGCTGGAGGCAGAAGATCGTCCCATACAAAAAAAACTTGCTTCCATGGATAACAAAGATATTATTTTGCTCTTAAAGGCCCGTACCGGACATGAAGACACTGCACTATTCCGGGAAAAAATACTTTCTAACCTTTCCCAGGGAAGGCAGGAAGAAATTCTCGAAGATGAAGGAATTGTTGGGGCTGTTCCCCGCCGTGATGTAGAAAAAGCAGCAGCAGCTTTTCTTGCATGGTTTAGACAATCAAGGGAAGACGGCAAAATTATTATGATAAATGACGACGATATTGTATTTTGACAAGTGGTCTATAAAATAGATACAAACCGGGGAATAAATGAATAAAGGCGATTCGGCTTACAACTTTGTAATACTTGATGTTGTTAATCTGGAAGAACTAAAAGCACAGGGAATTTGGGCACGACATAAAAGCGGTGCAGAAGTATTTCATGTGCTTAATGAAGATCCGGAAAATCTTTTTGGTTTTGCATTTTCGACTGCTCCGGAAGATTCCACAGGTGTAGCTCATATTCTGGAACATTCGGTGCTATGCGGATCTCAGAACTATCCCTTAAAAGATGCCTTTTTAACGCTTGCCCAGGGAAGTCTTCAAACCTTTCTTAATGCCTGGACCTTTCCCGACAAAACAGTGTATCCGGCCAGCTCGATAAACGAAAAGGATTATTTTAACCTTATGTCAGTATACGCCGATGCTGTGTTCCGGCCACTGCTTTCACAATGGACTTTTATGCAGGAAGGCTGGCGGCTGGTTCCTGCCAAAAACGGTCTTGAATATACCGGTGTCGTGTACAACGAAATGAAAGGTGCTTATTCTTCCATGGACACTTATGCCGGGCTTTGGTCGGTTAAGGCGGTAATGCCCGGTACCCCCTATGCCTTTGAATCCGGGGGCGATCCGGATCATATCCCCGATTTAAGCTGGGAACAGCTTAAGGAATTTCACCATACCCGCTATGTTCCTGCAAACTGCCGGATATTTCTGGCAGGTAATATTCCCACAGAAAAACAACTGTCATTTCTGGATAACTGCCTTTCAGGACTGGAGCCGGGAAGCGCTGCACCGTCAATTAAAAAGACTGTACGCTGGAAAAAAAACCAATTGCTGCACATCCTATGCCCGGGTAACGGAGAAAAACCACAGGCAATGGTTTCCTGGCTTTGTAATGACAGCGCCGAAACAGAAGATACCATGACTCTTGTCTGCTTAGGTGAAATACTCCTGGGACATGACGGTTCCCCGCTTACAAGAACCCTTATTGAATCCGGATTGGGAGAAGATATTTCTCCTGCAACAGGATTGGAAACCGAACTGCAGGAAACAGTTTTCACTGTAGGATTGCGGGGTATTAAAGGAAAAAATGTTAAGGATGCCTGTCGGGGCATGGAAACGTTTATTCTGGATCAACTGGCGCTGCTCGCCAATAACGGTATTCCCGAAGAAGAAATTGATGCTGCTCTTCTTGCTATGGAATTTTCCCACAGGGAAATAAAGCGCTCGCAGGGACCTTATTCGCTTGTCTGGATGCGCCGTTCTTTGCGAAGCTGGCTTTATGGAAAAAGGCCCTGGGATACTCTGCTTTTTACACATAACTTTTCCAGGCTTAAACAACGCATTACAGAAAATCCTCCTGCCGCTAAGAAATATAACGATTACTTTGAATCTGTTATATCAAGACTATTATTAAACAATCACCATCATGCTCTTGTTATCATTGAAGGCGAAACAAATTATCTTTCAAAAAAGGAAAAAGAGCTGGCGCAGCGTCTTAAAGAAAAAGAACAATTATTAAATGAAATTGAAAAGGAACAACTGGAAAAAGACGATGCCGAGTTAAAAAAGTTACAAAGCGAAGCGGAAACAAAAGAAGTGCTGGAAAGCATTCCGCATCTTACCAGAGAAGATATTATCCCGGAAATTGAAATAGTTCCTTCAAAGCTGGTAATGCTCGAAGGAAGGGGAGATTCTCCGGTCCGGGCCAGCCAGACAACAAGTTCCGGCAGAACTATTATTCCCAGTCTTATACATCCGCTTTTTACCAATGGCATTAGCTATGTTGATCTGGCGTTTCCTGTGGACATACTTGATCCGGAAGATTATCCCTGGCTGCCCTTCTTTGCCCGTTCTGTTGTCTCCATGGGGCTTCCCGGTATGGATTATGGAGCAGTATCCAGTCTTCTTGCCCGGACCCTTGGGGGTTTTTATGCGCTTCTGGAAACCGGTTCTGCTGCTTCGCAGTACGATAACGCAGCTATGAAGCATTATCCGGAAGCGTCAATTTCGGAAGATTATTTGGGAAGAGACTGGATTATTTACCGGCTTAAAGCGCTGGACGAAAAACTTATTCCTGCGCTGGAATTGGTTTACCGTTTAATTACCGAGGCGGATTTTTCCGATCTTCGCCGTTTAAAAGATCTTGCAGTAGAAATGAAGAATGAAGGCGATTCCAGCCTTGCTCCTCTAGGGCATAATTATGCTTCCGGCCGGGCAGGGAAATTTTTTTCCCGCCCCAGATTGGTAAATGAATTATGGAACGGCCTGGAGCAGCTCCCCTTTGCCCATGAGCTGGCGGCCATGGACATGGATAAATTAAAAGATCGCCTTTTCCGGATTAGAGATACGCTTGCCTGTGCCGGTCTTTTTATTAATTTAACAGCTTCAAAAGAAGCAATGGACAAATCATTAAAAGCTGTTGAAATTTTTAGTTCATGCGGCGGTCCGCGGCCTGCAAATCCAGCATGCCGAAAAAAAGAAAATTTCTATTCTCTATTTAACAATATATCTTTTGACAGGGGAGAAATATTTTCTTCTCCATCTTTGCAGATTGGTTTTGCTGCAATGTCCTGTTCTGCCGCCCCCTATGGTTCACCGGAACAGGCAGCAGAGATTGTTTTTTCCCACGAATTGTCTACCGGAGCGCTTTGGGAATCAATAAGGATGATGGGAGGCGCTTATGGAGCATTTGCAAATCCGGACAGTCTTGAGGGAGTATTTTCATTTTCCACATACCGTGATCCGGATCCGCTGCGTTCACTGAGATTATTTCCGGAAATTTTAAATAAGCGAAGCATTAACGGAATTGACGAAGATATATTGGAAAAAACCATTATAGGTGCATACGCCAAGGAAACCAGACCTCACAGCCCTTCGGGAAAGGGTTTTTTGGAATTTCTGCGCTGTCTCTATGGAGTCAGCGCTGGTCATCGTCTTGTCCGGCTTAAATATATAATGGCGATGAGTGCAGAAGAAACCAATGCCGCTTCCCGCCGCCTTGCACAGGAAATTAATGGATGTCCGCCCATTATTATTGCAGGAAAAACCATTGCACAAAAAGCAGCAAAAAAATTCGGTGTAGAAATTAAAGAACTGCCGGTATAGAGGAGACATTATGACTTATTTGTGGACTGCTATTCTTTCCCTGCTGCCCATTTCTGAACTGCGGGGGGGCATACCCTATGCTCTGTATAACGGCATACCCTGGTATATTGCCTTTCCTTTTGCAACAGCGGTTAACGCCCTTATTCCTTTTGTCTGCTGGCTTTTTTTGTCTACAGTTCACCGCCTCTTCTATGGCGCTGTAACGGATGCCTCAAAAAAAACAGCCTGGAGCGGTTTTTCCTGGTACCGTTTTCTCTTTGACCGTTTTATTGAACGTGCCCGGCAAAAGCTTCAAGGGGGAGTAGAAAAATGGGGAGCACTTGGCGTAGCTGTTTTTGTAGCCATTCCTCTGCCCACTACCGGTGCTTGGACAGGTACAATCGGCGCCTGGGTGTTGGGTCTCTCAAAACGAAAAACTGTTCCAGCAATTATCCTTGGAGTGATCATTGCAGGGGTTATTGTTACACTGGTTTGCCAACTGGGTTTAGGAGCTTTTAGAATCTTTATAAAGACAGTGTAGTTTCAGCTTCCTAACGGAAAAGCCCCGGCAGAAAAGTTGATAAAGCCGGAACATAGGTAACCAGCAGCACCACTACAAGCTGAACAGCAATAAAGGGCAGTACATAACGGCTAATTTCCATAAAAGGCTTCTTGAAACGATAACTTGCCAAAAACAGGTTCATTCCAACAGGGGGTGTAAGAAAGCCCAGTTCCAGATTTATTATAAATATAATACCAAGGTGGATTGGATCAATTCCATATGCCTGGCTTAGGGGAACCATTAAGGGGAGCGCTACCAGGATAGCGGAAAAAATGTCCATAATGCAGCCAAGCACAAGAAGGGTTAGATTGAGGAGCAGAAGAAAAACCAGTTTTGATTCTACTGCATGCTGCATCCACGAGACAAAACGCTCTGGTACCTGAGTATCTATAATACCGTAGGAAAGGGCTTTGGCAACAGCAATAATTGCCAGGATGCCTCCGATAATAGGAACAGCCTTAGAAAAAACCTTAGGTAAATCACGAAGCGCTATGTCGCGGTGGATAAGCACTTCGGCAATAAAAGCATAAAGGACTGATACTGCGCTGACTTCTACCAGAGAAAGACGGCCGGAGAAATATCCTCCAATAAGAATAATCGGAAGAAGAATTTCCAGGAACGATCCCTTAAGCGCTTTACCAGCTTCTTTAACTTTAAATGGTTCTACGGGGATTTTTGTTTTTCGCGAAGCAATTATTCCGTAAATAATTCTGGAAAGAATAAGAATAGAACCGGGAATTAACGCACCAATAAAAAAATCAATTATCTGGTAATCAACAGTTTGTCCCATAAAAAAGAGTATGTTGTTGGTGGTAGACGCTATCAGAATTATTGGAAGACTGGGGGGGAATAGGAGGCCGACACTTCCAACGGATGTAAGAAGTCCTATAGAAAATTTTTCCGGATATCCGGACTTTTCCGATAGAATAACAAATAATATACCGCCCAGGGCGAGGATGGTAACTCCCGATGCTCCGGTAAACGATGTAAAAAATGCACAGATTATTACTGTGGCAATGATCATCCCTCCGTGAACCCAGCTAAAAAGACTGCGGAATGCAGCTACCAGCCTTTCTCCTGCCTTGCTTTCCGACAGAAAAAATCCCGTCAGGGTAAAGAGGGGAATTGCAATAAGGTCTGCATCGGTAAGAGCAGAATAAATCTGGATGGATGCGGTATCCGGTTCAAGGCCTGCCGCCTGGATCATTACCATGGCTATGCCGCCAATGGATGCAAAAATGGAAGTTCCCGACAAAGCTGCAACAATAAGAAAAATAATTAGCGGTGTTTGCGCAAACATGGCAAAATCGTATAGTTTATTTACTGTATCGTAAAAAAACCCAGGCGGATCAAAACCCCAAATAATTTTAGCGATTGCCGGTAATGCTGCAATACTTCCCAGCAATAGTATAAGAATGGGAAGCAGGAAAAACAGTTTTGAGATACCCGGCGAATTGTCTTTATCGGTTTCTTTTTTTAATGGGATGGAATATACCGCAAAACGGACAGCTATTACTCCATAAGCTATGGGCATTGCCAGTGCAAAAATCCAGTCGGGGATAGCTCCAATTGCTCCGCCGGAGAAGCCGTACTTAATAAAGGAAATAGAATTCCAAAACAATATAGTTGCAATAAAAGCCGATATAAGACCAGTTATGCTGGAAAGAACATTTTTAATTTTTTCATTTTTTGCATACTGGATTAATGCAATGGAAATATGTTCTTTTGCACGGGTTGTAAGCATGGCGGCAAAAAGGCCAGCTACCAGAAAGAGACGGACTAAAATTAGCCTGGAAAAGGGTATTACAATACCAAACGGCCATAAGAGTACATTTGCAACAGGCAATACAACCATTAGTGACAGAGCTGTAAAACATATGGTCTTCTCTATACGTTCTGTATAGCTGCTCGTTGCGGAAAGTAAGGCGGCAATTTTAGCCATTCCTTTTATCGTCCTCCCCTGGTCCTTGCAAGTATTCCGTTTATTCTTTGATACAATTCCCTGTCAAAAGTCCCATTGGCCAGCAGGCTGGGTAAGACCCGTTCAATTTCATTGTGCCACAGCTGTTCCTGCGCAGGGCTGGGTCTGTTTATTGTTAATCCACCCCTTGTCATTGTATCAATTGCTTCCCTTGTCATTCTGGGCAGGGTGGAATCAAATTGAGAAATAAGGCGCCGTGTAGTGGCTTGCAGCTGTGATGGATATGTTGAATTAATATTGCCTATTCTGTTCCAGATAACCTGGTTCATGACCAAACCGCCCAAAACAGGAGCGACATCTATGGAAAGCATATGTCCTAATTGCCTGTGGATGTTAAGAGGAGCTACTGCAGATGGATTTAAATATATTGCCCTTACAGCGCCGGAGTTTAGTTTAGGCCCAATATCGGTCCAATCTGTTTGTTCAATCCTAAAACCCATGGCCGAGAAGGCTCTATTAATTCTATCAGCCTCGGCATTGGAGGCAATGGGCTGGCGTCTTAGATCATCCGGAGTAAGAACCGGATCCCTGGAAAAAATATTTACAAAACCGGATCTGGACAATGCAAGAAGATGAAAATTGCTTCTGTTAAAGCGGGCTTCCAGATCGCCCTGTATTTCTCTCATTACTATTTCCAGTTCCCTGTCGTTACGGATTAGGAAGGGGATGCTCACTGTCATTATGGCAGGATTAATTTGACTAAGTCCGAAAGAAGTAAAAATAGCTCCCTGTATGGTATTGGTCCTAAGAGACTGGAGCATTTGTTCTTCGCCGCCTTCCCGTCCATCATGTATTACAGTAAGCCGTACATTACCGTTGGTTATCCTGTGCCATTCAGCGGCAAGCCTGTCAAGTTCTCTTCCCCAGGTTGAGTTCCTGGGCAGAGGAGAAGCAAGGCGTACTTCCACGGTAGCCGAACTGGTTGTTCCCTGCGGCGGAGTAGTTCCCCGCTGAGCAAAAAGAGCAGGGGTGCTAAAAATTAAAATAACGCCAAAAACCGCAAGATAAAATATTTTTCGCATAATATACTCCATTTTTTTATTCATAATCAAACCCATCGTTAATTAATGTAATGGGAAAGTAATTATCGGCTGTATCCAGTAAATGCCTTGCTCTTCTTTGCAGGATAATATTTAAAAGCCTTATCGAAGGTTCTTCATTGGGATCGATTGCCAAAGCTTTTTCCAGATTTTCCCTAAAGGCGTTATAGTCCTGAGCAGGTATACAAACTGCCTGTGCATAGGAAACATAAGGACCTACCGACAATCCCCTGCTGTTTTCCAGCGCCAGCCTAAAATGATATTCTGCTTTGTCTTTGTCTCCGCCCATGGTATCCGGCAGAGAAGCGTAGTACAAAATATAAAAGTCGTCAATTGCGCCATTATTAAATTGCGGATCAAGTTCGTAGGCTCTGGCGATCATGGCGCCCCATTCCATAATTCTGGAGCCAAGTTCAAAATCAAACAGATCAAGGGAATAAGCTGCAAGTCCTCCGGCTACTGTCCAGTAGAGCAGGGGGACATCCTCTTTTTTACATCGCTGCAGTAAAGCAGTCATGGTACCGTCATTAATATTTGCATTATTGAAACCGGGAAATTTTTGTTCCAGGGCAGATGTTAGTATTGTATAACCGCGAAGATACAATAGTTTTGCCCTGTCTAATCCCATAATTCGTTCTTCAAAGAAATACACGGGATCCAGCATTTCTGCCGGCCCCTGGACAAAAGCATTGGCATACATAATAAAGAGGGAGCCGGTTGTAAGCAGCAGCCCCTGATGATTGGGATTTTGCTCTAGCAAGACTTCGTACATTTTAATGGCAAAAGGCATCGCATCCCCTACCAATAAGGGATCGTTATCTCCCATAAAAACCAGGCTGGATCCGGCCCCGCTTAATGTATCAGAAACCTTATTTATTACTAGTTTGTTTAGAGAACAGGAGGAAAGTAAAAGAACCAGGCATAGGTAAGTAAATATGCCGCATGACTTCATACCATTAGTATAACAAATTTGCCCTTCAAAAGGCTACGGGGTATGGCATGGTTATGAACCAATAACGCTTCGTATATCCTTTTCTATAGCTTCCAGCTTGCGGCGGGCTTCTGCTTTGGCTGCTTCCAGCTTACCCTTTTCTGCATCTGCACAGCAGGTAGCATAAAACTTTATTTTTGGTTCAGTCCCGCTGGGACGAGCGCTTACTATGGTGCCGTCTTCCAGAAAGAACTGCAGTACATCGCTGGGCGGCAGTCCGTCGGCACCGTCTTTAATGTCTCTGACTTTCGATACTTTAAGTCCTCCCAGAACAATAGGGGGATTTTTCCGGTATTCATCCATAATACCGTTCATTATTTTCTGCCCCTCCGGTCCTTGAAAATACTTGGAAATGCCCAATTCCTGCCAATAACCATATTCCATATACAGTTCGTCCAGACGGTCCAAAAGGCTTTTTCCTTTGCTTCGCCAATAAATAGTCATCTCTGCAGTTAGTACGGCAGCAGAAATACCATCCTTATCTCTTACTTCGTTTTCTACCAGATAGCCGTAACTTTCTTCTGTACCGTAAAGAAAGGTTCCGTCTATTTCTCCGGTATCGCACTTTCGCATAATACCGGCTATCCACTTAAAACCAGTTAAACATTCTACACATTTTACCCCATAAGCAGCAGCTACCCGTTTCATCATTCCGGTAGAAACAATTGTGGTTACCATTAAGGGATTGGAGGGCATTTTCTTGTATTCTTTGGTGGAAAGAAAAATATAATCTGCCAGGAGTACTCCCAGCTGGTTTCCGGTAACCAGGGTAAAATGGTCCTTTTGGGTATTAGGAACGGCTATGCCAAAACGGTCTGCATCGGGGTCTGTGGCCATTACCACATCGGCTTTTTCTTTTAGCCCCAGCTTAATTGCCATATCAAGCGCTGCTGCTTCTTCCGGATTGGGAAAAGCCACAGTTGGAAAGTCTCCATTCCCTTCCCGTTGTTCGGGAACGGTAATCACTTGCAGGCCCAACTCTCCTAAAATACCCTCTACATGGAAAGCGCCCGTCCCGTGAAGCGGTGTATAGATAATCTTAACCTCTTTGGATTTTTCTTTAATCAAATCAGGCCGGAACAATTTATTTTTCACCATTGCCCTGTACGGATCATCTATTTCTTTATCGATAATACATAATAGACCTGCCTTTATCGCTTCTTCACGGGACATCTCCTTTATTTCTGTTACAGCGTTTACTTCTGCGATAATCAGCTTGTCATGAGGGCTTATTACCTGAGCTCCATCGTTCCAGTAGGCCTTAAAACCATTGTACTGCGGGGGATTATGGCTTGCTGTTACCACAATCCCTGTATCGCAGCCTAATTGCCTTATTGCATAGGATAATAAGGGAGTAGGCCGCATGGCAGAAAAAAGATAAGCCCGTATACCGTTGGCGGCAAAGATCAATGCTGCAGTTTCGGCAAATTCTGCAGAATAATGTCTGCTGTCATAGGCAATTGCGGCGGAAAGACCCGCCGGCGCGGAAAGACCCGCCGGTGCAGAAGAACTGTTATTATTAGCTGTTTTATTAGCTTTTTCCGGTAAAGCCTTATATAGATAGTTGGCAAGGCCCTGGGTGGCATTTTTAACCACCAGAGTATTCATCCTATTATACCCGCCGCCTATTACTCCCCGTAAACCGCCGGTTCCGAATTCAAGATTCCGGTAAAACCGGTCTTCCAGCTCTTTCCAAAGCTCAGAAGAATTATCGTCGATCTTGGACAGGAGTTTTTCTACCTCTGTACGAAAAAATTGATCCTGCTCCCTGGCAATATAGTCTTTTGCTTGTTCGATGATAGTGTTCTTTTCCATAACAATTCCTTTATTTTATGTGGTATTTGAGACGTGTAAATAAGTACGCAGTTTTTCTAAAACTTCTTCAAAATCCAAAGGTTTGCCCATGTGATCGTTCATACCTGCTTCCAGACACTTTTCTATATCTTCTTTAAATACATTAGCAGTTAAAGCCACAATGGGTATAGTTTTGGCTTTTGGGTGTTCCTGCGCCCGGATCTTGCGTGTTGCCTCAAGGCCGTCCATTTCCGGCATTTGCAGATCCATTAGAATCATTGCATACTTCTCGGGGTTTTCTGAAAATAAGTTGACAGCTTCGATACCGTTTTCGGCACAATCTATGCATATAAGTGTTGGTTCAAGCAGGGTCAGTACAATTTCCCGGTTAATTTCTACATCTTCTGCCAGAATAATTGAATGTCCGGAAAAAAGGCCGTCAATAAGCGATTCCTCTTCTTTAAGCTCTTTTTCTTTGCCAAGACAATCCCCAAGTATATCTGCAATGGCAGATGGAAATAATGGTTTGGACAGGAATTTGTCGACACCGGCTTTTTTTGCTTCTTCTTCTACATTGTTCCAGTCAAAAGAAGAAATCATCGTGACAATGGTATTGCTGGGAATAGAGGCTTTTTCCATTAGCATAGCTGCTAAAGTTTTGCCGCCCAAACCCGGCATTCTCCAATCAATAAAATACAGGTCATAAGAACCGTATTTTTCTATTAAGCGGAGCGCTTCTTCTCCATCTGTGGCAATATCACAGGATGTACCCAGTCCCTGCATAACTTCCCGGAAATAGTCCAAAATATCCGGATCATCATCTATTGCCAGTATACGTACATTTTCCAAATTCAAACCCGGGATCGAAAGACTGGTAAAGCTTTCGGCGCCCCGCTTCATCTGAAACGTAAAAATAAAGGAAGAACCCATATCAAGCTGGGATTCAATCCATATATTGCCGCCCATCAATTGTACTATGCTTTTGGAAATGGCAAGACCCAGTCCGGTTCCCCCGTATTTTCGTGATGTACTGCTTTCGGCCTGGTGAAATGACTGGAATAAGCGGGCCTGCTGCTCCAGGCTTATGCCTATTCCGGAGTCTTTTACCGATATTTGAATGGTACACAGACCATTTTCTTCCAGTAAAAACCAGGTATCAAGGCTGATAGTTCCTTTTTCCGGTGTAAATTTAACAGCATTGCTTAAAAGATTGGTAATAACCTGTGTAATTCGCTGTTCATCTCCTATTAGGGTTTGGGGAATGGAAGAGTCTAAATAAACAGTTAATTTTTGTTCTTTTTCTCCTACACGGAAGTTTACTACATCTACAACCCGTTGTATCATCTTTTCGAAATTAAACTCTGCCTGTAAGAGTTCAAACTTATTTGCTTCTATTTTGGACATATCCAGAATATCGTTAATAACTGCAAGCAGGTGGGTTGATGCATCTTCTATTTTATTCAGCGAATAATTTTTTCGCTCCATGTCAGTTGCATTTTTTCCTATTGCTGTCATACCGATTATTGCGTTCATGGGAGTACGCATTTCATGGCTCATATTGGAAAGGAATTCGCTCTTTGCCCTGCTTGCTTCATTTGCCTTGTGCAGCGCATCCTTTAAGAGTTCGCTCTGCTCGTTAATGCTTTCCAGCATTTGTTTGCTGCTTCGCAGATCGTTTTTAAAAGATATTACCAGCTCTTTTCCCTTGTGTGTCACTAAGGTTAAAGTAGTTTCCATGGGGATAAGCTCGCCCTGGGATGATTTATATACCCATTCGAAGCTGTCATCTCTGCCGCGGGAGGCTTCCGATAATTTTTCCCGGGCTTTTTCCAAAGATAATGAACCGTCGGGCTGTTTTTGGGGTACAAATAACTTCCAATAATTGTCCAGAAGATGCTTTTTATCGAAGCAGGCAAGAATCCGCATCATCGCTACGTTGCAGTCAATTGGGTTTAGATCACTGTCATACATTACATATGATATGGGGCTTGCTTCGGTTACAAGACGTGTCAGCACTTCCGCTTCGAGTATGGATTCTTCCATTTTTTGCATATTGGGTAAGTCTTGGCTAATCTCCGTCATATTTGATTGTATTATACGCTGTTATCCCCTTACAAACAATAGCGTAATTTTGGAGATTATATATTCCTTAGTCTTCCCTCCAAAGAGGCATACTCATACAGCGCGGGCCTCCGCGTCCGCGGGCCAGTTCTCCCGAAGGCACCTCTATAGCATTAACTCCGCGTTTCCTTAAAATCTCGTTGGTAATATCATTACGGTCATAAACAACCACGGTTCCAGGAGCAATACATAAGGTGTTTGATCCATCATTCCATTGTTCACGCTCTGCTGCAATGCGGTCGCCTCCGGCACAAAGTATAACTTCAACATCATGCCCCAAATAATGACTCAAGATATGGTCCATTTCTTCATCAATTTTCTTTACATGAATCCCTTCCTTGCCTTTTGGAGTAATCTCAAAAACTTCAAGTGTGCGTGTCTTGGAAATTCCGGGAAACATGGTAAACTTGTCATAATCTATCTGGGTAAACACCGTGTCCAAATGCATAAATGCCCGTGTATTTGGAATATTTATTGCCAGAATTGTTTCTCTCTGCGAATTAGAGCCAAAAATATTTCTTGAGAGCATATCAATTGCATCCGGTTCGGTGCGCTGAGAGATGCCTATGGCAAGTACTTTTTCGCTCAGAACAAGAATATCCCCTCCTTCTATATGGAAGGGATTGTAGCGGCTGTAATAGGGTGTCGTTGAAGAATATTCCGGGTGATACTTAAAAATATATTCTCCATAAATTGTTTCACGATGCCTGGCTATCGAATACATCCGGTTTAAGCTTACTCCATTGTCAATTGTTGCAAAGGGATCTCTGGTAAAATAAAGATTTGGCATGGGTTTAATGACCATCTTTGTTTTATCGCTTACCAGTTCGACAAGGGAATTGTTTCTATCTATATTGGTTAGCTCGCTTAGATTTACGCCTTCCATGGTCTTTAATACCAGATCCTTATTGGAACTAAAGTTTTTGTCCAGATATTCGTAGATTTTTTTCTGGTAGTAATCAAGGTGGATGCCGCCCTCCTTAATAAACTGTTCCAGGAATTTGCCGCGTAATTCCGGCTGTTTGTCCAATACTTCGGTTGCCAGATCTTCCAGATAAACAACTTCTATGCCATTGTCACGAAGTGTTTTGGCAAATTGATCGTGTTCCTTCCGGGCATTTCGAAGGAAGGGGATATCATCAAAGAGTAATTCTCCCAGAGTGTCCGGAGTAAGGTTTAAAAGCTCGTTTCCCGGCTTATGCAATAAAACCTTTTTTAAAGACTTTATTTCGCTTTTAACATTAATTCCATGCATTTTTATCTCCTCTTATATTTTTTAACCATCCGCTTATTGGGATAGCTCATTAAAGTTCCAATCTTCCGGCTAGCAGCATTATTATTGATACAACCGCAATCAGGCATATCAACGCAACCCAAAGGGTATTTAGGCCGGCAAAGGGTTTTTGCTCATTGTCTGCCCTGCGCGCCTTGTAATACAATACAAAGGCTGGAATATAGGTGATTGAACTTACCGCTATGTATACAAGCCCTGCTTCGATGATCATCCAGAACAGGAAAAGCGATGACAGTACGCCATAAAGAATGTTCTGTGTAAAGCCGGTTTTATCTTCTCCTTTCAGACTTAGCTTAATATTATACATGCCGCCCAAAAGCCAGGTTACAAGGATTGTCGATGAACATAGGGTAAATGCAAAATCATAAGGCGTCATATCTTTAACGGTGAAATTGGGAAAAAGGAAAGTAAACATAAAGAATTGCGTGCAAATACCGGTAACAAATAGGGCAAAAGTCGGCGAACCAGCCTGATTCACCGATGCAAATTTATCGGAAATATATTTCCGTTTTGCCATCAATTGCATTGCCTGAACGGGGAGTAAGGTCCACGAAAGCCATGCGCCTGATACTGAAATAATTAAGCCAAGATTAACCAGAGCCGAACCCCAGGGGCCTACGATTTCTCCAAGTACAAAAGCCAAAGCAGGTTCTCCAAAACCTGCAAGCTCTGCCTGGGAAAAATAACCGAAAGGAACCAGGGAGATAAGCATATAAAAAACCAAGAGAAAAATAAAACCTAAAAACGTAGCACGGGCAGCCTCACTCTTTTCTTTGGCACGTTCAGAAAATACAGAAGCTCCTTCCACCCCTACAAAGACCCAGAGCATAACCATAAAACAGCCCTTTATCTGTTCATATAACGAAATGCCTGATCCTACTGTACCGTCCAGTAATGCTGGACTAGTATTATCTGCAACATTGCCCCAAAAAGCGGCGGTAAAAACACCTGCTTTAAACACAACAATGCCAACAGCCAATACAACAAAGAGTGGTATTAGTTTTGCAATGAGTACAACGGCATTAATAAAAGCAGCATTTTCTACACCTTTATTCACGAGTATTATTAAGCCCCACATTACAAGGCTAATAAAAATAAAGGGCATTAAGCTTGATGGATCAAGGCCTAGCGGGCCGCTGGGATTATTCCCTAAATGAAAGGCCGGGATAAAGTTTCCTATTGCAGATAATAAAAGAGCTGCAAATGCAATATTACCAAGCCAGCAGGACAACCAGTATCCCCAGCCGGAAATAAGCCCCCAAAACTTACCAAACCCCGCTTCTGCATAAACTACGATTCCGTCAAGATCAGGCCTTTTTTGAACTATGTTGTTTAAACATTGCACCATAAAAAGCATTCCCAACCCAACGATAAGCCATGCAAGCAATGCCGGGCCGGCAGCGGATTCGCGTGCCACATTTGCAGTGGCATTAAATATTCCGCCTCCAATTGACGAACCTAAAATAAGGCCGATTAATGCGAACATTCCCAGTTTTTTTTCATTTTCCGACATTTTTAAATCCCCTTTCTTTTTTTAATTGGTAGTTATTAAGGTGCCTGTTTCTCCGCGCAGACCTTTTGCTGCATTACCCAACGAAGTAATAAGCGCCTTTCCCTGCGGAAATGCTTCTACATATTCAATACATGCTTGTACCTTGGGAAGCATGGAACCCGGTGCAAATTGCCCCTGATCAATATATTCTTTTGCTTCATTGATCGTCATTGTATCCAGATCCTGTTGATTTGGCTTGTTAAAGTTAATGGCTACCTTGTCTACAGCAGTTAAAATTACCAGCATATCGGCCTTAAAATCTGCTGCTATTTTGGCAGAGGAACGGTCCTTGTCGATAACCGCCGGAACACCGTGATATGTGTCGTTTTTTTGAATAACCGGAACACCGCCTCCGCCAGCTACAATAACAATATAGCCGGCTTCCATTAAATCTTTTACAACATCAAATTCAACAATACGCTGTGGTTTTGGAGAAGCAACAACAAGACGCCAGCCTCTGCCTGCATCTTCTTTGTAAATATGACCGGTCTCTTTCATTTTGGCTTTAGCCTGTTCTTCTGTTAAAAATGCACCCACAGGTTTGGTAGGATTTTGAAAAGCCGGATCTTCGGGATAAACCACTGTTTGGGTTATCACTGCTGCTGTTGAGCGCATTATACCGCGGCGCTTTAGCTCTCCCAGAATGGCTTGAGAAAGATGATAACCTATATAGCCCTGAGACATTGCACCGCATTCGGGAAAGGGTATTTCCGGAGTCTTGCCGTCATGCGAAGCTGCATAGGCAAAGGCATTGTTAATCATGCCCACCTGCGGGCCGTTTCCGTGGGAAATAACCAGATTGATCCCGTCCGAAACCATATCAACAATATGAACGGCTGTTTTTTTTACCAGTTCAAGCTGTTCCTCCGGCGTATCTCCAAGCGCATTGCCTCCAAGGGCTAATACAACATTTTTATTGCTGTTTTTTTGATATGGCATTATTTACTCCTTTCAATCAAAACATATTCTAAAAAATGTATTTTAGATTACCATAGCGTTGCATACATAACGGCTTTTATGGTATGCATGCGGTTTTCCGCCTGGTCAAATACTTTAGACCGGGAAGACCGGAATACTTCATCTGTAACTTCCATTTCGTTTGCGCCAAAGCGTTTGGCGATGTCGGCACCAATACTTGTTTTTGTATCATGGAAGGCAGGAAGACAGTGTAAAAAGATTGCGCTGGAGTCGGCCATCGCCATAGCCTCTTTAGTTACCCTAAAGGGTTCCAGGAGTTTAATACGTTTTTCCCAGAGCTCTGCAGCTTCGCCCATGGAAACCCAAACATCGGTATAGAGTATATGGGCGCCGGTACAGGCTTCTTTGATATCATCGGTAAGGGTGATTGAAGCGCCTGTTTCTGCAGCAATTTTTTTGCATGTTTCTACAAGATCAGATTTTGGCATCTGTTCTTTGGGACCACAGGCAACAAAATGAAGCCCCAATTTTGAACATACAACCATTAATGAGTTGGCGACATTGTTTTGAGCATCTCCCATAAAGACAAGTTTTAGGCCCTTGCTGCCCTGGGCAAAGTTTTCTTCTATGGTTAGCAAATCTCCAAGCATCTGGGTTGGGTGGAATTCTGTGGTAAGGCCGTTCCATACAGGCACGCCGGCATATTTTGCAAGTTCTTCGACAATATTCTGCCCAAATCCCCGGTATTCAATGCCGTCGTACATACGCCCAAGAACACGGGCTGTATCCTCGATAGATTCCTTATTTCCCATTTGGGAACTGCCCGGATCCAGATAAGTTACTCCCATGCCAAGATCGTAGCCTGCAACTTCGAATGCACAACGAGTGCGTGTTGATGTTTTTTCAAAGAGCAGAACAATATTCTTTCCTTCAAGATAACGATGGGGCGTGCCGGTTAATTTGAGGTTCTTAAACTCTTTTGATAAGTTAAGCAGGTAGCGTATCTCTTCCGGAGTAAAATCCAAAAGTTTTAAAAAATGCCTGCCGCGTAAATTTACTGACATAATAACTCCTTTTGTGCATGGCACAATTATTATTTGATAATAAAAAGTATCGAGAATGACTTGCTATTTGTCAATGAAAAGTT
>Ga0099364_10005417_pt1 | contig 18925 bp, 19 predicted proteins | sample TergutTh196P3_FD_73070 | JGI IMG/M metagenome (GOLD analysis project Ga0099364, IMG submission 73070) | Microcerotermes parvus P3 segment gut microbial communities from Pointe-Noire, Republic of the Congo - Th196 P3 | ecosystem: Host-associated > Arthropoda: Insects > Digestive system > Gut ...
CTTCAAACTTTGCCCTTCTCTACGTTCTATCGCTGTCCATTGCGAGTCAAAACGGTCAATTATGCTGATTAGATTTATCAATTTCCAATCAATATTCAAATTGAAGTCAAATACCTTATTTTCCATACATTACATTTTTTTTGATACGATTTGAGCCGCAAAAATACGAAAATGATACGATACTATCAACAGTTTGCCCACCAAGCCTAAACAAGCCTCTCAAACCATCGAATATCCTCATTTCAAGCCACTTGCCGCTTGAAAGACATGATATGCCTATTTCACTTTTCACGCCACAAAGATAACACTTTTTTCAAAAATCACCAAAAAAATCCACCAACGACCACATTTTTTTGCCAATTACAAATTGCCTGTGTTCAAAGCGGCAATACGATTGCCGCCTAATCGCGGGTATGCTCAAGCAAACTCGTATTCTATCTTTGCGGGATTTCCTACTTGTTTGGAGGCATTTAATATCTCAATACCTACAACGCGACCTTCAGCGGAATAATCTAATATTACACCTTGCTTGTCTTCATCGCTCTCGAACACATGTTCGTCAAGTAAGGAAACATACAGAACATCTACTTCTCTATCATATTTTAACTTCATAATACTTTCAATGATTGATAGATAACTTTTGTCGGTTCGTCCTCGTTGACAATAGTTTGGTCAGGAAAAGAAACAACATCATTCACGGTTTCGTAAGCGATACCGCGTAACAACATTTGTTCGTGCGCATGTTTTGAAAATCTAACAGCCATCTATTTATTGATATTTTTTACATTTTTAAATTCTGCCGCAAAGATAACATCTTTTTCTAAAAATACCAAAAAATATCACCACACCTCACCACATCTACATTTTTAGTAGCCAATTGCAAATGGGCTGTGTTCAAATCGGCATTACAAATGCCGATTAACCGCTTCTGCAAATGCCGATTATCTGGGGTCCACGCCCTGACGTTATGATATATTTTCAATTTTTAACAAAGTCCTTAAACAGAAACAATTTTTGTGATTTTTTCCTGTTAAACAGCAGATGTACAAAATCTTGCGATTTCAATTTTAAAATTGTATGGGTATAAAACTGGCGACAGCCACCATTTTATTGTATTCCTTCATTTCAGTACAAAGCGTACGAAGGCGTAACAGTATATTCTTCGCCCTCGAGCGTCTCTGATGGCGATTGCTCTTAGGCGCCCAACATTATGTTTTAGCAAAAAAATAAAAAAGTGCGAAATATTTTTGTTTTTTCCAAAAAAAAAATCTACCTTTGCACCGCCAAAGTTTGAGACAAAAAGGGTTGTTAGCTCAGTTGGTTTAGAGCATTACCTTGACAGGGTAGGGGCCGACGGTTCGAATCCGCCACAACCCACGTATTATGAAGTATTAAAAAAATGATAAAATGCAAAAAATAATTATTTTCTCAGTCATAGCTCTTTTTAGTTTTGCAGAAAACATTTCGGCTCAACGCCAACAAAATGAGCAGATTAAATGGATAAGTTTCGAGGAAGCAATCAGACTTAACGCAGTTGCACCGCGAAAAATTTTGATTGACGTATACACCGATTGGTGCGGTTATTGCAAAACAATGGATGCACAAACGTTTAACAATCCGGTAATAGCCAAATTTGTTAATCAACATTTCTACGCCGTTAAATTTAACGCCGAAACTAAAGACACTATTATTTTTGCCGGACAAACGTTTATTAATGAGGGCATTAGAAGAGGCGGCAGAAATCCTGTACACCAATTTTCGGCGGCATTAGGCGTGAGCGGATATCCAACGGTTGCATATTTTACTGGCAAGTTAGAATTAATAGGAGCTATTGCGGGTTTTTTTCGACCCGAACAAATGGAGCCATTGTTACACTTCATAGCCCAAGAGAAATACATGTCGGTTAGTTTTGAGGATTTCCAAAAAACTTTTGTTGGCGAGGTTAAATAAATGACATGACAGTTGAAATTGACCCCGTTTCAGGATTTTGTAACGGCGTTGTCAGGGCTATACACATGGCAGAAAAAGAGTTGCAAGGCGGAATGCCACTGTTCAGTCTTGGCGACATAGTGCACAATGAGCTTGAAGTAACACGGTTACAAGGGTGTGGTATGCGCACAATCAATTACAGCGATTTCAAAAACCTGCGTAATACCAATGTTCTTATTCGCGCACATGGCGAGCCGCCTGAAACATACAGTATTGCCGCCGTCAACAATATAAATCTTGTTGACGCTACCTGTCCGGTGGTGCTAAATCTTCAAAAAAAAATACACATGGCATACATCGAGGCTAAGGTAAACAATGGTCAAATTGTAATTTACGGAAAGTCCGGACATGCCGAAGTAAATGGTTTAGTGGGTCAAACAGACAATACCGCTATTGTGGTTGACTCGGAAGACGAAATCAATAATATTGATTTTAGCCGACCGGTATATCTTTTTTCTCAAACTACCATGACATTATCAGGATTAGAGCAAATACGCGCTGCAATTGAAAAAAAACAACCTGAAATGTTTTGCGCTTTCGATACTATTTGCAGACAAGTTTCAAACCGCGAGCCTCATCTGTTAGAATTTGCAAGTCGTTACGATGCCGTAATTTTCGTTAGTGGACGCAAAAGTTCAAATGGAAAAGCGTTATTTGAAATTTGCTTAAAAGCAAATCCTCACAGTCGGATGATTAATTCGCCCGACAACATTGACGCCAAGTGGTTTGAAGGCGTTACAAGCGTTGGAGTTTGCGGCGCAACTTCTACCCCGCGCTGGCTTATGGAAACAATTGCAGACAGAATTAGAAAATGCCCATCACTTTAGCAATAATTGCTTGACGCACAAACACTCCGTTAAGCGCCTGAGTGAAATAATATGCTTTAGGGTTATTGTCAACATCAACGTCTATTTCGTTTACGCGCGGCAACGGATGTAACACGCGCATGGTTGGTTTGGTGTTATCGAGCATTGAATTTTTTAGCACGTATGCGCTTCTATTTTTCTCGTATTCAATAGGGTCTGAAAATCGTTCCTTTTGTACTCGCGTCATATATATAATGTCTGCTTCGTGAATCACGTCCATAAAATCACTATGTTCGAAAAAACGTATCCCGTGTGCATTTAGATTCATCTTATATTCAGCCGGCATTTTCAAGGCGTCAGGCGCAATGAAATAAAATGTAGGATTGAAGTGCAACATAGCCATAAGCAGCGAATGTACTGTACGTCCGTACTTTAGGTCTCCTATCATAAAAATTTTCAGGTTTTCTAAGGTTCCTTGTGTTTTTTTGATAGAGTACAAATCTAAAAGCGTTTGAGAGGGGTGTTGATTTGAGCCATCGCCGGCGTTTATAACCGGCACAGAAGATATTTCGCTTGCATAGCGCGCACTGCCTTCCAACGGATGTCGCAAAACAATCAAATCAACGTAGTGATTGACCATTTTTATAGTATCTTTCAGGGTTTCGCCCTTTGATACGCTTGAACAACCGGCATCTTCGAACCCAATAACGTTTCCTCCCAAACGATGAACGGCTGTCTCAAAACTCAATCGCGTGCGGGTAGAAGGCTCAAAAAAAAGAGTTGCCACTATTTTTCCGGACAGTAAATTATGTGTTGGATTTTTCTCAAACTCAGCGGCATGTTCAAGTATTTCTAAATAATCATCTCGATTGTAATCGGTGATAGAGACTAAACTTTTATTTTGCATATTTTGTTTTTTTAAATTCTAATTTCCTGTATATTCCCTGTATTTTCGCATTATTTCCAGTTGTATTTCCATGTTTGACGCTTTCAACAAAAATGTTCTTGTGAAACCGCAGAATGACATGAATTTTACTAATTCCTCATTTTCAAAACCGGTTAATTCTCTGACAAGAAGACCGTTAAATTTTTCGCCTATTTTTATAAACTCAGCGGTGCCGTTGATAACACTCAGGTATTGTCTGCGTTGTTTTCCTTCAACGCTCCACAGGTTGTATAAAAACGTTACGGGACCGCCCCCCAGCGGCACATTGAAACCACCATGATTTGGCAATGGAGGCACGTATATTTCGTATCTGCTAACGGTAAATGCCATATTGTACGCCCTTTGCGCTTCCATGCTCAAAATATCGCGGCGAAAGCGGTCGTAGGTAGAAAGCAGTCCAACGTCTAACTCGGTGAGAACGTAAGCTGTGGGGGTAAGTCTTATTACACGGTCGTTTGTATACATAGTGTCACGCACGACTATCGTAAATCTTTCGTAGCCTAATGTGCTAAACATTATGCTGTCGCCGACATTTGCCGTAATTGAAAAAAAACCAAACTCGTCGCTAACCGTTCCTCTGTTTTGTGTTATGTTAAGGATATGGCAGCGAGATAACGCCACAGCCGTATCGGCGTCCATAATCACGGCGTCAAATCTGAAGTTGAAATCTTTTAGCTGAGCAAACGATTCAAAACAGAAGTAAAAACAGAAAAGAAAGAAAAAAATTCGAATTAATTTCAAATTGCAATATTTTTTAAATTTCTGCAAAAATAATAAAAAATACATTACGACAATCTGTTTTTGTAATCTTCGTACTCAAATTTCTTCAATAGTTTGAATCCATTTTCGTTCCAAATTCCGATTGACGGGTGTGGCACTCCGTTGAATGTCGTTGTTTTTACCATAGTGTAGTGCATCATGTCTTCGAAAATTATTTTAGTTCCAATACGCGGTTCTTCGTCAAATGTCCATTCGCCCATAAAATCGCCGGCTAAACAGCTATTTGCGCCTAATCGCCATCCACGTTTTCCTGCCGACGTTTCCACAGCTCCGCGTATACGTGGTTTGTATGGCATTTCAAGACAGTCAGGCAAATGTGCTGAAAATGATATGTTTAGTATAGCTGTGCGTATGTCGGCATTTTCAACAACGTCTTCTACGTTTGCAACCAAAACGCCTGTTTCCCAAACAAATGCAGCGCCCGGCTCTAATATAATTTTAATGTGCGGATATTTTTTACTGAACGTTTTTAGCGCATCAATCAGACAACGCGTGTTGTAATTTTTGGCTGTCATAAGGTGTCCGCCGCCAAGATTGAGCCATTTGATTTGATGGAATAAGTGTCCAAACTTTTTTTCTACCGCGTCCAACAAGTTTTTGCTTGCTTCAGCAGTTGATTCGCATAAAGCGTGAACATGCAGTCCATCGATGTCAACGGGCAATTTTGTCAACTGTTGTGCTGTAATTCCAAGTCGGGAGCCGGGAGAACACGGATTGTAAATGGCAGTATCAACAACCGAAAATTCGGGATTTATGCGTAAACCTGTTGAAACAGCGCGAGTTGTCTGTTTGCGAAAACGTTCGTACTGTGTCAACGAATTGAATGTAACGTGGCTGCTATATTTCAACACGTTTTCGAAATCGGCGTCGGTATATGCAGGCGAATAAGTATGTGCAGGCATTCCCATCTCTTCAAAGGAGAGACGGGCTTCGTTGATTGAACTCGCCGATACGCCGTCAACATTTTCCTTTATCATATAAAAAGCTCCCCACATAGCAAATCCTTTGAGAGCAATGATTATTTCCACGTTGGCTTGTTGTCTGACATGGTCAATTATTTTTAAATTTGCTAAAAGTAACCGCTCGTCTAACACGTAACATGGCGAAGGTATTTTAGATAAATCCATTTTTTATTATTTTTTGAAAAATATCCATACATTGTGCTATATCTTTGACAGGGCTAACGGACATTGTCAGTTTTGTTGCGCCTTGTCTTGTTTCTTCTTTCATTTTGAATTTGTGTGGCGATTTTTGTACATGTTTTAAAATTTTTTGAAATGTTTCCGATTCATAGTATTGTGATTTTTGCTCGCTAATGAAATACATCATCAATCGTTCGTTGCGCAGAGAAATTTTTTCGAAACCTAAGCTTGCCGCTAACCATCTAAGACGTATAACATTAATAAGTTCGCGGCTTTGCATCGGTATTTCGCCAAAGCGGTCGATAAGTTCTTGTTCAAATGTGTTCAATTTTTCTTCGGTATCTGTATTGTCCAACGCGCGATACAGCTTTATTCGTTCCGTAATGTTTTCAATATATGATTCAGGAAAAAGAAGTTCAAGGTCTGTATCTATCTGACAATCGGTTTTTAATTTCCATTTGTCAGTTTTCATCTCAAAGTTTTCCGGCAGTCCTTCTACCCATTTATCACTATCTACCGCAAATTCTTCTCTCAGTTCAGCCATTGCTTCGTTAAGTATTCTATGATATGTTTCGAAACCTATTTCTGCAATGAATCCGCTCTGTTCTGAGCCTATCATGTTTCCGGCGCCTCGTATGTCCAAATCTTGCAGTGCAATATTAAATCCACTGCCAAGGTCGGAGAATTCTTCTATGGCGCGTAATCTACGACGCGCCTCAGGCGTCAGGTTTGTAATGGGCGGCGTGAGCAAATAACAGAACGCTTTTTTGTTTGAACGCCCAACACGTCCGCGTAATTGATGCAGGTCGCTCAATCCAAACATTTGTGCTTGATTGATAATGATAGTATTTGCGTTTGGTATATCTAATCCTGATTCAACAATTGACGTGGAAATCAACACACTGTAGTCGCCGTTGATAAAATCAAGCATAATTTGTTCGAGTTGTTCGCCTTCCATTCTGCCGTGCGCCACAACAGTTGATACGTTCGGACAAATGCGATTAATGAGCAGTTCAATTTCGTGAAGTGAATTTATCCGATTTTGAATGAAAAAAATTTGTCCGCCTCGCGACACCTCATGTTCAATAGCTTCGCGGATTAGCTCTTTGTCGAATGTACTCAATTCGGTATGTATTGGATGACGGTTTGGGGGTGGCGTTGAGATAATAGACATTTCGCGAACACCCACGAGCGAAAATTGTAAAGTGCGCGGAATAGGCGTAGCTGTAAGCGTCAGAGTGTCCACGTTTTCACGCAGTGATTTTAGTTTTTCTTTTGCAGCAACGCCAAATTTTTGTTCTTCGTCAACTATCAAAAGACCCAAATCTTTAAACTTCACCTCTTTACCTAATAGCTTGTGAGTGCCAATGATAATATCAATTTTCCCATCCGCCAATTTTTTTAAAATTTCGCGTTGTTGTTTTACGGACTTCAGGCGACTTATTGATTCTGTGGTGCATGGAAATTTTTCTAAACGCTCTTTGAAAGTTTGTTCATGCTGAAGCGTAAGAATTGTTGTGGGCGACAGAACTGCGACCTGCTTGTTGTCGGCTACAGCCTTAAAGGCAGCGCGAATAGCTATTTCTGTTTTGCCAAAACCTACATCGCCACAAATTAAATGGTCCATCGGACAGTCTTTTTCCATACTGTTTTTTACCGCATTGGTTGCTTTCAGCTGGTCAGGGGTATCTTCGTATATGAATGAAGCCTCCAATTCTTCCTGCATGAAGGTGTCAGGAGAAAAGGCAAATCCTCTATTTTCACGGCGTTTTGCATAAAGCATAATTAAATCGCGCGCAATGTCCTTTACTTTTCTTTTAGCGTTCTGTTTCAATGTATTCCATGCAGCATGACCAATTTTATTAAGTTTTGGCTGCTCGCTATCCCTACCTCTAAATTTTGAAATTTTGTGTAAATTGTGAATGTTCACGTATATTACATCATTGTCCCGATATACAAGCCTTATACACTCTTGCGTTTTTCCGTTGACTTCCATTTTTTCCAATCCACCAAACACGCCTACTCCGTGGTCAATATGAACTATATAGTCTCCGGGCTGTAATCCTTGCAGTTCTCTTATCGCCAATCCTTTGGAATGACTAAGCCCGTAAGCCGTTCGATATTTTCGGTATCTATCAAAAATCTGATGATCGGTATACAGACATAGCTTCAAATCGTGGTCTACAAAGCCTTCTTGGAGAATATTATGCACTTCAACGAAGCTTGGGATTAATTCGTTTTCGCACGAGGTTGTAATTCCGTCAAAAATATTGCGTAATCTTTCAAACTGCTTAGTATTTTCACTCATCAGCGCTACCGTATATCCGCGTTCGCTATGCGAGGTAATATCGCGTGCCAGAAGTTCGAAATTTTTGTTAAATGCCGGTTGAGGTATAGTATTGAATTTCAGCATTGAATTATTTTCAAAATAGTAATTTGAACCAAACTCTACGTTGCGAAATTGTTTGAACGTTGACAATACTTCTACATCATCAAGAAATATTTCATTTGCAGAAAAGGACACATATTCATCGCCAGCAAGTACCGAAGTGGGCACGTTGGTGTGCATACGGGCTATTTCGTTGAGTATTAGCGTCAAATTATCGCTCCAAATTACAGTAGATTCTTCAAATTGTTGAAGAAAACACAAACGTGCGCCGCGATGCTTTTCTGACCCCAAATTTGGCACTATGTGAATGAGGTCTGTTTGTTTTTCAGAAAGCTGAGTATCAACGTCGAACGAACGGATTGATTCAACAGTATCTCCAAAAAAATCTATTCTATAGGGCATGTTGTTCGAATATGAAAAAATATCGACTATACTTCCGCGAATTGAATACTGTCCCGGCTCGTACACGAAATCACAAATGTCAAATTCGTACTCATTGAGCGCCTCCCGTATAAATTCAATAGAAATTTTTTCTCCTGTTCTTAACTGTAGCGTATTTTTTTTCAATTCATCGGAATTAACAACTTTTTCTGCAATAGCGTACGCATGAGTAACTATAATAATTCCCTTGCGTGACTTATCAAGCATAGCTTCAAGAGTGCGAGTGCGAAGTATGATATTCCCATCGTGTGGTTGCATCTGAGAAGCAATACGTTTGTACGAAGAAGGAAAAAAAAACACCTTGTCGTCTCCAAGTAAGTTCGTCAAATCATTTTGAAAATAGGATGCAGAGTCATTGTCAGGAAATAAGAAGATGTGACTGCCTTGCAGCTGATTAATAACTGCCACAGCTAACAAAGAACGCGACGAACATGACAAACCTTTCAGACGTATTGACGATTTAGCGTACAAATCAGCCATTAAAGGATGGTTTGAATAAATTTCACTTAAATTGAGAGAACTTTTCACGATACAAAAGTATAAAAAAATACGAAATCAAATAAATTTAATGTATATTTGCGAAATTTTTTTGCAGCGAATATTTTCGGCTTGTATTTTTAAAAATAATGATTTGTGTTTTATGGATTTGGACAAAGAATCAATTAGTTATAACAGTATTTTCAGGCGAATCTCTCTTCAATTTATTTCATCCGAAGAGTTTAAAAAAATTGAAAAAGCGTCTGTTTTTTTGCGTTTTAAAAAGGGCGAAACAATTCTGAAACAGGGACATCCGCCTACTCATATAGCTTATTTGCAAAGCGGTATAGTAAAGTTCAATTTTTTTTCGGCAGACAACAGTAAGAATACCATTTTGACACTTGTTGCAGCGCCAAAAATATTAGGTGGAGCCAATCTTTTTTATAAAGATAACAACCTGTTTTCTGTGGTTGCTGTTGAGGATTGCGAAATTTTCTTAATTGAATCCAACGTTTTTTACCAACTGCTGAAAGATAATGGACATTTTGCTGTTGCACTTTTTCAGCTTGCTTCCGATATGTTTAAACGGGCGATACTTAATTTTATAAGCGTTGCAAATAAACAAAAAGAAGCCAGAATTGCAGATGTATTCATATATTTGTCAGAAGAAATATACTTTGGAACATCCTTTAAATTATCGCTAACCCGAAAAGAAATAGCTGAATTTGCGTGTTGCTCGGTCGAAAATATAATAATGACACTATCTAAATGGCAACAAGAGGGTATTGTGGCATTTTCGGGAAAAGACTTCGAAATTGTTGATATCAACAAACTGAAATACATAAGCAAAATCGGCTGACAAATCTAAATTGAATATTATCAGTTATTTCAAGAAAATTATCGAAGTTTTTTTAATTTTTTTTTGAAAAAATAGTTGCAATTAAAAAAAAATGCTTAACTTTGCGCCGTTTTTTAATGATTCAGTAGCTCAGTTGGTAGAGCACATCCCTTTTAAGGATGGGGTCCTGAGTTCGAGACTCAGCTGAATCACAGTAAAATAGGTTGATTGCTGAAAATCAACCTATTTTATTTTGCACGACTTAACTTGTATCATTAATTGTTAAAAAAATAAAAAAACTTTTTTTGTTTTAAAAGTTTTGCGTATCTTTGCCGCCGAATTTTTTAACGATAAAACGAATGGTAAAGCAACGTATAATTGAAGAAGCCTCTGAATTGTTCGGGCTGGCGGGCGTCAAAAGCACAACGATGGACGACCTTGCTCGGCATTTGGGTATCTCGAAACGGACTATTTATGAGAACTTTAAGGATAAGGAAGACCTTTTGGTGTCGTGTATAGCCGATTTTTCAGAAAATAACAAAAAGAACTTTGAAAAATTGCTTCTCGAAGCCGAAAACGTTGTAGAGGCTGTTCTGGCTATACTGCAAAAGAGCGCAGAGCAGGCGGCACAACGCCAAATAAGCATGGTGACAGACATAAAAAAGTACTATCCCCAAGTATTTAAGGTACATCTTACCCGCATCAAAGAAAACAAGTATCGGAATATCATTGAATTGCTACTGCGCGGTATTGATGAAGGCGTTTTTCGCGATGATTTGAACCCCGAAATTATCGCCTATTTCTTTTGTCAGGACGAAAAAAGTAATACGTTTAACGACAATATTTTAGAAAAATATTCGTTTTCAGAAATATTTGAAAATATGGTGATTACGTTTCTGCGCGGGGTTTGTACGCCAAAAGGAATAGAAATTATTGACAAACATAAAAAAGTAAATATACATTAAATATATATAATGAAAACACAATTGAAGTGTATAATATTTAGCGCCGTGCTGTTTAGCATGTGCGTATCGGGTTTTTCGCAGGGAACTGTTTTGCGTCTATCGTTGAGAGAAGCGCAGGACTACGCGTTGATGCACAACAGAAATGTTCTGAACGCGGGACTGTCAGTTTCCGAAGCCCAAAAGCGAACGTGGGAAACCATTTCGGCGGGACTGCCGCAGGTGAGCGCAACCCTTTCCTATCAAAACATGATGGGATTTAGTATGAACTTTGCCGGAATGAACATCGCAATGCCGCCCACAAGCAACTTGCAGACAACGGTTAACCAACTGCTTTTCAACGGAAGTTACTGGGTTGGTATTCGTATGTCGAAACTTGGCGAAGAGTTGTCGGAAACTGCCCGTCAGCAAACCGAATTGGACGTGAGGCATCAGACGCAGTCGGCTTATTTCACTGTTTTGGTTGCGCAGGAAAATATGAAAATATTGAAGCAAAACCTTGAAAACATCGAAAAAATAGCCAAAAGCGCGGAAGACCTTGTGCGCGTGGGCGTTGCCGAACAAACTGACGCAGACCAGTTGAAAGTGCAGGTTTTGACGATGACAAACGCCATCAAAACGATTGAACGACATATTGAGTTGGCGTATAATCTATTGAGGTTTCAGTTGGGCGTGGAAGCCTACACCGAAATAGAACTGACGGAAAGTTTTGAAGACCTGATGGCTGCAAGAAACGCAGCCGAGATACTTCTCACGGAGTTTGACTTGAGCGATAATCACACTGTGCAATTGCTTGACGGACAGATAAATCTTGCAAACATGCAGGTAAGCCTTGAAAGGGCGTCTGCCTTGCCGACTGTGGTGGCATTTTACAGCCATACGTATAAAATCGCTCGCTCATCGTTTGATATGTCGCCCAACAATGTGATTGGTTTGCAGGCAAATATCCCGATTTTTGCATCGGGGCAGCGAATTTCGCGCACGCAACAGGCAAAAATACGCTTGGAAACGGCGCACAACAACCGCGATTTGGTTGCCGAAAGTTTGCTGATGCAGGAAAAGCAGTTGCGTTTCAACCTCAACAGCGCCTTGGAGTCGCTTGAGTTGCAGCGGGAAGCAATGACGGTGTCGCAAAGCGTGTTCGAGAGCGTAACACGAAAATTCCAGCACGGAACGGCTTCGAGCATGGACGTAACCACCGCCAACACAAGCCTGTTGCAATCGCAGGGAAATTATATAAACGCAATGATGGAAGTTTTCACGGCGCAAACCGAGTTGGAAAAATTGTTAAACACGCTGTAGTAGTTATCAGTTTTCAGTTTTCAGTTTTCAGTTTTCAGAACATTTGTCAAAAATCGAAAATCAAAAAAATGCTTACATCAGACGATATAATTCAAAAGGCTCGCAACGGAGAGGGCTATGAAGCGGAGTTCAAAGTCAACGTTCCCAGAAAGATACGCGAACTTGCAGAGGAAGTATGCGCTTTTGCCAATGTTGCCGGCGGTTTTCTGATTATAGGCATCGACGACCATAACAATATAAAGGGCGCTAATATTGATAATGCGACACGTTCGGCTATACAGGGCGTTATTCGCGAAATTTCGCCAGCGGTTAGTTATGATATGTATCCGGTTGCGGTTGGCGAAAAAACAGTCTGGGTTATAGATGTTTCTCAAGGCAAAAGTAAGCCATACACGTTTTCCGGTGCAATTTACATGAGAGAAGGCTCCAACACTCAAAAACTGACTAAAGTCGAAGAGATACGCGATTTTTTCCAACAAAGCGAATGTATCTTTTTCGATGAAATTCCGTGTCGCAAATTCGATATGAAGCGCGACCTTGATGTCGAGTTTGTTTCCGAGTTTAAAATGATGGCGGGATATCATCAGGAAATTTCTAACGAACATCTGTTCAACAACCTGAAACTGTACACTGACGACGGACATTTTAAGAACGGCGGAGTGTTGTTTTTCGGCAAACGCCCCGATGATTTATTAGACAGCGCATTCGTGCGATGCGCAATGTTCGATGGCACAGACAAGCGCTATATTGAAGACGACAAGCGCATGTACGGACCGCTTTTCAGGCAGTATGAACAAGCGCTTGCGTGGTTGAAAAAACACCTAAAAGTACGCTACGACATCGAAGGTCAAGGCGGCAGACCACGCAAAGAAATCTGGGAAATACCCGAAGCCGTGTTGAAAGAAGCGTTAGTTAATGCCCTTGCACACCGCGATTATTACGACAAGGGAGCCCGTATCATCGTCGAATTATTTGACGACCGATTGGTTGTTACCAACCCCGGAGGCTTGTTAAGTTCCATTCCGCCCGAACAGTTCGGAACTGTCAGCAGGTCGCGTAATCCGTTGGTATTCGGACTGATGGAGCGTATTCGTATGGTGGAACACATAGGCTCCGGCGTGATGCGTATGCGCAAAGCAATGACAGAAGCCGCTTTGCCACAACCGGATTTTGGTTTTACAGGTACGTTCAGTATTACTTTATTGAAACAGAGCGATTTTATAGCCGAACCGATGCCAGCAGACGATGTCACTGTAAATGTCACTGTAAATAGCACTGTAAATGACACTGTAAATAGCGCTGTAAACGGGCTGTCAGATATTCAAAACAGGGCGCTGGGGCTTATTATAGAGAATAATGCAATCACAAGCCGTGAACTTGGCGAGGCGTTGTCGGTCGGTTTCAGACATGCTCAAAAAATCATTAAACAATTAAAAGACGCCAATTGTATTGAACGTGATGGTTCTAATAAAAAAGGTATATGGATAGTAAAAAATGAAGATGGCGTAATAAACAACGAAAATGGCGTAATAAATGGCGTAGTAAATGGTGTAGATGGCGTAGTAAATAACGAAAATGGCGTAGTAAACAACGAAAATGGCGTAATAAATGACGCAGATGGCGTAGTAAATGGCGTAGATGTCGTAATAAATAACGAAGATGTCGTAATAAATAACGAAGATGTCGTAATAAATGACGTAGTAAATGGCGCGGATGTCGTAGTAAATGACGAAAATGTCGTAATAAATGATGCAGATGTCGTAGTAAATGACACTGTAAAAATTCCCGAACAAGCGCCTTTTGAAAACAAAAACGGACTGACGGATATTCAAAATAGGGCGCTGGGGCTTATTATAGAGAACAATGCTCTCACGAGCGAAGAACTTGGCAAGGCGTTAGCAATAACTTCCAGACAGGCTCAAAGAATTTTTAAACAATTGAGAGACAAAGGTTATATTGAGCGAGATGGTTCAAAAAAAGCAGGAATTTGGATATTAAAAAAATCAAATGTCGTAATAAATGTCGCAATGTCGTATTAAATGTCGTATTAAAAATATAATGTCGTAATAAATGTCGTAATAAAAATCGTAATGTCGTAATAAAAAAGTATAAATTCATAATCAATAATAATAATGAAGTTTTTTCATAGTATTTTAATTTTAGCGATTGTAGCGATGCTGTCTGCCTGCGGAGGCGGAAGCAGCGCAGAAGTATCGCAAACCGACCAGGACTCAATAGTTTTGGTCAGAGTGCAAATGGTTAGCGAACAGCCGGTTGAGCAACTTACGGAACTCACCGGCAACATCGAAGCCTACAGGATAAACCACATTGCTCCAACTATTCCGGGTCGAATAGACAATATTTTGGTGGAAGTGGGCGCCCGCGTGAGCAGGGGGCAGTTGTTAGTGCAGATGGACAGAACCAACCTTGTGCAGGCTCGCTTGCAGTTGGAAAACGCCGAACGTGAACTTGGACGCGTATCTGAACTGTTCACGTCGGGAAGCGCAACGCAGCAACAGTTAGACCAACTGACTTCGCAGGTGGACGTGTTGCGCGAAACTGTGCGTAACCTCGTAGAAAACACCGAGTTGCACTCGCCCATAGACGGCGTGGTAACAGCCCGCTCGTTCGATGCGATGAACATCTTCGGCGGCACAATGCCAATTCTCACCGTGATGCAGATGTCGCCGGTGAAGGTATTGGTAAACATTTCCGAAATACACTTTCCGCGTGTAAGAACGGGAATGGAAGTGCGAGTGAGGCTTGACGTGTATCCCGACAGGGAATTTACAGGCAGGATAAACATCATCTATCCTACTATTGACCAGATGTCGCGCACGTTCAGAGCCGAAGTAACCATCAACAATTCGGATATGGCAATTCGCCCGGGAATGTTCGCGCGTGTGGAACTCAATTTCGGTACGCTCGACCACGTTGTAGTGCCGGATTTGGCGGTCATCAGACAGCCCGGAACAAATACGCGGTACGTGTTCACCATAGAAGACGACATTGCCCACCGCCGCGAATTGGAACTTGGACGCCTGATGGGTAACAATTTCGAAGTGATTTCGGGCATAGAGGCTGGCGCAAAGGTGGTAGTTGCCGGACAATCGCGACTGCTTGACCAAACACCCGTGAAAATTGTTGAATAACAAATTCAATGAACTACGATTTCATACAGACGTATTGTCTTTCCAAAAAGGCTGCCGAAGAAGACTACAAGCAGGAATGGGACGCTATTCGCTATCGTGTTGGCGACAAGATGTTTGCGCTTATACACGAAGATGGCGATGGTTTGCAGGTTATTTCCATGAAGAACACGCCCGAACGCGGCGAAGAATTACGTGCGAAATACAGAGATGTGGTGCCGGCGTACCACTTTAACAAAACGCATTGGAGTTCAGTGATTTTGAACGGCGACACTCCCGAAGCAGTTTTGAAACAGATGCTTGACGAGTCGTATGATTTGGTTTTTAAGAAATTGCCGAAAAAAGTTCGACAGGAAATAACAGCAAATTAATAAAAAGCGAAAATATGACAGAGAAGGCGAATATAAAACTTTTTGAAGAGAAATTCCTTGGGCTAAATTTCAACTGGGGTACAATTTGTACCCTGTTTGGAATGATAAAAGAACCGGTTACGATTTGTAACCGGTTGAAATTGTCGGCACAAAATCTCAACTGGGGGACAATTTGTACCCTAGTTAAAAACATGGGACAAATTTATGCCATTACGTTTTTATTTCTGGTCGGCAGTATGTCTCTTTACGGACAAACAATTTCGGGTACTGTTTTAGACAAAAACACTAATCAGCCCATCGGATATGTAAATGTTGGCATAGTAGGCAAAGTTGGCGCTGTTTCCGAACAAAACGGAAGATACACGTTAACTATTGAACCTGAACACTATAACGACACGTTAATGTTTTCGTACATTGGCTATCTTCCTTATTATGTGAGGGTTTCTGATTTTTTAACTCTTAACAACGGAAATGTCAGTCTTGAGGAAAAAGCATTTGAAATAAACGAAGTAATTGTGCGTCCCCGAAGGATGCGACAAAGAACATTAGGTATTTCTGCAAGACATACAGTGTTGTGTTTCGATACGACAAGTACAGGCTTTGAGGACGGGCTTTTGATAAAAAATGAAAATACTGTAATCATTAATGAGGTAAACTACAGAGTTATATCTACTTACGACACGGTTGTTTTCCGTGTGAATATCTATAAAGCGAGCGAGGATATGCGCTTTGAAAATATTATGAATAGCCCTGTTTATGTGACTTTGCCGAAGAAACAAAATAACAATCAAATGACCGTTGATTTACGACATTTGAATATTGTTGTGCAGGGCGATTTTCTGGTGGCGTTTGAATATGTTAAACTTATAGGCACACCCTTTGACGAACAACTTTTTGGTCCTCAATCTCCTCATTCTGTATTTTGCTATCTTGGTGATAACAGTAGTATATACAAAACTTTCCAAAGGGCAAACAGAGAAAGTCCTTGGCGTTCATCAATATCCTCGGGAATAAGTATTTCGGTTTTAGTTGATGTTTTTAGGTAAAAATAAGATAAAAAGGTAAAAATGATAGATTTTGAAAATACATTAGAAGAGAGCATAGCAACCGCAATGGATAGCGCAGATACGGCGATAGTTCCGTTTCTACCATATATTTTACAGGATTTTTGGGAAATGGGGACTTCGCCCGAAGTTGTGATAGATTTTGTAGTAGAGACGCGGCATGCCACGTCTGTACAGGTTTTGGATTTAGGTTGCGGAAAAGGGGCAGTTTCGGTAAAATTGGCGGCAGCGTTGAAATGTCAATGCTTTGGAATTGACGGTATTCCTGAATTTATTGAAACGGCAAAAGAAAAAGCGGCGGAATATGGCGTAGATGCGCTTTGCAGGTTTGATGTTGGCGATATTCGCGAAAAAATACGCGAATTAGGCAAGTTTGACGTCATTATTTTGGGTGCTGTCGGACAGGTTTTCGGAAATTTTTATACAACGCTGACAACCCTTTCAGAGCATTTGTCGCCCGAGGGCATTATCATTATTGACGATGCCTACATTGACGACGCAAGTACGTTTCAACATCCGTCTATTTTGCCTCGCCGCGAACTATTGCAGCAAATCGAGCAGGCGGGAATGGAATTGATTGATGAAAAAACGAATAGCGTTGCCGACAGCGCTAAAGAGTTTGGAAATTTGCAAAAAAGATGCAGGGAATTGATGGCGAAACATCCCGAAAAAGCCTATCTTTTCGAGGATTATGTCAAAAATCAGGCAACAGAATACGATGTTTTGGACAACAAAGTAATTTGTTCGACGATGGTTTTTAGAAAGATGTATGTTGGTGAAAAACAAAATAATATATAAAAATGAAATCAGAAGAAATTAAAGCATTATTTGCACAGTTTGAGCAGGCTTCCGCCGAATTGGAGGGGATAGAATGTTGGAGTGCAAGGGAATTGCAGACATTATTAGGCTATTCCAAGTGGGAAAATTTTTCCAAAGTCATTGACAAGGCAAAAGAAGCATGTAAAAATGCAGGTGAAGAAATTGTCTATCATTTTCCTGACGTCAGGAAAACGATACCGATGCCTAAAGGCGCTGAAAAAGAGATAGAAGACATCCTTCTCACACGCTATGCATGCTATCTAATTGCACAAAATGGCGACAGTCGAAAAGAGCAAATCGCTTTTGCACAGAACTATTTTGCAGTGCAGACCCGCCGCGCAGAGATAATTGAGCAGCGCATTTTGGATTACGAGCGCGTTCAAGCCCGCGCCAAACTTGCAGAAACAGAGAAAACACTGTCCGGTATTATCTACGAGCGAGGCGTAGATGACAAGGGTTTTGCCATTATCCGCTCAAAAGGCGACCAAGCCCTGTTTCGTTTGAACACGGCAAGTTTGAAACAAAAGTTAGGTGTTCCTGAAAAACGTCCTGTTGCGGATTTTTTGCCCACAATCAACATAAAAGCGAAAGATTTGGCTGCAGAAATGACGTCGGTAAATGTGCAAACAAAAGACCTGCACGGAGTTAAGCCTATAGAAACAGAACATGTTGATAACAATCTGGCAGTTAGAAACATGCTGTTAGAGCGTGGTATTGTTCCAGAAAATTTGCCCCCTGCCGAAGACATCAAAAAAGTGGAACGAAAATTGAAAAGCGACGAAAAAAAGGCGTTGAAAAAATAATATAGTTTTCAGAAATACAAAAAAGAATAATCAAGATGAACTTCACATTACGCCCATTCAAAAATTCCGATTTGACAAGTTTGGTCAAATATGCCAACAATCATAATGTTGCCAGATTTATGACCAATCAGTTTCCGCATCCGTACAGCGAAGACGATGGGCGAAAATTTATATCAAGCGTGTGCGACAGCAATCCCGTCAATGTATTTGCCATCGAGGTGAATGGCGAGGCTGCCGGCTCTATCGGCATTTTTCCGCAATCGGATATACACGAAAAAAACGCAGAAATGGGCTATTGGCTTGCCGAGCCCTTTTGGGGAAACAACATTATTACCCGCGCCATCGGACAAACAGTTGATTACGGCTTCAAAACGTTTGATATTACACAAATATTTTCACGTCCGTTTTCTATCAATCTCGCATCGCAAAGGGTATTGGAAAAAGCGGGGTTTACTTTGGAGGCGCGATTGAAAAACGCTGTTTACAAAAATGGCGAATACATGGATGAACTGATTTATGTTAAAATGAGGAACGACAATGGATAAAGGTATTTCTATAAACAATTATAATGCAATGCTTCGCGAGATAATCGCGGATGTAAAAATGACGCGCGTTGTTGTTGCAAACAGGCTATGCACGTCGTTAAC
>Ga0099364_10005418_pt1 | contig 18924 bp, 13 predicted proteins | sample TergutTh196P3_FD_73070 | JGI IMG/M metagenome (GOLD analysis project Ga0099364, IMG submission 73070) | Microcerotermes parvus P3 segment gut microbial communities from Pointe-Noire, Republic of the Congo - Th196 P3 | ecosystem: Host-associated > Arthropoda: Insects > Digestive system > Gut ...
CCTGTCAATGAGAAAATATTCCTGTTCGGGGCCGACGGTAGCGCTCACCCGGCGAGCCGAAGTGTTGCCAAATAACTTGAGGATTCGTATCGCCTGTTTGTCCAATGCATCCATGGAACGTAGTAGCGGCGTTTTTTTATCAAGCGCCTCACCGCCGTATGAGCAAAATGCTGTAGGGATGCATAAAGTACCATCCTTGATGAATGCAAAGCTGGTTAAATCCCAGACGGTATAGCCTCGCGCTTCAAAAGTTGCCCGCAGGCCGCCGGAAGGAAAGCTCGATGCATCGGGCTCGCCTCGGACAAGCTCCTTTCCGGAAAATTTCATTATTACTTTTCCATTGGCAGATTTAGAAATAAAACTTTCATGTTTTTCTGCCGTAATGCCGGTCATGGGCTGAAACCAATGTGTAAAATGTGTAACTCCTTTTTCCAGCGCCCAATCCTTCATGGCGTTGGCAACAACATTGGCAACTTCTAGTTCTAAATGAGTTCCCAAAGACATTGTCTTTTTTAATGCCTTATAAATGTCTTCAGGAAGTCTTGCCATCATAATTTCATCATTAAAAACCATGCTTCCGAAAATTTCTGAAACATTCTTTTTTTCCGTCTTCTTTTCCATTTTTTCCTCCAAAAAAAAATAATTAAGTTATTCTTTAATTTCAAAACCATTAACATTTAATGTTGCAAAATAATCTTTTGGGGTTTCCGCCCTTCTTATGATTTTTATTTTTCCGCTTTCTTCCAGTAGAAGTTCCGCCGATCTTAATTTCCCATTATAGTTATAACCCATAGAATACCCATGAGCGCCGGTATCATGAATTACCAGCAAATCTCCTATGTCAATTTTTGGGAGCTTTCTGTCAATGGCAAATTTATCGTTGTTTTCGCATAATGAGCCGGTAATATCATAAACATGATCGCATGGAAGGTCTTCCTTTCCGCTTACGGTAATGTGATGGTAAGCTTTATACATTGCGGGACGAAGCAGGTCGGCGGCACAGGCATCCAGACCTATATAGTTTTTATATATCTCTTTTTTATGAACGGCCCTTGATACAAGGCAGCCGTGAGGTCCAAGCATGAATCTGCCCAGCTCGGTGAAAATGGCCATTCCCAATCCCTCCGGAACAAGGATCTCTTCATATGCCTTTCTAATAGAGTCTGAAATTAGGAAAATATCGTTTGCTTTATCTTCAGGCTTATAAGGAATACCTATTCCCCCGCTTAAATTAATAAATGAAAGTGATATTCCTGTTTCTTTTTTAATTAAAACAGCCGTCTCAAAAAGTACTCTCGCCAGGGCAGGATAATATTCATTGGTTAAGGTATTGCTCGCCAAAAATGAATGAAGTCCGAATTCATCCGCTCCAAGATCGCGGAGAAGTGCATAACCTTTTATTAACTGATCAAGTGTAAGTCCGTATTTTGCCTCTCCGGGACTATCCATAATCTGATTGGAAATAACAAAATTTCCGCCAGGATTATATCTAAGGCATATGACAGAAGGAATACCTCCGTTCTTATGAAGAAAATCAATGTGTGAATAATCGTCCAAATTGATCAGGGCTCCAAGCTTAAGTGCATAAATAAATTCCTCTGCCGGAGTAGCATTGGAAGAAAACATTATTTCCCTTCCGTTAAAACCGGCTGCCTCTGCAAGCATCAATTCCGTTAAGCTTGAACAATCCACACCACAGCCCTCTTCTTTAAGAATTTTTAAAATATAAGGATTGGGAGTTGCCTTAACGGCAAAGTATTCATGAAAACCATTATTCCATGAAAAAGCTTTATTTAGATTACGGGCATTTTCCCTTATTCCCTTTTCATCATAAAGGTGAAAGGGTGTATTATGCTCCTTTACCGCTTCCATTAATTTATCATGTTTAATAAAAACCTTTTTCATGTTAGTTTCTCCAGAGCAGAAAGTTCTTCCATTGCTTCTTTAAGATTTTCGCTATTGCCGAAAGCACTGAAACGGAAAAAGCATTCACCGCATTCACCAAAACCCTTGCCCGGAGTTCCTGCAATGCCTGCATTTTCAAGAAGATAATCAAAGAATTCCCAGGATGACATTTTTGCCGGACATTTTAACCAGATATATGGAGCGTTTTTTCCGCCTGTATACCAAATTCCCAGCTTATCGAGAGTGCTGGAAATTATTAAAGCATTATTAAGATAATAATCTATATCTGCTTTTATTTGGGTTTGACCTTCTTCGGAAAAAACAGCTTCCGCTCCCCTCTGAACAATATAGGGTACTCCGTTAAATTTGGTAGTTTGACGCCTAAGCCATAATTTACTTAATGATGAACCGGAGCGGACAAGATCGTTCGGGATTATCGTATAACCGCATCTTGTTCCGGTGAATCCTGCGGTTTTGGAAAAGGAGCAGAATTCAATTGCGCATTGAGATGCACCCTCTATCTGGAAAATGCTTGAAGGCAGCGCGGGATCCCTGATAAAAGATTCATAAGCACTGTCGAATAAAATTATGGCATCATTTTCAAGTGCATAATTTACCCATAACTTTAACTCTTCCCTATTATAAACAGCACCGCTTGGATTATTCGGAGAACAAAGATAGATAATATCCGCTTTAATTTTTTTATCAGGCAGCGGAAGAAAATTATTCTCTATATTGCCATTTATGTATAGAATTTTCCTTCCTCCCATAATATTGGTATCTACATAGACCGGATATACAGGGTTTGGAATTAATACAACATTGTCAGAAGAAAAAATATCTAGAATATTTCCAAGATCGCTTTTTGCTCCATCGCTGATAAAAATTTCTTCAGTTTTTAAATTTATGCCTTTTTTGGAATAATATGAAGAAATGGCATAACGGAGGAATTCATATCCCTGCTCTTCTCCATAACCCCTAAAGGTGGAAATATTTCCCATTTCCAATACTGCTTTTTCCATGGCTTTAACAATGACAGGAACAAGGGGACGTGAAACATCACCAATGCCAAGACGGTAAATTTTCTTTTCCGTAAATGCTTTAGAAAAATCTCTGATTTTATTTCCAAGCATGGAGAATAAGTAATTATCTTCAAGATCTAAAAAATTTCTGTTTATTTCCATCATTTAGCTCCAAAAGCAAGAGGCATCTTTCTTTTATGTTCGCTGGAATTATGAAATTTTTCTATAATTGCCCTGCTTTTAAGATCCGCCATACCGCTTAACAGCAGTCTGTCAATATTTTTATAAGTTATTCCCATTTCTTCTTCATCGGTTTGACCGTCAAAAAGTCCGGCTGACGGAGCTTTCTGCAGAATAAATTCAGGTGCATTGAGGTAACGAAGGTAATCATAAATTTCCGTTACAGTAAGATCTGCTATTGGATTAAAGTCGTATGCACCGTCTCCCCATTTTGTGAAATATCCCATATAACCTTCACTGAGGTTCCCTGTTCCGGCTACAAGCCTGTTTTCACATGATGCATAAGCATAAAGTGCTGTCATTCTTAATCTGGGATTGATATTGGCAGCAGCATTTTTATTTAATGTTACATTTTCTCCAATTACCTCCATCATTTCATTCCTGACCTTGTTTAAATCGAGGTATTTTACAGCAATTCCGTATTGCTTCGCAATTTTCTCCGCATCCTGTTTATCAATTTCATAATTTCGTTTTGAACCGCAGGGCATGATTAAACCTATTGTATTATCGCAGGCCATTTTACAAAGTATGCCGGTAAGGGCACTGTCTTTTCCTCCGCTATTTCCGTAGACAATTCCGTCCGCACCGGCAGATTTTAATACATTACGGATGAATTCCAATCTTCTATTTGTTTCGCTTTTAAAATCCCTCATATCATGGCTCCCTTAACCAAAAAAAAGGTGTTTAGCCGCAGATAGAAATCTGCAGATAAACACCATTGTTCACTGTATTTTTAATAACATATTTCTATATTGAGTGTCAAGTAGGATTCATGTAAATTAACAATTTTTGATCAGAAATGTTTGAATGAAGAACAAGTCCCCTTGTTTTGGAAATATGGATTACTGAATCGAAGGGGGTCTGTACACCCAAAATTCTCCCATAAAGATTCTCCATTTCCAAAATACAGTCGGTATTAAAAATAACATCCTGCCCTCCCTCATAAATAGCTGCATAAAAAATATCAGATTCTACAATGTCTTGAAAAAAATGACTGCCAAAAGAGAGTTCCGGCACAATGCCTGCCTTGGGACAGGATATCTCACAGATTGCAGTCATATTGCATAGCTCACTAAAATGCACAGGTATTCCAAGAGATGGCGTAGTTGTACCCCATCTTCCGGGGCCCAATAATAAAATAGAGCGGCCTTTTAATGCATTATTTATCTGACCTACAAACCTTGCAACCTGATATTTATTCTTTTCGGATAAATCCAGATATTCCTTTGGTTTAATATAAACCGTGTATTCTATGGATAAGCGGACATTTCCGCCCATGAATCCGCCGGATGTAGATAGTAGAATATCTTGAATTTTGGGATTGGGAATTTCCAATGCCTTGCCAAGTCCCTTGGTCTGCAGGGGACGGCACTGTAAAAGGTTAAATCTATAATCTCCTTCCGGTGTAAAATTCAAAGTAAATTCAATATCCACAGGATAATTATAGGCATGGGAAAGTGTTTTTAATACTGTTCTCGCCAGTTCCGGAAATTCTGTTCTACTAAGAAGTTTTTTAAAATCCGCAATGAAAGGTCTTTGCCCGGAATAAATTCCAAGATCCCGGAGCCTGTTAATTTCTCCTGTATCTGTACTAAAAAAAATGTTCTTATCAGTTTTTATATCTTCTACCAGAAGCTCATCGAGATGCTTTTCATCCATACTGTTTTTCAATAAATCCAGAATATCTGCCTTATGCTGTGTGAATTTCTTCTCATCACCATAATTTAAGGGCGGTTGTTTATCAGGTTTGTCCAGCGGAACCAGCCTTGCATAATCAGCGGACACACGATCTACAGCCCTGGTGCCAAGACCAAAAACCAGACGCAGCATTCCGGCATCGGGATCCATGTTTTTTTCCCAGACATAGAGATTGACAGAATTTCCAACACCTGCAATGTGGGGAAAGAAATAATTTCCATAATGATTCCCTGAAACACGCTGAACCAGAATAGCCATCTGCTCATCAAGGTTATCAAGGCCCCTATGCCTCCTATAGGACAGAGCATCTTCATTCATTGTACTTGCATAAACAGTGCGCAGGGCGTCTTCGAAAGCTTTGCATCTCTCATCCGGAGTACCCTGATTTGCGCAGAACACACTTTCATACTTTCCCGCAAATGCATTGCCGAAATTGTCTTCTCTTAGGGAACTGGATCTGACAATTATCGGAGACTGTCCGAAGTATTCCAGCATTTGAATGAACTGCTCCCTAATTTTTTCCGGAAATTTTCCAGCCAGTAATTTTTCATGCAATTCCCTTGCAGCGGTAAAATAACCTTCACTTGTCTTTTGCTTGATCCTCTCCGCCCAATAACCGTTATACACAATGTAAGTGTAAAAAATGTCGGAACCTATATAGAATGAATCATGGGACTCCCAGTGTTTTTTCATAATAATCCCAAGATATTCATTATTCTCTGCTTCTTTTTCCAGGATTTTTCTTGCAAGAAGCATTCCAACACTTTTTCCGCCGATGAATCCTGTACCAATTTCCCTTTCTGTAATTTTCAGAATATCAGCAAGGCTGAAGTAATTTATTGACAAATCCCTTATTCTATCTTCCCTGCTTATAAGTAAGCCTATCAGGTGATTCTTCATGTCTTCCTGCATTTTATTGCCGCCTGATGCGTCAAGGAGGGTCCTGGCTTTGTCAAGGAGCCTTGTCCAATAATCTCCGTCCTGCGCTATTGGACCGGAGCGGGAAAAGAGCCTTGCCGCATCCATGCTGGATGTAATGGAAACAGCTTTATCGCCGTCAATTAGGTGCGGGAAAAACATGGTAGGAGAATACCTTTCCCATGCTTTAAGGGGATGAATATATAACTTATTTTCAATATTGGAAACATCCAATAATACCTGCGTGGTCTCCCTAATTCGCGCAATAGTATCATGGCTGTGGAAGCCTCTTAATAATGCGAAATATGCAATTGTGTCCAATTGATATAGAAATGGACAGCTTATTCGAAAAAAATTGGCAACCATCATGTCTGAACACCAGCTGTCCAATAAATAGCTGAGGCAGTCAAAAACATAAAATGCTTTCTCGCCTTCTTCTTTAATGATATTGTAAATTTTTGTTGTAAAAGGTTCAAAACCTTCGGAACTGTCCAGTTTATACAGGATGGAAGCTTCATCATCTTCCACCAGTTTTTTATGGTTTCCAAAATGAAAATATACAAGCCTTCGGCCGTCTTCCTTTGCTTTTTTAACATAGGGATTTACAACAAGGGAAAAATCTTCTATTGATTGCACCTGCCAGACAACATTATCACCCAGTCTTAGCATATCAATGGCATTATCAAGACCCGGCATTCCCGTACTGACTCTATTGCTAATTGACAAATTTCCTCTCCTGATTTGGCAAAATTAATTAACAGCTTTTAATTTGCCGTATAGAGCTGCTTGTATGGGTTCTTAACATTAGGTTTTAGTAAATAAAATTTACTTTCGATTAACTCTCTTGCTACATACCCAAAGAAAGATGCAAATTCTTTTATATATGGAATGATCTCCTCCAATTCTTCAGCAGAGGCAATCTCCGCCAATACCTGTTTGGGCAGTTTTGGCAGAGGAGCTTTACTTCTTATAAATATTTTTCCGCCATGCATTCCTGTTCCGGTAAAATTTCCAACAGGAATTTCATCAATTCCTATTCCAAGAACAATTATCAAACCGCCTGCCAAATATTCACCTAAAAAACTCCCCGTCTTTCCGCCAATAATAATTACTGGTTTTTTTTCCTTATATTCCTTCATATGAATACCGGTTCTATAACCGGAATCATTGCGAATAAAAATATTTCCTCCGCGCATGGCATAGCCCAAGGCATCACCTGCACTTCCATAAACAATTATTTTACCGTCATTCATGGTGTCTCCTACGGCATCCTGTGCATTGCCATGAACGATTATTTCTGCACCATCCAGGTAACAGCCTAGGGCATTACCCGGTGTTCCATGGATTTCGAGCCTCATATCTTTAGCGGCACTTCCAATGAATCTTTCTCCATAACATTTTTCCATTACCATAATTAAGCTCCCAATTTTTGCACTCGTACATCTTTTGTAAAAGCCATTAAACCCGGTCTTTCACAAATTAGTTCAAAGTCTATAGTGTCAAGCGGTGTTTTATCACGGATTAGGTGGGTGTAAATGCCCGCTTTTTCTATATTACCCATGAAGATATACCCATTAAGGCAATTATCTGAATAAAATAATTTCCTGTATGTATTTTTAGTAATATTTTTATATACATCTCCGAAATAATTTCCGGCGGTTATTATGTGAAAACCCATAAAACCGATCGCATTCATTGGTATTGCCTTACTAAAAATCATTTCACCGCCTGCCATATTTACGCCAGCACATTCCCCCTGCATATAGGCGTTTGGAAGAAGGGCCATTATTTTTATCTGCCCGCTGGAAATGTCCACATACTCTGTACAGTCTCCGGCAGAATAAATTCCGGGAAATGAAGTTTCTGATTTATTATTAACAATAATACCTCTGCCAATATCGGCAATTCCGGATAATAGTTCCGTATTGGGTCTTACTCCTGCAGCAAGGACAAGAATATCAAAATCTAGTTTTTCTCCGTCATCCAGTATGGCAGTATTTTTAAATTTATCTGTTCCATCATTAGAAGATTCAAATTCTTTTATACCTTTTGAAAAGAAAAATTTTACACCCTTCTCTTCAAAAAGGCTTTGAACCATGGAAGCTCCATCTGCATCCAAAATACTGGGAAGCACATTGGGAGCTAGATCCACTATAGAAATTTCACCAACACGGTTTAAAATTCCTTCTGCACATTTTAAGCCAATCAATCCCGCTCCAAGAATTAACACCCTGGTTTTTTGCCCGATAAAACCTTCCAGTTTTTTTGCATCATCCAGACTCATAAAAGTGGTTTTATTCTTGACTTTTTCAAGGCCTTTAATTTCCGGCACAAAGGCTCTTGAACCGCAGGCAACTAGCAATTTGTCATAAGCAATCTTTTCACCATCAGAAAGGTATAAATTTTTTTCTTCGGCATTAATTTTTACTGCCTTTCTGGATTTCAATAATTTAACATCGTTTTCATCATAGAAATTTTCATCCCTGTACATCATCCTATTTTTTTTAACCTTACCTTGAATCAAATAGGAAATTAGGGGACGTGAATAAACATGATGATCTTCATCGGAAATAATTGTAATCTTTCCTTTTTTATCAATCTGCCTGATTCCTTCCACACATCCAATTCCTGCTGCAGAATTACCAATAATTACATATTTCATAAAGTTCTCCCCAATGCTTACCTTTCTTCATATACAATGGCACTGTTCGGACATCCCTTAACACAGGCCGGACTCTCTGCAGATGATTCCATACATAGCTCACATTTCTGCATGGCACCGTTATCTGAAGGTGAGATTGCGCCAAAGGGACAGCATAAAACACAGGTATAACAGCTAACACAATTTTCCTGGTTTATTGTAATAACACCCTCTATTACCGAAAAAGATCCGGTAATGCAGGCTTTTACACATATCGGCTCCCTGCAATGCCGGCAGGAAACCGCAAAAGATATTCCATCCTTTTCTTCTATCCTGATTCTGGGATTTATTTTTACTCCCTTAAGGGATCTTGCAATGTCCTTACCCTTTGTATCTGTAAAGGCGCAGTAATACTCGCAAAGCCTGCATCCCAGGCACCATTCTTCATTAACATAAACTCTTTTCATATTCATTCTCCCGCATGCTTGATACCAAGTACATCAAGCTCCCTTGCATTTAAACCTATTCCGCGAAGCATGAGTCTATTTCCTTTTAAGGCTTCTATGGAATTTATTCCCATCCCCCCCATCATTTCCTTGATTTCGTGTTCCCATGCTCTTAATAAATTTACAAGTCTCTTATAGGCAATATCCGGATTCAGCCTTCTGGTTAATTCCGGAATTTGGCTTGCAATTCCCCAATTGCATTTTCCTGTATGACAGCTTCTGCAAAGGTGGCAGCCCATTGCCAAAAGTGCGGAAGTGCCAATATATACGGCATCCGCGCCAAGCGCAATAATTTTTACAATATCTGCACTGCTGCGAATTCCGCCTCCAGCTACAATGGAAACCCTGTCGCGTATGCCTTCATCTCTAAGCCTCTTATCCACACTTGCTAGGGCAAGCTCTATAGGAATTCCAACATGATCCCTTATACGCGTAGGAGCGGCTCCCGTACCTCCCCGAAAACCGTCTATTACAATAATATCCGCCCCGCTTCTGGCAATCCCGGATGATATTGCAGCTACATTATGAACAGCCGCTATTTTTACAATTACCGGTTTTTTAAATGAAGTTGCAGTCTTAAGTGAAAAAACGAGCTGCCTTAGATCTTCTATGGAATAAATATCATGATGGGGAGCCGGACTGATTGCATCACTTCCTTCAGGAATCATTCTTGTTTTGGAAATATCTCCGACTATTTTAGATCCCGGAAGATGCCCGCCAATTCCGGGTTTTGCACCCTGCCCCATCTTTATTTCGATGGCAGCTCCTGCTTCAAGATATGCCCTGTGGACACCAAAACGTCCTGAAGCAACCTGGACAATTGTATTTTTCCCATAACGGTAAAAATCCTCATGAAGGCCGCCTTCTCCTGTATTGTAAAGAATTCCCATTTCTTCTGCGGCTCTTGCAAGGGATTCATGAGCATTATAACTTAGTGAGCCATAGCTCATGGCGGAAAACATAATGGGAATGGAGAGCTTTAACTGGGGAGGTAGTTTATTTTTTATCTTTCCTTTTTCATCTCTTTCTATAATCTGCGGTTTTGCTCCAAGTATTACTCTGGTTTCCATCGGCTCCCTTAGAGGATCTATGGAAGGATTGGTAACCTGTGAAGCATTGATAAGAATTTTATTGAAGTAGACAGGATAAGGTTCAGGATTTCCCATGCTTGATAAAAGAACTCCGCCGCTTTCTGCCTGACGGTAAAGTTCATCCATGATTCCGATGCTCCAGTTTGCATTTTCTCTGTATGTATTTCCGCTTTTTACTATTTTTAATGCCCTTGTAAGGCATAGGGAAACACATCGATGGCAATTAACACATTTGGAATCATCCGATGTCATTTTTTCCAGTTCTTCAATATATTCGTGAACCTGATTGGCACATTGTTTTTCGCATACCCTGCAATTAATGCATCTGTCGTAATTTCTTGCGGCTTCATATTCGGGATAAAAATAATTTACAGCCATTATAAGACTCCTTCGTTAAGACGGACTACAATTGGTTCTCCGCCTGAGGGTGCATAAACACGATCCAGATCGGGCTCAATAATCCTGATGGCAGCTTCTTCGCTGGAAATGTAAACCTTGCTGCCCTTCTCTGCAACTACCATGCTGCGCAGCTTTAATCTGTCATTAAGTGCCATCAGTCCGCCTTCAAAACCAACTATTATAGAAAAAGGGCCGGTAATTAACTGGGGAGCAAAAAGGGTACGAAGTGTTTCATGAAGCTCCCTTTCATCCTCTTCCATTCCTTCAATGGTCTCCCAAAATGGAGCAGCCACCACAGAGGCAATTTCATTCATGGTAAGACCTTTTTTCCGGTTTAAATAATCCACAATATAGGCAATAACTTCTGTATCTGTCTGTAGGGTACAGGTATAGCCATACTGTTCCATCGTACGCCTGTTAGCATCATATGAAGAGATTTCACCGTTATGCACAACGGAATAATCCAACAAGGCAAAGGGATGTGCCCCTCCCCACCATCCCGGCGTATTGGTCGGATACCTGCCATGAACGGTAAAGGCATAACCTTCGTATTCTTCCAGTCTGTAAAACCGGCCGACATCCTCGGGAAAACCTACTGCCTTAAAAACTCCCATATTCTTTCCGCTGGAAAAAACATAAGCTCCGTTTATTTTGGTATTTACACGGAAAACACATTTAGCACAAAATTCTCTTTCGTCCAGTCCACTTGAGGCCAATTTAGTAGGCAGAGGAGTTACAAAATACCGCCATATAAGAGGTTCATCCGAAATTGTATCTATTTTACGTGTAGGTATTTTTGAAAGGTTAATGATGTCAAAGTGCCTGTCCATAAAATCTTCACAATCTTTTTTTGCAGATGGAGTATCATAGAAAATATGCCATGCATAATAATCCTTATATTCCGGGTAAATTCCATAGGCAGCAAATCCTCCGCCAAGACCATTACTGCGCTCTCTCATAACTGCAATGGACTCTATCATTACCTCTCCATTCATACGTTTTCCGGTTTTATCAATAACGCCGCTGATTGCGCATCCGGAGCTAATCCTTATTTCACCTTCCCTAAGCATGAGCTTCACTCCTTTGAGACCTGCGATCTTCCAGAACTTCTAATAATATTTTTCTTACAGATACGGGATTTGCTTTTCCATTTAAACTCTTCATGGACTGTCCCATTAAATTTTCAAAAACCTTTTCACTTCCCTTAAAATAATTATCAACCGCATCCATATTTCTGGAAACAACCTTATTTATTGCTTCTAAAATAACATCGCTGCTGTCATCTGCTAAAAGTTTATTTTCATTTATATATTTTTCCGGATCTACATTATTAAATAAAATATGTCTGACAATTTCTTTGTATACGGATCTGTTTATTTTTCCATTTACAAGATATGTAATTAAAATTGAAAGCTTATCAATATTAGCTTTAAAAAGATCATTTTCATACTTAATTTCACCTGTAAATAAATGGGCAGATTCCAGGGCTTCGCCGCTTTTTTTTGCTATAATTTCATAAACTTCTGCAGTTTTTTTATTAACACACAGTATAGCTGCAATATCATGCGAAAGACCATATTCAGCCATGAACCTGAGACGCTTTTCATGTGCAAATTCCGGAATAGAATACCGCATGGTTTGAATAAATTCTTCTGAAATAGACAGATTTTGTAAATCCGGTTCCGGAAAGTAACGGTAATCCTGTGCATCTTCCTTTGAACGCAGGGGATGAGATAAGTTTAGATCTTCATTCCAGCGGCGTGTTTCCTGATATACCCTGCTTCCCTTTGATAAAATATTTTTTTGCCGCTCTGTTTCATATTGAATTGCATGTTCAATTGCTTTTAAGGAATTAAGGTTTTTGGTTTCCGTTCTGGTTCCCATTTCCTTTCCCTTTTCCCTAAGAGATAAATTAACATCCGCCCTTAGAGAGCCCTCCTGCATTTTACCATCGCATATATTAAGGTAGAGCATAATTTCTCTTAGTTTCTCTATAAAAGCTCTAACTTCACCTGCACTCCTGAAATCCGGCATTGTCACAATTTCCAAAAGAGGAATTCCTGCACGATTATAATCTACATATGTATTTTCACTGTCATAATGGGCATGGATTAATTTTCCGGCATCTTCTTCAATGTGAATTTCACGTATGCTTATACTTTTTAATCTGCCGTCAGCCTCTATTTCCAGTAATCCATCGGTACATATGGGGAAATATAACTGTGAAATTTGATAAGCTTTAGGAAGATCCGGATAAAAATAATTTTTCCTGTCGAATATGGAATTCCTGTTAATGGTACAATTAAGGGCAAGCCCAAGTTTTACAGCACATTCCACAACCGCCTCATTCAGCATTGGCAGAGAACCGGGCTGACCTGTACATACGGGACATACATTGGTGTTTGCACTGCCGCCAAAGACAGTTGAACAGCCGCAGAATATTTTTGTTTTTGTATTTAATTCCGCATGGACTTCAAGACCAATTACAGTTTCAAGATTTCCGGTATTAATCATATTTATTCCCCGGATAATCCTCAGGATATCCCTCCGGCCTTTTTTTATGCCAGTCCGTAATTTTCTGATACTCCATGGCAGCATTGATGATCTTTTTTTCAGAAAATGCATTGCCTATTAGCTGCATCCCTACGGGCATACCATGCTCATCAAAACCGCAGGGAATGGAAAGTGCCGGAAGCCCGGCTAAATTTACAGATACAGTGTAAATATCGCCCATATACATTTTCATAGGGTCATTTATATTTTCTCCAAGTTTGTATGCCGTACCGGGGGTTACCGGAGAAAGGATCATATCGAAAGATTGAAAAAGTTTTTCATAGGCAGAAATAATTAGATTCCGCACATCGGCTGCTTTTTTATAATAAGCATCAAAATACCCGGATGATAAAACAAAAGAGCCAAGCATTATTCTGCGTTTTACTTCCATTCCAAAACCTTCGTTTCTGGACATACGATAAAGATCATTGAGAGATTTTGCACTTTCATTTCGATACCCATATTTTACACCATCATAGCGGGAAAGGTTTGACGACGCCTCAGCCGATGCAATTATATAGTAGGCAGGAATCATTAATTCGATATAGGGCATGTTAAACTCAACAACCTCTGCTCCAACTTCGCCTAACAGCTTGGCAGCATTTAAAACAGCATCCCTTACCCCTTTATCCACTCCGTATTCAAAATAATTTGCCGGCAGTCCTATTTTTGCTCCTTCAAGGCCTCCGCATTCTTTCTTATTAAATGAAAAAGGTTCCGGCAATACACAGGTAGCATCCTTATTATCGCTGCCTGAAATGATCTGTAATACTGCGGCACAGTCTTCAATATTCCGTCCCATTGGTCCTATCTGTTCAAGAGAGGATGCATAGGCAAAAAGCCCGTAACGCGAAACAGTACCATAGCTAGGTTTAATTCCGCTTACTCCGCAGAAAGAACAGGGCTGTCTTATACTTCCACCGGTATCGGATCCCAGAGCCAGGGAAATTTCACCTGCTGCAATTGCAGCAGCACTGCCTCCGGAAGAGCCGCCTGCAACCCTTTCGGTATCCCAGGGATTCCTCACCTTCCCATAATATCCGGTTTCCGATGTAGAACCCATGCCAAATTCGTCCATGTTAAGCTTCCCGATTATTATTAAACCTGCTTTTTCCAGTCTTTCTATAACAGTTGCATTATAAATTGGAGAAAAACCATCAAGAATTTTTGAAGCACAGGTGGTATTAAAATCCTTTGTAGAAATATTGTCTTTAATTGCAATGGGCAGACCTGCTAGAGCGGACAGATACTCTCCCCTGTCAATGACTTTCTGCACTTCCTCCGCCCTTGCAAATGCCAATTCAGGATTAAGAGAAATAAAGGCATTTATTTTATCATCTCTTTTTTCTATAATATCCAGACACGAGGAGACCACATCAATTGAGCTGATTTTTCCTTCCCTTATTGCTGAGGCCAGTTCAATTGAGCTTAATCCAGTCATTCCCTCCCCCTACTCCACTATTTTTGGTACTACAATGTTTTCACCCATTACCACAGGTGCGTTTTTAAGAATTTCTTCCCGTGAAAATGAGGGAACATGATTATCTTTTCGCAGCAATGTTTTATTCTTGCCGGATGCAAGATCCGAAGGCAGAATATCTATATCCAGCTTTGTTAACAATTCCATACCTGCAAGAATGTTTTCCAAATCGGAACATATTCGTATTCTTTCATCAGCACCAAGACTTAGCCGGGACAAATCTTCCAGATAATGGATGAGTTTTTCATTTATTACAACTCTGTCTAAATTGGCTGTCATGACGACCCTCCTGAGAAACCAAAAAAAAGGCGCTTACCTGCTCGGCCGCAATAAAGCAGCCGGATGGTAAACACCTTTGTTTATTATTTTCTATGTACCATATTGATACTTATTATGTCAATAGGTTATAAAAAGAATTTTAATTCCTTGACAGGAAATTGTTTGTAGGTACAGAATTTACAATGAGCCAAAATACAGAAATGGGAATTTCAGGAAAAATCCGCCTTGTTGTGGTAGCTGCGGCTGTTTTAATGCAGTTGGCTCTGATTATTCTACTGGTTTATTTTTTAAGATACAGGGCAATTTATGCTTATATAATAATCCAATTCATTGCCTTGGTGGACATTGTTTTCCTTGACGGAAGAAAGAATAATCGATCCTTCATAATAGCCTGGTTAATAGTAATTTCCGTACTGCCTGTTTTTGGACATATATTGTATTTAATGTGGGGACGCTGCCCTTCCAATGATTATAGGAGCAGGAGAATGAATGCCTCCATTGCCAGGGGTATGGGATTTCTGGAAAGAGAACCTGCAGTTTATTCCGATTTTCAAAAAATCCATCCCGGAAGAAAGAGGTTCGCAGGCTATCTTGGCAGGCAGAATTTTCCCCTCTATACAAACACAAAATGCGATTACTACCCTCTGGGAGAATTACAGTTTGATGCAATGTTTAAAGACATGGAAAAAGCAAAAAAATTTATTTTTATGGAATATTTTATCCTATCTAGCGGCAGTTTATGGAATAGTTTTGAAGAACTATTGATCCATAAGGCAAAGGAAGGGGTAGAAGTCCGTCTGATGTTTGATGATCTTGGCAGTATTTCCAGAGTCCCAAAAAATCTTGTAAAGAAACTGGGAAGTCATGGCATACTGGTACAGCGGTTTAACCCGGTTCTTAGACATCTTTCTCAGCTTCATATAAATTATAGGAACCATCAAAAGATCGCGGTTATTGACGGAAATGTGGCTTATACAGGCGGTACAAATATGGCGGATGAATACGCCAATCTATATGTCAAGTACGGTCACTGGAAGGATACTGCCATCAGACTGGAAGGCGATGCTGTTTGGAGTCTGACAGTTTCCTTCATTCAAATGTGGGATTCTGAAAGTAAAGAAGCATCTTTTTATGATAAATATAAGAGTGAATATGGATGTGAGGCTCAAGGTTTTTTTCAGCCCTTTAGTGATGGTCCAGCGAATAATCCGGTAAATCCGGCGGAAGTGATCTATCGTAAAATTATTAACTCCGCCAGGGATTACGTTTACATAATGACTCCATATCTTGTTATAGACAATAATATGATGGATGCCTTATGCAGTGCCTCCATGGGTGGAACGGATGTCAGGATCATCACTCCAAAAATTTTCGATCAATGGTATGTCCATAAAGTAACCAGATCGAATTACGAAGAGCTGCTGCGCGCCGGAGTAAGGATATATGAATATACCCCCGGCTTCATTCATGCCAAAACCATAATAAGCGATGACGATCATGCAGTTACCGGAACAATAAACATGGATTATAGAAGTTTTTATATGCACTATGAAAACGGAGTCTGGATATGCGGTGCTCCTGTCCTGGAAGAGATAAAAAAAGACATGATCGATACCATGGCAGTATGTGAGGAAATGGAACTGGAAAAATGGGTAAATAGGCCGTTTTATATTAAAGCACTGCAGACTGTTATGCGCCTTTTTGCCGTTCTGTTTTAGTTCTTAATTTCAATGCAGACTGCTCATTTCGATAAGCTCTGTATTGTTTTCATCATAACCTGACAATAGGCTGTCAATAAGTGCATTGGCGGTATCTACACTGGTCATGCAGGATATACCAAGCATACATGCTTTTCGCCGGATTTTAACATCATCCAGTTCCGGATCCCGGCCCTTTTCAGAAGTACACAATACATAGGAAATTTTACCGCTTTGAAGCAGGGTGGCTGTATTGTGGACAGGAGATTGGCGGATTTTTTCTATTGGATGAACCGAAAGCCCCCTTTCCTCCAGATAGGCGGCTGTTCCCCAGGTTGCATAGAGGGAAAAGCCAAGTTTGCTGAACCGTTTTGCAATATCTACAATTTCGGGTTTATCCTTATCCCTTACTGTAATTAAAACAGCACCGGTTTTTTTCATCTTATAACCGGCGGCTAAAAGTCCCTTAAATAGAGCTTCGGATAAGTCACGTCCGATACCCAATACTTCCCCGGTTGACTTCATCTCCGGCCCCAATTGGGTATCCAGACCCGCAAGTTTTTCAAAGGAAAAAACAGGAACCTTAACAGAAACATAATCCTTGTCTTTGGCTATTCCGGTCTCGGTAAGACTTTCTCCAAGAGAGAGCCGTACTGCAATCTCGCACATGGGAATTCCTGTTATCTTGCTAAGATAGGGAACGGTACGGGAGGCTCTGGGATTTACTTCTATAACATAGAGTTCTTCTTCATAAACAAGGAATTGAATATTTACCAACCCCTTAACAGTCAGAGCCCGGCAGATTTTTTCGCAAATTTCAAGAATTTTTGCTTTCATGTTTTCATCAATGGAAAGGGGAGGATAGACGGCTATGCTGTCTCCTGAATGAATTCCCGTTCTTTCCACCTGCTCCATTATTCCGGGAATAAATACATTATTACCATCACAAAGTGCATCAACTTCGATTTCCCTGCCATAAAGATACTTGTCTATAAGAATAGGATTATCCTGTTTTATACGATTTATTATCTTCATGTATTCCCTTATGTCATCTTCTGTCCATGCGATGATCATATTCTGACCGCCCAATACATAGGAGGGACGCATAAGAACGGGAAAACCCAGTTTATTAGCTGCAAGAAGAGCTTCACTTTCTGTCATTACGGCCTTGCCTTCCGGACGTTTAATGTTCAGCTTTTCCATAAGTGCATCAAAACGTTTTCTGTCTTCGCAAATATCTATGCTATCCGCACAGGTACCCAATATTTTAACTCCCCTTTTGGCAAGCTCTCTTGCAAGCTTTATTGCAGTACCTCCGCCGAATGAAACTATTACACCTATCGGTTTTTCTGTATTGATAATATCCATGACATCATCTATAAAGAGCGGCTCAAAATAGAGCCTGTCCGCAGTATCAAAATCGGTAGAAACAGTTTCAGGATTATTATTAATTACTATGGTCTCATAACCCATTTCCCTCAAAGTCCAAACACAGTGTACTGAAGCATAATCAAACTCTATCCCCTGCCCTATTCGTATTGGACCGCTGCCTAGAACAACAATCCTTTCCTTTTTACTGTTTTGTACAAAGGGAAGAGCTTCGTTTTCTATGCCGTTTTTAATGGAATAAAAATAAGGCGTAACGGCGTCAAATTCACCGCCGCATGTATCCACCATTTTATAAATATGCCCTTCATTCTTTTCTTCATTAACATACATTCCGGAAATGGAATTTTCCATTATGTTTTTCAATCCGTTTAGGAACCATGGATCTACCCTGCTTAGACTATGGAGCTCATCTACTCCAAAGCCTCGGCAAATTGCTTCATAAAGGATAAAAAGCCTTTCATCGGTAATGGTGTTAAGCAATAGGCGAATTTCGTCGTTTGATTTATTTTTTAGACGTTCCAGATTAAGATCCTTAAGGCCAAGTTCTGCACCCCGAACAGCTTTTAAAAGAGCTTCCTCAAAAGAATCGGCTATTGCCATTACCTCTCCAGTGGCTTTCATTTGGGTTCCAAGTGTATTTTCAGCATACACAAATTTATCAAAGGGCCATTTTGGAAGTTTAACCGCAATATAATCTATGGCAGGCTCAAAGGCCGCATAGGTGGTTCCCGTTACAGCATTCGGGATTTCATCCAGATTATAACCAATTGCAATTTTTGCTGCCACCTTTGCTATGGGGTATCCTGTAGCTTTGGAAGCAAGGGCGGAGGAGCGGCTTACCCTGGGATTAACTTCGATAACGGCATATTCAAAGCTCTTTGGGTTAAGGGCAAGCTGACAGTTGCATCCCCCTTCTATTCCAAGAGCTTCTATTATGTGCAATGAAGCGGAACGCAGCATTTGATATTCCCTGTCCGCAAGTGTTAAGGCAGGAGCAACAACTATGCTGTCCCCTGTATGTACGCCGACGGGATCAAAGTTTTCCATGGAACAGACAGAGATGGAATTCCCGGCACGATCCCGCATAACTTCAAACTCTATTTCCT
>Ga0099364_10005419_pt1 | contig 18923 bp, 15 predicted proteins | sample TergutTh196P3_FD_73070 | JGI IMG/M metagenome (GOLD analysis project Ga0099364, IMG submission 73070) | Microcerotermes parvus P3 segment gut microbial communities from Pointe-Noire, Republic of the Congo - Th196 P3 | ecosystem: Host-associated > Arthropoda: Insects > Digestive system > Gut ...
CCCTTCACAGAAGGGGGCGGGGGAAAGAGAACCGGTACGGAACAGCGACCCGTATTGAACACGCTAAAAATATACACAGAAACATGAGTTTCTATTGACAAAATCATCTGTTTGTGGTATAATATAAATATAGGAATTATAACTAAATTCCCAAAAATATATTATATGAAAGGCAGGTGAAAGGAATGACAAAATCCTATAAGATAAGATTGATGCCAACGGAAGAACAAGAGAGATTGTTGCGGCTTCATGTAGACGCGATGCGGTTCGTGTGGAACTGGGGATTGGCTCTTAACATGGAACGGTTCAAACAGGGTGAGAAACATTTGAACAACGCAGGATTGGGTAAGATACTGACCGAAATGAAAAAAGACGATATTCAATTCAAGTGGCTGAATGATGTTTCAAGGCATACCATGATAATGGGGTTGATTGATTTGAGCAACGCTTACACAAGATTTTTCGCTGTACAGAAAAAAGGCGAGAAGTACAGCAAAGAAAAAATCAAAAAGTTTAAGCGGCTAAACAAACGATTAACACCATATGAAATGATAGGACACCCGAAGTTTAAGAGCAGGCATAAAGCCGAACCGAAGTTTTACGCAAGACATGAGAACCTGTATTTACAAAAAGACTTTGTAAATATAGAAAAAATAGGCAAAGTAAAATATCAAGCGAACTATAAAGATTTGCCTGTAGTTTCGAAGAAGCGTGAAAGCACAACAAGATATATCAATCCGCGAGTGAAGTATATCAACGATAAATGGATATTAAGTTTCGGGATTGAGTGCGAAAGCACAAAACAAGAGTTGAACGATTATTCCATAGGTATTGATTTAGGCGTAAAGGAATTAGCGGTAATAAGCTATAACGGTGAGAGCAAGAGCTTCAAAAACATAAACAAAACAAAGCGCGTAAGAAAATTAAAAAAACGGCTTAAACAAAAACAACGCAATGTGAGCCGTAAAACAACCCCCGTCTCTGCGGAGACACCCCCTTCGCAGAAGGGGGCAAAGAAAAAGACAACACGTTTGCTTAAAGAAGAAGCCAAAGTAAAGCAGTTACACCGTAAGATAGCGAATATCAGGCACAATCACACACACCATGTAACGAGCGAGATAATAAAGTTAAATCCACGCAGTATAGTTTTAGAGGACTTGAATGTAAGCGGCATGATGAAGAACAAACATTTGAGTAAAGCTATACAAGAACAAACCTTACACGAGTTCCGGCGGCAGATAGAGTATAAAGCCGAATGGGCGGGCATAGAGGTCATAACGGCTGACAGGTTCTACCCGTCAAGCAAGAAATGTTCGGTCTGCGGGAACATCAAGCGGGATTTAAAGTTAAAGGACAGGGTGTACAAGTGTGATGAGTGCGGGTTAAGTATCAACCGCGATGTAAACGCCGCAAAGAATTTAGAGAAGTTAGCGGTTTAAAATATTGTAGGGGCGAATGTTATTCGCCCGCTAAATAGAGAAACCACTAACGGTATATAGGATTTTGGTGCATCCGAGTATAAGCCCGCGGAGCGTTATATCAAACGTGAGTAGGATTTATCCGAAAGCGGACGCTGTGAAACGGGAAATAAATAGAAATGTGTATGTTTGTATATGTTTTTAGCACCAGATTTATTCATGCTTAATATCGATCAACTCATAAAAATTTCAGGGTTAAACAGCGCCAAAATAGAAACAATGGACGATGGCAGTCTCGGCGAATTTACCGCTGCCGCGAAGTCGTTCATCGACAGACTGCCCAAATATGAAGAAAATATAAAAAACACATTAAAGAATAAGGATTACGGCGAACTCACGAAATCCCTTGCGGCTGTATGCGAAACGCTTAATGCGCTTTATGCGGAAAAGCTGGTTGAATCATGTTCAAATTACCTCAGTATAATCGCCGATATCGAATATGAAAAACTCCAGGCGTTTATAATCGACTTCATAAAAACCATTTCCGCGCTTTCTATCGACCTTCAAATGGTCGAGTACAAAGCCGCCCCCGAAGCAACCGCTGAAGCTCCTCCGGAAACCGCGGGGACAAACACTATACTGGCGGTGGACGATGTGAATTTCTTTTTGAATAACATCAAAACGATGCTTGACGGTTCCGGATATAAAGTAACCTGCATAAGTTCGGGTATATCTGCACTAAATTATTTAAAGAAAAACCGTCCCGGACTGTTTATACTCGATATCGAAATGCCGGAGATGAACGGTTATGAACTCGCCCAAAAAATCAGAGCATCAGGGCAGAGCGCGCCGATTATTTTTTTAACCGGCAACGCCAAAAAAGAATATGTGATCAAGGCTATGCAGGCGGGAGCGGCCGATTTTATAATAAAGCCGGTCTCAAAAGACCAGCTGCTTGAGAGGATAGGTAAATATATAAAACCCGGCTCAACCGAAGAATAAGGGGGCTTATAACAAATGAAATTATGCCGTATATCGGTCATATCCGCTGTTTTTATATTTACAGCCGCCGTTTTGTTTGGCTGCACCTATACGCCGGAATGCGCTGATGAGGCGGGGTTATATGCCTCATACCTCGATATTCCGGGGCTTGAACCGGATGATATTAAGGCTGTTGAAGAACTGCAGGCGGCAAAAACATCTTTTTCTTACGGCATGACTTTAAGCACCGAAGCGTTTTTTGATAAAAGCGGAAGCATAAATGGTTTTTCTGTTCTTATCTGCAACTGGCTTACGGAACTTTTTGATATTCCTTTTATACCCGCTGTTTACGAATGGAACGATTTAGCGGAGGGGCTTGAGAGCGGAACAATCGATTTTACAGGTGATATGACCAAAACCGATGAGCGGCAGGAAATTTACTATATGACCGATGCGATAGCCGAACGCCAGCTGATAACCGTCAGACTTGCGGGCGGCGGCACGCTGAAAACAGACGAAACCGCCCCGCGGTACATTTTTCTGGAAGGAACAAACACCGCTTCTCTTATATCTTTATACCAAAGCGGTTTTGTCCCGATTTTCGTTAATAGTTACACCGATGCTTACGAAATGCTGAAAAACGGGGATGCTGATGCGTTTTTTGACGAAAGCTGCGCTGAAGCCGCATTTGAACAATACAGCGATTTAGACATAAGTTATTTTTTTCCGTTGATTTTTTCCGCCGTCTCTCTCTCAACCCAAAACCCGGAACTTGCCCCTATAATCTCGGTTGTTCAAAAAGCGCTGGATAACGGTGCTATACGTCATTTAGCAAAACTTTACAACCACGGGCATCAGGAATACGTAAAATACAAATTTTTATCACTTTTAAGCGCCGATGAGCAGGAATATATAAAAAATAACCCGGTAATTCCTATTGCCGCCGAAATAACCAATTACCCGGTAAGTTTTTATAACACCCGCGAAAATCAATGGCAGGGAATCGCTATTGACGTATTTGATGAATTAGAAGCGCTTACCGGATTAACATTTGAAATCATAAACTCGCCCAACGACCAATGGCCGGCTCTGCTGAGTGCGTTGGAAACAGGAAAAGCCGCCGTTATTTCTGAACTTATCTATTCCGAAGACCGGAGTGTTAACTTTATATGGCCGGAAAACAAATTGTTTACAGGTCATCATGTCCTTATATCTAAATCCGAATATCCAAAAATCAACATCAACGATATTTTATATATAAAAACAGGTATAGAAAAAGATACCGCGCACAGCGCCTTGTTTAAACAATGGTTTCCTGACCATCGGAGCGTAGTTGAATATGAAAGCACCTCTGACGCTTTTGAGGCTTTGGCGAGAGGTGAAATTGATATGATTATGTCAAGCCATAACCAGCTTTTAAACCTTACAAATTACCGTGAACAACCGGGATATAAAGCCAATTTTACTTTTACCTCTGAATTTGAATCCACATTCGGACTAAATAAAGAATATACGCTGCTCCGTGATATAATAGACAAGGCTCTCGGTTTGATTGACACTGACGGGATTTCCGGTTATTGGATGAACAGAAGTTTTGATTACCGTATAAAATTGGCGCAGCAACGCGCAATTTGGCTGATAGGCGCCGCAGCGGTACTGCTTGTTTTTATATTTTTATGTTTATTGTTTTTCAGGAACCGCAACGAAAGCCGGCGGCTTGAAAATTTGGTGCACCACCGCACCGAGGCATTGGAAGAAGCGATCACCGCCGCCCAAACCGCAAACCGCACAAAATCCTCTTTTCTTGCCAGTATGTCGCACGAGATACGCACTCCCATGAACGCGATTATCGGTATGCTGGAACTGCTGACACATGAACCTCTCAACAACCGCCAGATGAATTATATAAAAGATATAAATCATTCTGCCAATTCTTTGCTTGCGATTATAAACGATATACTCGATATGTCAAAGATCGAATCCGGAAAAATGGAGCTTATACCCATCGATTATGATTTTCTGGCTTTTTTGGACAATATCAATTCTATGTTCACATATGTTTCTGAAGAAAAAGGTCTGACATTCAGCCTTGAGACCGAAGGGGATCTGCCCCATTATCTTTTCGGCGACGATATAAGGCTGAGACAGGTGATTATAAATATCTGCGGGAATGCCGTAAAATTCACAAAAGACGGCAGTGTCCGGCTGAAAGTGATCAATGCGGGCGAGCAGTTGATATTAAAAATTTCGGATACCGGAAGGGGTATAAAACAGGAAGAAATCGGAAATCTTTTCCATGCTTTCCAACAGACCGACAAGGTCACAAACCGGAAAATTGCCGGCACCGGGCTGGGATTGACGATATGCAAGTCTTTTGTCGAGATGATGGGCGGGGATATCACCGTCGAAAGCGAATACGGAAAAGGGACGGACTTTATCGTAACGATTCCGCTGGTTGAAGGGGACGGCGAAAAAGTAAAAGCGACAGCCGTACCCAAAGGCAAAAGACTGTTTGCGCCGAGAGCTAAAATACTGGTTGTCGACGATAATGAATTCAACCTTAAAGTCGCGGTCGGTCTGCTCAATTTATCGGAGATCAACGTAAAAACAGCCGCTTCCGGCGCGGCAGCCGTAAAAATGGTTCAAGAGACAGATTTTCATATTATTTTTATGGACCATATGATGCCGGAAATGGACGGTGTGGAAACAACGGCGGCGATAAGAGCGCTCGGTGAAAAATTCGAACAGCTCACAATAATTGCTTTAACCGCAAACGCGGTTCAGGGCGCAAAAGAATTTTTTCTCTCCAACAGTTTCAACGACTTTTTGTCAAAACCCATTGATGTCCGTGAACTTGCGGCTGTTTTGGAGAAATGGCTGCCGGGAGATATTCTGGAGAAACCTCCGGCACGTTCCGAGGAAACGGAGCCGGCAGAATCGGAGTTTTTGAATATTCTCGGAGATATCGGGGAAATTAACGCGGAAACAGGATTAAACAACGCCTCCGGAGTGGAAAAACTGTATTATGAATCGGTCAAAATGTGCTGTGAAAACCTTCCCGGAGAATGTGATAAGATGTCTGTGTGTCTTGCAGGGGGAGATATAACTCAATTTGCAATTGCGGTGCACGCCATGAAATCCGTACTCGCCACAATCGGCGCGGCGGATTTATCCTCGGCGGCACTCACCCTCGAAACAGAGGCGAAACAAGGCGGTATTGAGCTCTGCAATGAAATGTTCCCGGAGTTTCATGAGCGTCTTATTGCACTGCATAAAAAACTGTCGGTTATATTCCCGAAAGAAGCGGCAGCAGAAAAAACACCGGGAGACCCCGAAATTCTGCGTGAAAAGACAGCACAAGCAATAACTGCCGCGCAGGATTATGACAGTGATGCGGGGCTTGAAAATACAGAAGCGCTGCTGGGCTTTGATTTTGGTGAAGATACCAATGCTCTGCTCGAAGCGGCGGCGAAAGAGTTCAGAGAATTTGCCTGTGAAAAAGCGGAAGAAATTTTAAATAAAATTAAATTTTAATTGATTTGTGACGAAAGGATTTATATTTATGAAAACCCGTAAAAAAATATCTTTTATCGGTTCGGGAAGCGTTGTGTTCACGCGCAATCTCGCCCGCGATATTCTCACTTTCCCGGCGTTCGCGGACTGTGAAGTGGCACTTATGGATATCGATGCGGCGAACCTTGAGCTCTCAAAAAAAGCGGTCGAAAAAATCATATCCGAAGGCAAATATTCCGCAGTTGTCACAGCGACTACGGACAGAGCTCAGGCATTAAAAAACGCGGACGGCGTGTTATGCACCATAGAATGCAGCGACGACAGAACAACCGCGTCTGATGTTAATGTGCCCTTAAAATATAATATAAGCATAAATATCGGCGACACGCGCGGACCTTCCGCAATTTTCAGATATCTGCGCACCCTGCCGGATTTGATCGATATTGTGCGGGATATGGAAAAATACTGCCCCGGAGCGGTGCTTTTAAACTACACCAACCCTATGGCTATGCTCTGCCGCTCAATACAGCAGATTTCAGACATAAAAATCACGGGGTTATGCCACAGCGTACAGGGTACGGCGGGGATGCTGGCAAAATGGATAGGCGCGCCAATGAATGAAATCTCATATTTGTGCGCGGGGATAAACCATCAGGCGTTTTATTTAAAATACGAATGGAACGGCAAAGACGCATATCCGCTGATCAGAGACGCGCTGAAAAAACCTGAAATTTTAAATGAAGAACAGGTCAGAAACGATTTGTTTTTGCATCTTGGTTATTATGTGACGGAATCGAGCGGGCATAACAGCGAATATGTGGCATGGTACAGAAAACGCAAAGATTTAATGGAAAAATACTGTACAAACGGCACAGGCTGGAATCCGGGCAGACAACGCGGGGTATGGACCAAAGCGCAGCGCCATGAGCGCAGGCTGCAGGAGTTTAATAATTTTATTGATAACCCCGTAGATTTAAATCGCAGCGAGGAGTTCGCATCATATATTTTCAACGCGGTATTCGGCGACAGGACAATGTTCGAGTTCAACGGCAATGTTCGCAACTTTAATTTAATAGACAACCTGCCGTACGGCGCCTGCGTCGAAGTACCGGTTTTAGCCTCAAAAGGCGGGCTTAAACCCATGAGGGCCGGCAGTCTGCCGCCGCAGATAGCGGCGCTCTGCAGCATTTCGTCAAACTGTGAGGAGATGGCGGTCGAGGGCGCGCTGACAGGAAACAAAGATTTGATTTACCAAGCCTGTTATTTCGACCCGCTTTCATCGGCGGTGCTCAGCTTGGAGGAGATACGCGCTATGGTCGATGAGATGTTCAAAGAACATGAAGACTGGCTTCCGATGTTCAACAAAGGCGTAAAATACACCGTATGAGCGGCGACAATCAGAATTTACAGAGTTTACAAAACTTAATGGAAACCCTGCCTGTACCGGCAAGGCAGTACCTGATGTATCTTTCAACGATTAAAAACAGTTCGCGGCTTACGGTAAAAGAATATGTTTTTGACCTGCGCCTGTTTTTCAGATTCATAAAAGCGCGCAAAACGAAAACAGATTTTGAAAATATAGAAGAAATATATATTCTTGATATTGATTTTGATTTTATTAAAAATATAACGCGCGAGGATATTTTTGAGTTTTTGTTTTTTGTATCAGAAAAACGCGATAACATCAACACTTCGCGCGCAAGAAAACTCTCTGCGGTGCGCGGGTTTTTCAAGTATCTGAACAAACAGGTAAACAAACTTGAACATAATCCCGCAGAAAACATAGATTACCCCGCAGTAAAGCAGGCTCTGCCGAAATACTTGTCGCTTGATGAAAGTATCGAACTGTTAAATACCATTGAAAACGATACCGCAAATAAAAACAAAGTGCGCGATTACTGTATAATAACGCTTTTTTTAAACTGCGGAATGAGGCTCTCGGAGCTTGTTGGCATAAACATACCCGATATCTCACAGGATTTAACAACAATCAGAATTATCGGCAAAGGCAGAAAAGAGCGTTTTATTTATCTTAACCCTCCGTGCCAAAAAGCGCTGATAGATTACCTTGAGATACGCGGGAAATTACAGGGCGTAAAAACCGAAGAAGCCCTGTTTATATCGCGCAACATGAGGCGTGTTTCAAACAGCACGGTGCAGCAGATGGTGGAAAAAAGTTTTTTAAAAGCAGGGCTCGCCGGCAAGAATTACTCCACGCACAAACTGCGCCATACCGCCGCCACGCTTATGTATCAGCATGGGGGAGTGGACACCCGGGTGCTGCAGGAAATTTTAGGGCATGAGCATTTAAACACAACGCAGATATACACGCACGTCGCCTCCGCGCAGGTAAAGGATGCGATGAACAAAAATCCGCTCGCGAAAATAGACGCGCAGCACACAGAAAATACAGAAAACGAGGAAATATAGAGTTATGAAAAAAATACGGGGGATTATTTTAACCGCGGTTGTTTTGACAATTTTTGTTATATCGCTGACTTCATGCGATAAACCGGAAATACTCGGGCTGGTTGAGATGATTCTTGATAACAAACAGGACAACAGCAGCTATGGTTTCAACGCGGAGCTCAATATTAAAATAAACAAAGAATATCTTTACGAAGCGGGTATTTTGTTCGATTTTGAAAATACGGAACTCGACGCGGCTCCGGATGAGATAAACATTAAAGTTGACGGCAGCCTGCAGCATGCAAGCGGGCAGAACATATGCAATGCCTCTCTTGATTTTTATATTGAAGAACACCATTTGCAGATATTTATTGTTGATGATATTTTATTTTTTGAAAATATCGACGCCACAAAAATAATTTTAAATCTTCTGACAGCGTCAGGTTTTGTAGATTTGCCGGTAAAACAGATTTTCAACGGAGCAGTTTATGAAACCAAAGGAATGTTTAATATAGATTTAAAAGAGTTCGATTTATCATGGTTTGACAAGTTCGCGGAACAGCTTGAAAAAACTTTTAAAATAACCGGTAAACCGGAGATACAGTTGAACGATATCCCAAAAACGATGCTTCATCCGGATAATTCGTTACCTGCGCTGCATTTTGATAAAATAAAAGAGCAGCTCAAAAAAAAGCTTTTAAAGACGCCGGGGTACAGATATTCCGAGCTGCATATAGTGATAAGCCCCGATAATTATTTAAATATTTTAGCAGCCCGGGAAAACGGCGGAAAAGAACTTCTTGAGCCGCTTAAGCTGGATGCGGATCTGAAAACCGCGCGGGAAGAACCGGACACATTTTTAGAAGCGGAGATTATCCCGATGAGGTATATAATGGAGCTTATGGGCGAGGAAGTGGGCTGGGACGAAGCGGCAAAAAAACCGTTTATCACCCATAAAGACGGAGATATGTCTTTTAATGCGGTTATATTAAACTCGCGCTCGTATATAAATACAGCGCAGATTTTATCGACAACGCGGTACTCTGCGGATATAATCGAAATAGGCGAATATATCGAGTTTAAAATAATACGCTGGTATTGAAAAATTCAACCAAAAAGACCGGGCTTTTAGTGCCCGGTCTTTTGTTTTGTTCGCTTTTACTTTATAAGCGGTGTGAATGCTATGCCTTCGTTGTCTTTGTAAAACGATACGCGGTCATGTTCGGTTTGAAGTATCAGACTTTCATTCCCCATAATCAGCTTAAGCCCGGTATACGCAGTATTCTTAACATTTATCGTGCCGCGTTCCGATTCGGGCGGCTGGTCTGTTGAAGGTTCCGTCGTTTCGGGATTTTCGGGCAGCAGCGGGTTGCCGCCGACTTCGATGACGGTAGCCGCCAGCGCCGCTCTGGGACTGCCCAGATATGCGGCTGTGACAGATTTGCGCGCCGAAATGCTCCCTCCCCGTATCAGCCCTTTGCCGATCAGATTGACTTTTCCGCCGCAGTTGACTTTGGCATTCATGATATAAGTGGTTTCAACGTCTCCGATTGCGGTGATCTGTCCTCCTTCGATAAAACGGCAGACCGCGTTTTGACCCGCATATAAAGCGCCGCTCTCACCCCCGAGAAACCCGCCGCGTATAACCAAATTGCCTCCCGCTGTCACCTGTGCCGCTTCAACCACACCCTCAACCGTGATGTCCCCGGTGGCCCTAAGAGAGTACCCCTGCGCCACATCGCCGCATACCAATATGTTCCCCGAAAAGTCTATATTGCCTGTCTCAACCGAAATGCTGCCTTTGACGATAAATGTGTCGAGTATGTTTATCTTGCCTCCGGTAAACGCCGCATGACCGTCCACAGCCGAATATAGTTTCAATTTGTCTTCGGACAAAACGGTGTTTTTGCCGCCGGGTAAAGCCAGGTCTTTGCCCGGAACCGCTTTTATAACCGTTCCTGTCACATCGGTTCCGTTTTTGCCCGGCGTCGCCGCTGTTTTTTCGCACAACAGATAATCTTTGCTTATATTTTGTATTGTTCCCAAATCTTTAAAATCAACGCTGCCGTCTTCTTTTTCTTTCGGTTTTATCTGCCGGTTTGTTTCTATGTGGTAAATGAGTTCGGCATCTGTGCCGGGAATGCTCGGTATACCGCGCGCGACCGGCATATCTTTTCCATATACGGGGTACTCGCTCAATGATTTTATAACAGCGTCATCCAACCCGAATATTATGCGGTTTTTAGCCAGTAATATTTTAAGCGCGGCATAGGATAAATCGGCTCCGCCGTTTTCCGGCGGCGTTATCCTGATAAGGGCTTCAAGCCTGTTTGCAGAAATGCTGATAAGCGCTTCGGCATTTTTTGGCGTTACGTTCATATTCGTCATAATTATCGCTCCTTTTTTTAATATTTTTAATAATATAATATCAATGTTTTTTTACGTGTATATTATATCATTTCAAAAATATTAAAAATACACCCCAAAGGGTGTTTTTACAAGCGAATATTATTAAATTATTCTATATCAATCATCAATCAGCTTTTTTTCCAGCGCTATCCGTACAGCGTCGGTACTGTTTGCTGCGTCCAGTTTTATATATACCGACTGCAGTATTTTTTTTACGGTATTTATCGATAAATAACGGTTTACCGCTATCTCCTCCCTTGAGAGCCCTCTGCATAAATCGCTCAGCGCTTCCCGTTCGCGCTCCGAGAGCTTGAAGCTGTCTTCCGTTTTTGTTTCTTTTTTGAAGGATTTCATAATATAGGCGGTTTGTTTTGAGTAAACAGAGGCTTTGCGCTCGATCAATTTAAGCCATTCTTCGGGGATAACGCAGTCCGGCTGTTTAAGAGCGGCAGAGGTCAGCGGGCGCAGGTTTTTGCCCAGCTCAATAAAAGGCATCTCAAAGATACCGTTGTGCGATAACCCGTATGCTTTGTGAAAATCCGCCAGAGCCCCCGCGGTATCGTCCAGTTTAATCCGCGCAGCGGCGCCGAGCAGCGTCAGCGTCAATTCACCGAACAAAAACCGTTCCCGCGGCTCCCTGGGATAAGAATTGTTCAGCACCGCAAGCGCCCGGTCGTAAGAGCGGCGGGCTATATGATATTTTACCCCGGTAATCAGCTCGCGTATGGGGATACGGACTTTAGACATATTGTCCTCTTCATCCGTAACGAGCCAGGGCGCGGCCAAATCGGGCAGACCTGTTTGAATATAAAAAAATCCGGCAAATAAATCATAAAGGAGCCGGCGGTTCCAGACATCCGGGTTGTCCAAATACGCGCCGAGCTGTTTTAACAGCTCTTTAGCCAGCGGATAATTCCCTTCACAGGCAGCTGCGCGCAGCAGGTAATGCTGCGCCATCATTTCAATGCTGTACTGTTTTTTCTCCCGCGCTTTTTTTACCGCTTCTCCGGCGAATTGTTTCGCTTCTTTGAGCCGGTTTTTAAAAAAGGCGACCTCACAGGCGGCAAGCTCGTCATAACCCAAGTACATATTATGATAGGTTTGCGCTATATATACAGCGGTTTCCCTTGTTGTTTCAAGGAACCGCTCTATTTCCGGCGGTTTCGCGTCTTCTCCGACCAAACAAGCGTAAGAGCGCACATCGACCACCGTAAAAGCGCCTCTGGCACTCACCGGCGCTGCGGAAAACATATTGCTGTACTCCACCGCTTTTTTCATATATTCCGCAAAATTATATTTATTTACGGCGGTGCAGGTGTGTATGTCCGTATATGCTAAATTTCTGTAAGCGGAGTAAAGAAGGTACGCCGCAAATTGACTTGGATCGTGTTCCCATTTTTTGATGATATCAAAAGACTGCTCCAGCGCCGCTTCATACCTGCCCGCGCCCATCAGCAGCAGCGGCATAAAAAGGCATTTTAATACCCAAACGCTTTGGGCGTCCTGTTCCCTGCCGTCAAGTTCCGAGTTTTTTAAAATATCGAGAAAATATTCGCAGGCATCCGGCGGCAGCTTGAAAGGGTAGGACAAAAGAATTTCGACTATTTTATTAAACTGCCCCGATTGCGCATAATATTTCACGGCGGCTGTATAAAATTTGTTTTCATGGCACCAGCCGGCGGCAAGCCGGTATGCGTCCTGTTTTTCCGCATCAGACAAAACATCTTGTCTGCACTGCAGAAACTCAAGATAAAACGGGTGGATTCTGTAATCCCCGATAAGGCTGTCAAACCAAATAAAAGAAGAAAGCTGCGGCGTGTTCTCTATGAATAAAGTATCCTCGAAAAAAAGACGCAGCGCCATAACGGGCAGATCGGATACAAGCGACAATTTGATCAGGTTTTTTTTGACATCTTCGGAAAAATCGTTGAAAGCTTCAAGCTCAAACAGCTTGAATATATTGTTTTTCATAACCTCAAGCGCATAAGGTATATTGCCCGGGGTGCGCTTTAAAACCAGCACAAGCAGTTCAAGCGCCAGCACCCAGCCTTTTGCAGAATCAATAAACCCGGACAGGTCGTCTTGTGAAAAGCTTATATTCTGCCGCCTTATAAACTCCTCGGTTTCAGCTTCGGTAAACCGCAGTTCGTCTTCCGTTATAATACTCGCTTTGCCGGCGGAAAACAAAGAGACGGTGTTGATACCGGGTTCTTTCCGGGAAATTATGATAACGCACGCGCCGGGGATAGAGAGATGGGCACAGCGTTCCGCGAAATTCAGCGCTTTTTCAGAGGTTATCAGGTGAAAATCGTCCAGCACGAGAAATGTTTTATGCGATCTGTGTTCCGTGGTTTTAATTATTTCGGTAAACTGCTTGAAGCCGGCGGGTGTGTCGGGGAACCCGAGTTCGCGCAGTTTAAATGACAGCTCAGGGTTATCAAGAGCTATGTTGTGCGTAAGGTTTTCCCAGTAATAAGAAACTATATTGTCGCTCTCGGTGAGCTGCAGCCAGCGGACAACGGCGTCGGGCTGTTTGTTTATATAATTATATACAGCCTGGGTTTTTCCGTAGCCTACGCCCGCAATTACATAAACCAGCTTACATCGGGTCGCAGTATCCAAAATTTTGTCAACCCTGTCACGCGGCATATGCCGCTCGTCAAACTGTATGCCCGAATTGATTCTTTCCCGGTTATCAGCCATATTTTTTCTTCTTTCGTTATTTGTTATTTGTTATTTATGATATGATTTATTATTTTCAATCGTATAAGCGCGGTAAATCTGTTCAAGCAGCATTACCCTGAACAAACTGTGCGGGAAAGTCAAATCAGAAAACGACAGCCTTAAATCCGCCGCTTGTTTTATGTTTTCCGCGAGCCCGTGCGAGCTGCCGATGATAAAAACCAACGGCTGCGCGCTTACCGCGGGTTCGCCGTACAGCAACCCGGCGAATTTTTCGGAGGACATGCGCATCCCCTCGCGGTCAAGCGCGATTTTATATGTTTTTCCGAGTTTTTGCAGTTTTAAGAGTATATTATCCGCTTCTTTTTTTAAGCTGTGCTCTTCTTTTATTTCCGTATGTTCAATTTTAAAATCCGCGCTCAGTCTTTTTATGTATTCCGCCGCCGCCTGTCTGTAATATTCTTCTTTCATTCTCCCCGCGTAAATTATATTGATTCTGCGCATTTAGACCCTCCCCCGCCGTTTTAGATTATACCATATAATATTGAATAAACATTGATTTATGTATGTCAGCTCAACCTCAATATAAGCCGTCCGGGTAACTCCATCTGTCGTTCCAGTTTTTGTTCGGCGCCGCGTCCTCTTTTTGCACATTTTCGCTTATCAGTCCAAAAAATGTATCGGGCGTCACGACCGCCACGTTTTCATCGTTCTCACACAGCCATGTCACCAGTTTTTCGACGCTGCTGTAATCATGCGACCACGCGTGTACATTTATCAGCGTGTATCCGTCTATAGATTTCGGGTTTTTGTCGTACTGCGAGATTCTGTAAGCCATTCTGTATATATCGCGCTCGGCATCAGCCGCGCCCGACCACAGCGTTTCTCTGAAAGCCACAACGGGCTTGCCGTTCGACCATCTTAAAAATCCCCTGCCGCCGACATATCTGTCGCCGCATTTATATAGTATGCCCTGTATCTGCTCATGTCCGGTAAACGCGTCAAGCATACGGATATCGGGATTGAGCGCGTGTTCGTCCAGTATTTCGGTGTATTTCATACCCAGCCTTTGCATATACCCGGCTGTGAGTTTTGTGAATTCCCGGAGTTCTTCAAGTTTGTTTGCCTTTAAATATTCGCTCGGGTGGATATATCCAAAACCGGAAACGCCCGCAACAAAACTGTCAGTCGGCGCGGCCTGTTTGTTCATGTACTGTATGACGGCGGGCGCGAAGTCCGCAATGGTCGGCGCAACCGACCAGCCAAACGGGATTTCCGCGCTTTTATCGTGCGCGAACCTGTTTATGTCAAGCGATTTGTTCTGCACAAGCCACTGTATATTATCCCCGTCGCTGTACGCGAAAGCTATATAATGCTTGCCGTCTTCCGCTTTTAAATCTGCGTCAAAAGGCTCCTGCTGTTTGTATTCAAGCAGCGGCACGGCGGATAAAAAAGACAGGTTAAACGCGTGGTCTGAAGCTATGGTTACAACCTGTTTTTCCGACGCCGCTTTGACCCCCGACACTTCGTCGTTATGCCAGCCCAAAAGAATAGCGTTGGCGTCCGAAAAATCAAATACGGGCGTTAAACTGTTCGGGTATGCGATAATACAGCTGTTTTTTATTCCGTAATCACGCAGCGCGTTATTATCGGCTCTTTGGTTAAGGAACATTTTTTTATTTAATATACCGCCGTGTTTTTCTATAATTTCGCTTATGTTATCATAAGCCTCCGCGTCGTCGAGTTTATCTAAACCCATATCCGCCGCCCTGTTTTCATGTCTGCCCGAAACCGGCAGCGCGTCTAAAACCCCGGCAAGCGTAGCCGCGTAATTCATAGTTTCCGTACCGGTTCTGCCGTAAGTAACATAACCGTCAAAATAATCCTTAAATATCCCCGCAAGCTCCCATGCGTCGCTAACGGTGACGGTGTCAAAACCGTATTCCGCCTGCATAATTTCAAGCCAGAGCATATACGGCTCGCTGACCTGCATATATACCCGCGCTTTTGTGCGCGAGGTTATGCCCTGAATGGCCTGTACAAGCAGAATATCATCCGCAGAACGTCCCGACGGATTCCAGATATACACGGTTTCTCCGATTTCACCGCCCGCAATAAAACTCTCATATTCGGGTATATCCGGCTCATCGGCGACCGCAGGATCCAAATCGGCATAGTTTCCGCCGTTGTTTTTTAGATCCGCGTCGTCGTCCGCAGGCGGTTCTTCCGTTTTGTTGCCGGTATTATCGATTTGGCACGAAGATAAAAATAAAATAAACGAAAACGCGCCGAGCAGTATCAGCGGCAAAAATTTTTTCATGCTGAGTCCTCCCTCTAAAATCCTTTTCTTTATTTTTTGTTTCGGTATTTATAATTATATCATGGTTTTGATTTTTTTTCAACTGTAAATATTTTAAAAATAATTGAAAAATTCATAAATTTGTGATACAATATGGTATAGGAACTGACAGCATATAACTATTTACCGTACCGGAGGAACATCGAATTTATGAAAACATTAATACTTTTTTATTCATACAGCGGCAAAACAAAGAATATCGCCGAAGCGCTTGCCGCTGAAGAATCCGCGGATACAGAGGAAATAAAAGACATTAAACGCCCCGGTAAATTAAAAGCCTATACCGCCGGCATAGTCGCGGCAATACGGGGCAGAGCGTGGCCTGTCCGTCCGCTTGAAGCGGATATGGCGGCATATGAGCGTTTGATTCTGCTCGCCCCCGTTTGGGCGGGCAACCCGGCTCCGCCCTTCAACGCAGTGCTGGAGCTGCTGCCGCCGGGGAAGGTTGTGGATATTAAAATGGTATCCATGAGCCAAAAAAGCGAATGCAGGGAGCGGCTGGAAACGGCTGTGAAAACCAAAGGCAGCACTTTGGGCAGCTTTGAGGACATAAAGGCGTGAAAATTATTGTTAAAATGATACAGCGACTGTTCGCGTAGTCGGGAAGTTGTTCACAGGTGAAATCATACCTATGTACAACACCGGGATATTTACCGGGAGACTTGATATGAAAAATAAAATAATATAAATATAACCGCAACTGATGCAGAAGTAACCGCGATAGAAGAATTTACAAGGCGTGTAGTTGGCGAGATACCCGATATGCCTGTTACAGATATAATTCTTTTCGGTTCGTATGCCCGCAGTGATTGTAAAGAAAATTCAGACATAGATATATTAATTCTTGCGAACGGCACAGAGCGCCGGCTGCGTGAAACGTATTTCGGCAGAATCGCGGAAATATTATCTGATATAAATTTAGAATATGATGTATTTATGTCGATAATACTTGACAGCACAGAAGAATACAGTAAAGCTAAAAACCATGCACCGTTATTTAAAAATGTCGAAAAGGACGGTATATTATTATGGACGAATCAATTGCAATCGGTTATATAGAAAAAGCAGTCAAAAATTTACATGTTGCGGAAATATGCTTAAAAGGCAAAGAAATGGAAGTAAATTAAAGAGTGTCAAAATAGAGCAAATAATAAAAAGCAAGACTATACGCGGTATAGAATATTACAGCGTAAAATATATAAAATAAAATGTCTGCATTGTTTCCCACATAAAAATATATGGATTATATAAATATGGCAATCGTCTATTTTTATAATAAAAACACCCCCGGAAAACTATTCGAGGGTGTTTTTTACTGCTGTTGTTTTATTGATTATTATCTCGGTCCTGTTAATATGGCATTAGCAAGAGCAGCATATGGCGTAGAATAACTATTGATTTTACTAAAGCTAATTACAAGCTGCTGCACCCCTGTAATATCAACGCTAAATGATTTTGGCAAATCCCCGCTTCTTGATTCGAGTTCTGATAAAATTTTACCATCACCTGTTATGGTTATAATAGCATTTCCTCCTCTACCATCAATCGGACCATATAACCCGGATAAAGTTTTATATTGTCCGTTTAAATTATAATAACCCGTGGGAGGAGAATTCGTTAAATAATCATTTCCCACTATGCCATAATTATAAGTCACACCCGCCATTTTAAAAGATCCATTTCTTGGAAATTCTTGATAATAAGCGGCACTTGTGCTTTGATAAGCTCTAACATCGCTTCCCAAGTAAGCCGTGACATCGGGCAGACGCGGTCTTGTTCCGTCGGTTGTTGCGTAATATTCTCTTTTTTCTTCGTCCCAGATTCGCTGACCGAACGCGGCGGCAACATCGTCTATTTTAACCGCGGTAGTTCCACGCAGGTTATAGCTCGTCACCCGCTGCCCGTTTATGCGCGTGACAACATCGGTGTATATATAATAAAACGCTATACTGCCTTCCGGTTCAAGATTAAGCGGAACATGTTTAGGACTCCTTGTCGACGGTCCGCGTGTGAGCGACAGCGTTCTCGCGTTCTCGTCCCAGCGCACATCTACCCCGTATGCCCGCAAATCTTCGGCTATCACATAGGTGTTTTTTTCGATATTATACCCCATGATTTCCACTCCGTTGATATATACCCTGATGTTTGTGTTCAGCACATTACCTATAATATCACCAAGCTGGTTAGCTTCAACCACCTGAGCCGAAAGCGGCATCACCGCGATAATCAAACACATTGTAAGCGCTGCTGCAATAACTCTTAAAACTTTTTTCATTTGCGGTTTTCCTCCTAAAAATTATCATTTTTGTTTATCTCCCTCAGCGTATCGTCCTTTGGACGGCAGACACAGCGATCAACAATACTCCGCCGCCCAAAAGCTCTTTTATACGCCGAGAAACAACAAACGCCGCCGCACAGGTGATAAAACCCATACTGACGGCTGCAAAACCCGAATATAAAACACACTTATTATACCCTGTTTAACCGAAATGTGTTGACTAATCGGCTAAAATAATGTATAATATTATTGCGCGTGTTCGGAATTTTATTAACTTCCGATGTGTATGGTGAGGTAGTGTCACCTATATTACAGACCGTAGAGAGGGCTCCACTCCTCTTTACGGTTGCTCGCGTAAGTCGTTTCTCTTTTGAATAACTGCTTATTATTATAAAACAAAAAAACTGTTTTGTCAAGTGCATTTTTTAATTTTTTTAGCTTATTAATTTTTCGTCCGATATATTGACATTGGACGAATTGTATGATATAATAGAGTATCACAAGAAAGGCAGGTGTATTTTATGTCGGAAACAACCAATTTGAATATTAAGATTGACCGCGAATTGAAAATTAAAGCAGATAGATTATTTAACGAAATGGGTAACAAAACTGTTACGAAAAAACTATACAAAGCTATGCAAATGTGCATAAAAGTATAGAAAAAACAGAAAACCCTCCATATTCTGAAAAGAGTATGAAGCGAGCGGTGAAAGTCCGTTCGTAGACTGATTTAAATGCTGGAAACTCCTAGTGCCTTGTAAAGTTTAAAACTGTAACAAAAAGTCAAGAAAAAACAGGGGTAGGATAGAGACGTTTTAACTTAATTCTTGCATCATCATTAGTAAATTGCCAATTGACACCTTTTTGACGAGCA
>Ga0099364_10005420_pt1 | contig 18922 bp, 18 predicted proteins | sample TergutTh196P3_FD_73070 | JGI IMG/M metagenome (GOLD analysis project Ga0099364, IMG submission 73070) | Microcerotermes parvus P3 segment gut microbial communities from Pointe-Noire, Republic of the Congo - Th196 P3 | ecosystem: Host-associated > Arthropoda: Insects > Digestive system > Gut ...
AGACTGTTTTTGACGGCATTCTTATTTTCGCTCAAGCATACACGATGACCTACAATAGTTCCTGTAGCTAAATCAAGCCAAACTATCAAAACGGGTCGAACAAGGTATCGCCTGCTTGGATTTCGATGGCAGTAGAAAGGGCTCCGAATGAGCAGGTTACATACATGTGCATCCGACTCAAAAATCTCACCGGGTAGTAAATCATTGATTCTAACTACATGTAGCTTCACTTTATTCTTCATTTCTTTTTTACCTTTTCCAAGAGATTTGGTATAAACATCTCTTCGAAAGTCTCGAACCATAATTTGCAAAGTCCTCTCAGATATGGGTAAAAACTCATCAAACATCGATAACTGATCATTCAAGAAAGTGTAAATCCAGCTAGGTTCTAAGTTCCTTTCGTCTACAGCAAGCTCACGGATTCGGTTTCGTAGCAATGGATCAAGTCTGCTTTTTCTGCCACAATATCTGAAACTCTCAAGCAGGCTGTATGGGTGATCCAAGTCACCGCTGTATCGTAACATCCTTGTCCATGTAATCAAAGTAGGCAGTGCAAGTTTGCTTGTATTTAACTTGTTGAAAGCATCCAGACACACTTCACCATTTTTGAGCTTAGTCATAAAGCTTTTTCCAATATCGCTATACTTGAAACCCTTTGAGATATACTCCATGCGATAGCTGATAAAGGATTTCACAATCTCAAATTTTGCATAAGCTCTTTGCCTGTCTTCTTCACGAGCCATTTCCCAAGCAAGTTTTGATGGGTCTGGCTTTGTTTCTGTCTCTACGTTTAAAGGAGTGTTTGTCTCATTTTTAAGAATCAACTCATTGAAATCACACTCCATCTCTTTGTAAATATCAGTGGATACAGGACATATCCCATCTCCACTGGTCTCGTTTGAATAGCTGTTTTCAAGCACAGCATTTTCAAAATTCACCTCGCTGTTTACAGCGGTTTCTCTGACTTTTAAGTCGGTCATTTTAGCCTCCAATTATATGCTAAATAATCATTTAATTGGTGCTACTATATAATATGCGCCTTTCTTAGCAAGTCATTTCTTTAGAAATGGCGAAATACTTTGCATCGCTATCTGTTTATATATCAAAGAGTTAAATGATACATAAAAAAGAAATATTTCTTTTTGAGAAAATATTTGATACAGATAAAATTACGAGCAGAAAAAGCCGACATTTCGAGTATTTTTGCTCATTTGGGGAAGGTTGATTTTGAATTGATTTTACAAGGTCGCATACCTCTCGGCATGCGTGATGGTTGGGTAAATGGCAGTTCTACTAAACGGGCTATTCCTTCGGAATGCTTTTAATGAATATTATATCCATGATCATAAAGCAAAATGAGAATAAATGTCCCTGAAATTGAGATGGGATATGGTTTTCTCATTTTCTCGCAACATTTTCACCTAAATTGATGCTTTTTCACATTGGAGGCCACATAGTTACTGTTCCCTAAGAGTTTCACAGGACAAAAACATTTTGAAGCACAAGGGACATGACCCCATGCGGTTGGAGACCCAAAATCTCAAACTTTCCTTCGTTTTTACTCAAACATTCTCGCTTTTTTGACATTTTTTGCAATTTTTCTCGAACTTTCAGATGACTACTATCTGCCATAACTCTATATATTTACAACACATACGCTTATATGCCGATTCTCGAACTATCCCCCTTGCCATTAATTGGCAATTAATATACATATGTGACATGACCAGAGAGACTTGGGGTGTCTGAAGCCCCAAATGTGTGGAACTTTACTTCGGATTTTCTCAAACATTATCGTAAAATATACCCCTTTTTACCATTTCTATCGAACTTTACTTCAGCACTATATTGACATAACGCTTTATTTATTAACTACATACGATATATTTGCATCTCTCAAACTTTATAAGGGGGGCATAACACATAAATGGCAAACAAAGTTTGCCTATACCATTGAAAAAAAAAGCAAAAAAAGCAAAAACCACTTGACAAAAAGACATGTGTAATTCTCATGGAATCATGATATTTCAGGAGGGTTTGTATATATATGAAAAGAGAATCAAATTTATCGATAAGGTGTTCTAAAATGAAATTAATATTAATCATGATTCTTTCTTGTATACTTTTGTCCTGCTTTTCTAACACCAATGATGACGATATACAAAGGTCACGGATCATGGATAGGCTTCAAAGAGTTCAAGAGGCTTTCAATCAAGCGAATTGGGATACTATTATGAACTACTACCATCCTAATTTTTATCATAACGGACAAAACTATTATACCCAGAGATTGATTTGGCGAGAGATGACAGCCTTTTATAATAGGATTTCCATAGATATCATTAATATAGATGTAAATGAAGATTATGCTATTGCTCGTTTTGTATTGTATTATTATGATATGAATAACCAATATGGTCCATACATCGAGCCTGAACACAGAGGTGATATATCTTATTTTTATTATGATAGAGGAGAATGGTGGGTCTATGGAAATCAAAAAAGAGAGTAAGTATGCAGTTGGTTTTGATCTCGGAGGCACTTCCTTAAAATACGGGTATGGCAATAGCCATTCAGGTTTGTTGTATTTCAACACAATCGATCATAAAGAAAAATCTTTGGATGGTTTAATAGACACATTTCGTAAAGCATATGCAGACTTGAAAAATAATAAGCCTGACTGTTTTAAATCGCTAGGATTGGCAACTCCCGGTATTGTAGACTCTAAAAGAAATCTGGTATTGGGCTCGACACCCAATTTACCTTTTTTAAAAAATATAAACTTGGTTGAAATACTTTATAACATAACATCGCTTCCAATTTTCATTGAAAATGATGCAAACCTGATGACACTTGCAGAAGCTCAAGATTGTGATACAAACAGTGCTCTAGGCATCACTATAGGAACAGGGCTAGGCACAGGGTTCGTCATAAACAATGATTGCAGTCATGATTCTGGACAACATCGGCACTCTAAAACGATATATAAAGGCGAAAACGATATGGCTATGGAATCAGGGCATATGATAATTTTCCCCCAAGGTCGACCTTGTTTATGTGGAAAAAATGGTTGTCTAGAAGCGTACACTTCTGCGGAATCAATAAAAAAAATCATATACGAAAGGTTTCCTGAGCATACTGGGCTTTCGATAAAAGAGATATTAGATCATAAAAGTTTAAGGGTGAAAAGTGCAATCTGTGAACTAATCGATATATTAGCACTAGGCGTTGCAAATATTTCAATGATCTTGAATCCGGGTACAATCTTTATAGGTGGAGGAGTCGCAGAGATTGAGAGTTTTGATTTTGGGTACTTAAAAAATAAAATATATATTTATTTATCAGAAGATTATAAATACACAAAGATTAAAAGAGCATTATATGGAAACAGAGCAGGAGTGTTAGGTGCGATAATATTTAGTGAGAATAATGAAACCAAAACTTGAAAAAAAATAAATACACAAGGAGAAATAAATGCAAAAACTCGGAATTTTAGCCGGAAACGGCACGATGCCAAAAGAAGTAATAGAGCATTGTAAAGCTACCAACAGGGACTATTTTGTGGTAGGTCTCGAACCTTATATTGATACAACGATAATAAAGGATTCTCCTCATGTTCTTGCAAAAATAGGAGAAATCGGAAAGATATTTAAGAGTTTTCAAATAAATGAAGTAAAAGAGATTGTTTTTGCTGGCGGGATCCGTCGTCCTTCCTTTAAAGAATTGATACCTGATTGGGAAGGTGTAAAACTATTGGGAAAACTTGCCATAAAAAAGATGAGTGATGACGATATTTTTAAGATGTTAATCAGTGAAATAGAAAGCAAAGGTTTCAAAGTCATAGGAGCTCAAGAAGTCATGCCACATATACTTTTCACAGATGGTTTATATGGAAAAACAAAGCCTAGTGAAGCTGATTTCGAGGACATAAAACTGGGCATTAAAGTAGCCAAAGCAATGGGGTCACTTGATGTAGGTCAAGCTTGCGTGGTTCAAGAAAGTATAATCCTTGCAGTCGAAGCTAGAGAAGGGACAGATGCAATGATAGAGAGAGTAGGCACGCTGAAAAGAGCTGGTAAACCTCCTGTGTTTATCAAAGTAGTAAAACCAGATCAAGATACCAGGGTCGACCTGCCCGTGATAGGACCACGAACGATGGAGTGTGTTATAAGAAATGGTATCAAAGGGCTCGCCGTAGAGGCAGGGGGTACTATATTTTTGGAAAAAGAAAAAGTATTAAAAATGGCTGATAATGCGAAAATTTTTGTTATCGGTGTTGATAAAGATTTTTGTTTTTAAAAATGCTTTTTAAAAATAACTTGACATATATTAGCTGTTAATAAAACTGACGCTTGTAACAATATGATAGTTTTTTAGGAGTCATGTAAATGGATTTTGGGCTATATATCATTATCACGAAGCCTGTTTTAGCACACACTCGGATTGCAGAAATATGTGTTCGTCAAAAGATAAAGTATTTACAATTGAGAGAAAAATCACTTAATGATAAAGAACTCCTACAGATAGCTCGCGATTTAAAATCTATCACAAAAGACTCTCAAACGATGTTCATCGTAAACGATCGAGTGGATATTTGTATCCTTTCAGATGCCGACGGATTACATCTAGGACAAGATGACATTTCAATTTGTGATGTCAAAAAGCTTTTACACAAAAAAATAATTTTAGGCGTTTCTACGCACAATTTACAACAGTTTAAAGAAGCTCAAAACCTCGACCTTGATTATATAGGATTTGGGCCAATATATAAAACGCCGACAAAACTAAATCCTGATCCTGTTGTCGGTACAGATATGCTCAACAATATCCTACCTACATCAAAAATACCAGTAGTAGCTATCGGCGGAATAGATGAGGACAATATTTCAGAAGTGTTGAATGCTGGTGCCAAAAATCTTTGCATGGTTCGAGCCCTAATGAATACATCTGATTTTGAAAACAAAATTATACGTATCAGAGAAACAATGTCAAAACATCTGAATAAATCAGGAATGTTTTAATATACACATATACGGGTAAAAAAATGATAAAAGGAGATAATGATTTATGACACAATGGATAAGTGCAAAAAATGAACAGGTAACTGATCAAATGAAACATGTTGCCAAATTTGAAAATATTGACATCGCTTTATTGATAAAAGGTCTTGAAAAAGGAGAAATAGTTATACCTGCAAACACAAATCGAATATTTGATTACAAAGCAATAGGTCATGGAATGTCTGTCAAAATAAATGCAAATATAGGTACCTCAGAGCACTGTGTTTCCATCGAAAAAGAAGTAATAAAGATGAAAACATCTATAGAATTCGGAGCAGATGCAATAATGGATTTATCCACAGGAGGCGACCTAAATCATATTAGAAAAACTTTGCTCGCGGAATGTATCGTGCCATTTGGCACAGTACCCATATACTCAGTAATCAGTGATTTGTTTTCAAAAAATAAAGAGATTCATGAAATGTCTCCACAGCAGCTTTTTGATGAAATAGAGAATCAGGCTATGCAGGGTGTAGATTTTATGACTTTGCATTGTGGATTAACGTCTAAGAATATAAGCTTATTAAAAAGTAATCCTCGTGTTTTAGGAATAGTCAGTCGAGGTGGTAGTTGTCTGAAAAACTGGATGGCGTATCATAAAAAAGAAAATCCACTTTATGAAAGGTTTGACGATATCTTAAAAATTGCTAAAAACTATGACATCACACTGAGTTTAGGCGATGCTTTGAGGCCTGGGTGCCTTGCTGACTCGAGTGATCTGGCTCAAATAGGTGAACTACAAACATTAGGGGAACTTGTTAAAAGATGCAAAGCTGAAGGTGTCCAAGTCATGGTAGAAGGTCCAGGTCACGTACCATATCATGAGATAGAGATGAATATGAAACTCCAAAAAATCCTATGTGACAACGCTCCTTTTTATGTTTTAGGTCCTATCCCTATTGATAATGCTGCCGGATATGACCATATTGCAGGGGCTATTGGAGCCACTTTAGCTGCTAGTCATGGTGCTGATTTTCTTTGCTACGTCACCCCTGCTGAACATTTGTGCCTACCCACTATAGAAGATGTCAAACAAGGTGTAATAGCTTTTAAAATAGCAGCAAAATCCGCAGATTTAGTTCGAAAAAAACAAAAATATAGTCAGGATGATTTACTCGTTTCAAAGGCAAGAGCTGAGTTTGACTGGAAAACAGCATGCTCTCTATGTATTGATCCTAAGCTTGCTCTATCGAGAAAAAATGAGACTAGCCCATTATTAGAAGAATGTACGATGTGTGGAAAGCTATGTGCGATAAAGGTCAGTAAAGATTGATACTAGTCCTCCTTGCTACTATTTCGCCCTGAATTTGTGAAAGCCTTGTTTTGTATCAACTATTTTCTCTGACCTCTCCCCTTAATAATTGATCAAACTCTTTGGTTTGGGCTTCTCTTGAATAACGAAAATCATGTTTAAAATCGCTGTTGAGTTTTATATTTTTGTTCAACTCGATAAATTCGAGTAAGTATTTCTTTATGGATTGTGTGTCTTCCATTTCACAGATGTATTTATGACCAAACTCCCGTAAAATTTTCGCAGGCTCTCCATTTGTAGGAATCATTGCAAAAATTGGCACACCAGCTCTGATATACTCGAAAAGTTTGCCCGTCATAAAGTCTTCTTTGTCAGCACTCGGTATGAATAATAGTAACAAATCAGCTGTTAGCATGTGAAAAATCGCTTCTTTGTGATTGACTTGTGGAATGATTTTGATATGTGTCGAAAGAATTTTTGATTTTAAAAGTTTTTTTGTTTCGGCAAAATAGTTCCCTACAAATTCGATACGGACACTATCAGGAATCTCGTTTTTTTGCTTTAAATCTTCCAAAACATCAATAAAGTAACGAACACTTCTATTACCATAAAAATTTCCTACGTATCTGATAATAAAATCTGGGCTAGAAAATTTTAACATGTTGTTATCTATTTTTGTAAAATCGTCTTCATCAAACCCATTATATACAACGTTCGTCTTGTTTTTTAAATGCTCACCAAAATGTGAAATCATCATTTCTTTCATCAGATGACTTATGACAAACACTCCATGTGCGTTTTTCAACATTTTTGTTTCTATATTTTTTGCATGCCAAAATAATAATCTAAATTTATATTGGGGATAGCTATGTAATGTCCAATGATCTCTATAATCTACAAAAAAGGGAATCTTTAGTCTTTTTTGTAAACAGTATCCTAAAACTCCAGCGGTATATGGTCCGATTGTTGATATTAATGCATCGTATTTTCTTTTTTTATGCAAGCTGATGGCTTTCTGATACGCAAAAGGAAACCATCCAATTTTATCATCTATTGGGAAAAAACCTCGCACAAACTTTTTAAGTTTTTCGGGAGCATTAAAGTAAATATTTTGAAAATGATTGTTTCCTTTTTTTGGTTTTCATTTTTTGTATAGGTACATAAAGTCCCACGAATTTGTTCTGAATATATTGTCTGCCTTTGACTCTTTTAAAAGTTCAAAGTCGTAAGAATGAAATTGGATGTCTCCTACCGTTAATACATCTATTTCCCAACCACTTTTTTTTAAATATTTTATAGTTTTTATGGGTCTTTGGACTCCGGGACCTCCAAGTGGTGGATAAAAATAAGCTATAAAGAGAAGTCTTTTTTTCAATTACTCTCCAAATACTGCTTTGTATAGTGTTTCTTCTTGATTTTCCCAAACAAAATTGTTTGTGATAAAGTCAAAACCTTTTTTACCTTTTTCCCGTAGCAAAATATCATCTTTCAGTATATTGATCGATAAGTCATACAATTCCTTACTATCGTATTCAATTATCCAGCCCCCCTGAGAATCGTTTACAAGGTTTGAAAGCATTGCTAATTTATTAATGATAACAGGTTTTGACTGAGATAAGTATTCAATAATTTTCATATGAATAGTTTTCTCATATCTATTTGACAAGCTGGTATCTCCCAGAAAAACACCTATTTTTGCTTTCTTTATTTCTGACAAGACTATATCATGAGGTAAGTACGGTTTGTAAAGCACGTGATCATTCAAATCATGCTTTGTTATATAATCAAAAAAATATTGCATGGTTGTTTGATTTTTAAATGTACCTATTATCATAAAAGAATAATTTTTATCATTTTCTTTGAAGAGCTTTGCTGTTTCTAAATAAATTTTTAAACCTTTTTCAAATGAAAGACCTCCTACGTAAATTAAGTGTGGTAGACGTAAAGAGGAGTATGATAACGATGATTCTTTATCTCCTTGTTTTGAGTGAAGAGCGACATTCTCATCAAGTGATCTTAAATGTTCTTTTGTCACATAATTTGCACATAAATACGTATTTTTGTTTATCTTTTTAAAACAACTAACAAGCTGATTGTTTACCGTGATGATTGAATCTGTTTTGCTAGCAAAGAATCTTTCAAATTTCCAATACAACTTTGTAAATAAAGAGCGTAAATGCTTTTTACAAAATTTCAATGAAACTTTTTCGCCAAAAGCTTCTGCATAATACTCATGGCAATCATAAATAAAGCGACTTTTATTTATTTGTTTCAAAATATACCCTGAAATCAAACTCAAAGGTTCTATACAGATCACAATATCAGGCTTAAACATCACACCTTGTTTAATAAAATAGATGAGCATCGAAAATTTTGTCTTGTTTTTTGGGATAAGCTGATAAGTAAATGATTCTATTTCAGGTAAACAATGTGAAATTTGTGATCCCGTCAAAAGCAGAATTTCAACATTTTTTTTTAAAAGGCTTTTTACAATCTTATAGTACAACCTTGAATCATACCAGACATGATTTATAGTAATTACCAAAATCTTCTTTTTTATCATTCTGAATCTATATTTATCAAATTTATTTCCACAATTAAATCTTTGGTAGCACCATAAATGTGAACAATTTTTTCATTAAAATTGTGATTACCACCCAGAACGGTAGAAATTATTTTTTTTCCTACTATTTCAAAAGTAATTTGATTTATATTATCAAGAAATTTGATGCTGACTTTGTCCTCGCCTTCTGTAATAATGACTTGTTTCTTTTTATCTAGCCACTCAACCATCTCAGAACATGATGTGACAAAAGCATTTTGCTCTTTCAGGTTGTCCACAATGTAACCCAGCAAGCTTGGCATATAATGTATATCATGAAATAAACTATTTGATAGCTGAATACTTATCATTCCGTTGACTTTTTTTACTATTGAGATCATTTCTTTAATGTGAGCCATAGCATGAGTATGTGGGATATATTTGTATTTATCTATTTTTAAAAGTTCGTCAGTAAAAGTGATAGGAAACTGAATGATGTTTTGATTTGACGTCAATAAATTTGTATATATAGGATATGGCAGAGCAAACCCATTGTAAAAAGCGTTTTTATCTTTTAGTCTCCTTGACGAGTCAAATTTTATACCGATTTCATGCTGTAATTTATCTAGATCCCCTATTTCTCCAAAATTGTTCACATGCCTGATGCCTGCTTTCTTTATTCTAATTTTTGATATCAAATAATCATATTCTTTTTTTATGTCATCAATAGAGTGCTCTTTAGATTCATGCAACAAGGCTACTTCAGACCCATGCTTCACTACATTATGCAATTCTTTCAGTATTTCTTCATCATCAAAATTATAGTCATAAGAAGATTTTTTGTCTTGATTAACTCTCACAAACCAAGTTGATTTAAATTTGTGTTTTGTTTCTATATTCGTGATTTCCCCAATGTTCCAATAATTTTCTATATTTGAAAACATATATTTTATAATACTGACTACATTTTTATAAATAATATTTAACCTTAAAGTAAAAAAGAGGTATGCAAACTCAAAAAGACTGAGAATGATCGTGCCAATACTCCATTTTTGAGTCTTGTCCAAATTGTGTGAGATTACCGCTGCAAACGGCTGATTCTCTGGCCACATGCAAACTCTGATATTCCAAATATTTTTGTATTCAATCAACTCTTTCAGCGTATAAGAAAGCATATTTATTAAATGATTTACATATGGTGTTTGAAAAAAATCATAAAAACCTAAATCATTTAATATTAGGTTTTCATTTTTATCTTTCTTTTTTAGATGGGTTCTGTTGTCTTCTGACATATGAAAAAAAAGATTACCTATTATGTCAAATTCTAAGACGCAATATTTACTGCCGTTTTCTTCATACAATTGGATAGGAATTTTGTGGGTTCGTTTCGAGCATATAAAAGGGATATCGTCTATATATTTAAATGTCTTTAAATTGTATTTTAGATGATCTCCTGAGTAATGACCTGGGATATATAGCTCTTTATTAAATGGTATGAAAATAAATGTAAATTTAGACATCATTAAATCAATGACACTCTGATCAGGTAAAGTCGGACTGTAGTATATCACGATATCATTAGGGCTTAAAGCGTTATCTGGATCAATATATTTCCAGCTATAGCCGAGCACACTCAGCATGTAACCTAATGTAAATTTTACCTGTCTAATATATTTCTCAACGACAGGATCAATATATACAGCAACCATATGTTCTCCACTCTTAATATATAAATAAGATTTTTCATCTCCGAAACAAGAAAAAAAATATAGATTTTTTGTCAAAGATTTTTTCTTAAAAACCGAAATTTCCTGCTTGGAGACATCGTACAAAACTGTCCTTTTGATCGATTTTGGGCGGGGTTGTTGTTTTGTCGTCGACCATCCGATCGCTCCTACAGCAAATGATTCATATAAATTCTCAAAAAAAAATAAAATATTATAATATCTACTTGACAAAAAAGCTTCATAAAAAATCATGGTTGAAAATGCTCATTGGAGGTATAAATGACAGCAGTTAATAGTGAAAATCAGGTTCATTTTGAAAGTTTATTGAAGCTTGGTTATGGGATTATCGATGTTCGATATAGAGAATATGAGATATCCAATGTAAATATGAAATATATTATTACCAAAATTGAAGGTGATAGAGATGATTTTTACCCTGAAATGTTAAGATACTATTTAGGCAAAGATTTAAGAGACAAAAACTATTACGAATTGTGGTTCAAAATTCTAAAACATAAAATTAGCATGAGTGAAAATCTCAAAAGAGATGTCAGTATAAAAGTAGCTGCTATTGATTTTATGGAAAATAGTATGTCGAGTTAAAAAAAAAAGTCTGAAGTAAAAAACGATTTAGACAATGTTTTAGAAGGGAGCACATAATGAAAATATTAGTATTAAACTGCGGAAGTTCATCAATAAAGTTTCAGTTGATAAACATGACAGACAAAAACCTTTTAGCAGAAGGAATAGTAGAACGAATAGGTGAAACAACTGCTTTATATACTTACAAAAGCACTGTTTTTACAAAAAAGAAACAAGAAATGGTGATAGAAAATCATGAAAAGGGTATCGAATTAATCCTTGAAAACCTCATGAATAAAGAAAATGGAGTCATCTCCAATGTAAATGAAATCACCGCTGTGGGACATAGATTGGTACATGCTGGAGAATACTATTCTGATGCTGTAGTCATAAATGATGATGTTGTCGACAAGCTCCAAGAATGCTGTGTTTTAGCACCTTTACACAACCCTGCAAATATAATAGGGGTCAAAGCGGTCACAGCTGCGATGCCAAACACTCCTCAGTGTGGTGTTTTTGATACTGCATTTCATCAAACGATGCCTGCAAGAGCATTCCTCTATCCTCTACCTCTAGAGCTCTATGAAAATGAAAAAATACGTAGATATGGATTTCATGGCACCTCCCATAAATATGTCAGCCTAAAAGCAGCAGAATACTTAAATAAAGACATCAAAGATTTAAAAATAATCAGCTGTCATCTAGGCAATGGTGCATCTGTCACAGCAATACTGCATGGTGCATCTGTCGATACATCGATGGGATTGACACCTCTCGAAGGTCTAATGATGGGAACTCGTTGTGGCGATATAGATCCTGCTATAATCATCCATTTAATAAAACAGATGGGTTACACTGTAGATGAGGTAAACAATATCATAAATAAAAAAAGTGGTATGCTTGGTTTATCAAAAATATCAAATGACATGAGAGAAATAGAAAGCTGCATTCATGAAAAGAAAGATCAAAATGCTTCATTAGCACTAGACGTGTATGCCTATAGGATAAAAAAATATATAGGAGCTTATATCTCTGCTATGAACGGGGTGGATGTGATCATTTTTACCGGAGGTGTAGGTGAAAACATGAGTGCCTTGAGGAGTTTGGTTTTGGACGACATGGACTTTTTTGGCATACATTTAGACAAAGAAAAAAACAAAGTATTTAATAACGAGATAGTAAACTTGTCTGCTGTAGATTCAAAGGTCGCGATACTAAAAGTTCCGACAAATGAAGAGCTCATGATAGCAGAAGAAACTGTGAGAGTTTTGAGTATTTAGAGGTACACTTTTTTTCAAAAAAAAGGAGATTTATTATGCCATTAAGCAAAATATTTGGAATATTATCTAGTGATGTAGCGATAGATTTAGGAACTGCCAACACTCTAGTATACAAAAAACAAGCTGGGATTATTATCAATGAGCCATCTGTAGTAGCTCTGACATCTGACGGGAAAAAAGTAGTCAGCATAGGAATAAAAGCAAAAGAAATGCTAGGCAAAAACCCAGATGAAGTCAGGGTCATAAAACCACTAAAAGACGGTGTGATATCTGACTTTAGGGTCACAGAACTCATGCTCAGCGACCTCATAGTTCGTTCACAAAAAAATAGATGGTTGATCAGACCTCGTGTGATAGTTTGCGTTCCTTCTGGCATCACAGAGGTAGAAAAAAGAGCCGTCAGAGACAGCGTTTTGCATGCAGGTGCTAGGGAAGTCCATCTGGTGTCTGAACCCATCGCCGCAGCTATCGGGGCGGATTTACCCATCCATAAACCTTATGGAAATATGGTGATGGATATAGGTGGTGGTACGTCTGAAATAGCTGTAATCTCTCTATCTCATATCGTAGTCCACAACTCTATCAGAGTTGGTGGAGACAAAATGGACGAGAACATCATGAATTATCTCCGCAAAAAAAATAATATTTATATCGGCATTCAAACAGCTGAAAAGATAAAAAAGGAGATTGGATCAGCATATCCTTTAAAACAAGAAATGGAAATGGAAGTCAGGGGTCGTGATATTGTAAATGGCTATCCTGTTACGATAAAAGTAACCTCACACGAGGTGAGAGAGGCTTTGTCAGAGACAGTCTCCACCATGATAGATGCGATCAAAAAACTTTTTGAAAAAACCTCACCGGAATTAGCCGCAGACATTGCAGAGAGAGGTATTGTTTTGACTGGTGGTGGTGCCTTGCTGAGAGGTTTAGACGAAAAAATAAAAGAAATCGTAGACTTACCAGTCCACGTAGTGCCTGACCCTGTGACATGTGTAGTAAAAGGTAGTGGTAGGATCCTAGACAATCTAGAAGATTACAAAGAAGTTCTCATCAAAAAAATGGATGATTGATGACTACGACAAGAAAAAGATATTTATTGTTTTCATATCTTTTTATTGCTATATTCCTGTTTTTTGGGAATTATCAAGACAGACTTCATAGAGCAGCTTTTTTGGGTAGAACGCTTTACGCTCCTATCACCTTTTCTGTCAGAGAATACAAGTCGATGAACCAGCTCAGAGAAGAAAACAGGAGTCAACAGACTAAAATAGCAGAGCTGATCCTGAGGAATGTAGGCCAGGAGACCATGCTGGCAATGTATGAACAAAGCATATTAGGGTTTACCATACCGGACAGTCCTTTTGTCTTGGCGAGCATTCTGGGCTTTTCAGGTAATTACATAGGAAGAACGATAGTAATCGACAAAGGTTTGGCACATGGAATCCAGATAGATGATCCCGTGTTTTCATCGAATGGGATAGTAGGAAAAGTCATCACTCCTTATCAAAATTTTTCTGTAATACTGCCTATAGATAATAATAGTTTCAAGCTAGCAGTCTTGAATAAAAACACAGGAGTACAGGGGATTCTTGTCTCGGATATAGATTCAAAAATAGCTATGTCCTTTTTAAGATTTGGCTCCAATATAGCTGTGGGAGACACTATCGTGACTTCAAATCTATCTCAAATTTTCCCTCCTAATTTTCCTGTCGGCAGGATCATCAGGCTAGAGGAATCCTCAGATGCCATTTATTTTAGTGCGGTCTTGGAGCCGTTTAGCAACATAAACAATTTACAAAGTGTCTTTGTTTTGCTCAAAGATAAACAGGTGATAGATGGAATCGACATTGAAACAGGATATTGATCTTGTGAAAACCGACAATATTTCTACTGTAGAAATAAGCATTGAAAACAAAGCTGTGGAAAAGTATATTAGGATACCTATTAAAACTAGAATATTACATTCTGGAGATGATTTTGTAGAAATCATAAAAAACTACGCTGGAGACAAACTAGAAAAAGATGATATATTAGTCATCAGTGAGAGTCCTCTGGCTATCACACAAGGTAGAGCAATAAATGTCAAAGATATCAAAGTCGGCTTTTTAGCAAGCTTTTTATGGAGGTTTGTCAGCAAGGTTCCATATGGAATAGGTCTAAGAGCACCTACAAGTATGCAGTGTGCTATAGATGAATGTGGAGCCTTTAGAATATTATTTGCAGCGGCAATAGGATTTTTATCCAAAGTCTTATTTAAGAGGAAAGGTGATTTTTATCGTATCGCAGGGATCCAAGCCGCCTTGATAGATGCCGCCTTTACTACTACTGTAGATGGCTATACAGAATGTGTCATAAAAGGTCCTCTACATCCAGAAAAAGAGGCTCAAAAAATAGCTGATAACATAGGGCATAAAGTAGCGATCATGGATATCAACGATATTGGTGGGAGCTGGGTCGTAGGACATAGCAAGGGCGTCACTAAATCACTATTAGAAGATATAATGCGGGACAATCCCCAAGGGCAGGGTGATCAAATGACTCCATTATGTATTGTGCGAAAGAGTTGATATAAAATTATGCGATCTCTAAAACTTTTTTTGTGTGGACTGATACTACTCTTTATCTCATCTGTATCGGCAGATGCCATCAGTCTTTATATGATCACACCTTGCTTACTATTACCATGGGTTGTATATATCAGTATTCAGCTGGGATACAAGCATTGCTTGACATTCACCTTTGTTTTAGGTATCGCAAATGATCTATTAAACCCACAATTGCTGGGTTTTATCACAATATTACTTGTCTTGTTGTCGCATTTTACTCACAAGTATAATAATAATTTTAATAAAGATAAATATGGCTCGATTTTGTTTTCTTTGTTTGTTATCAATTTATTATTTTATTTGATTCAGTGGACATATTTTTCTTTTAGTTATCATGATCCTCTATACTTGTTACAAAAAACTTTAATCACTGTTGTTTATAATACAGTGGTCTCATGTGTGGTTGTTTTTGTTTTGTTTTTGGTAGACAAGCTCAGAATCAGCATTCAAGATTAATGTAACCTGATAGAGATAAAACATGAGTAAAAAGAAATTCACGAAAAAGCATGCCTATTATGTCGTGGTGGTCTTGCTCTTTAGCGTTATTGCTTTTCAACTCGCCTCTTTGCAAATAATAAACGGTGCTCAATATGAAGAAATCTCACTTCGAAACTATGTGCGAATCCGTAGAGTTCCTGCTACCAGAGGTATGATCCTTGATGAAAAATTTCGACCCATCGTCACAAATGTGCCTTCTATAAATCTTTATTTTAGACCTGCTTTTATTAATAACCGTCAAAATTTTATAGAATTTTTGACCGCAAACATCGACATCTCAAAAGAAGCTATAGAAAAACTAATTTTTGACAATAGATTTCGACCATTTGAAGAGGTCTTGATAGCAGAAAACCTACAAGAAAATATCATGGCTAGAATAGCAGAAAATATGAGCTATTTCCCAGAGCTATTGTTTCGAGTAGAGATAATGAGGCATTATAGCATTCAAAATCACTTTACAGGTTATGTAGGCAGAATAAATGAAGAAGAGTTTAGACGGTTTCATGGGGATGATTTTACGAGAAATAGCTTGATCGGAAAAACTGGTATAGAAAAGTTTTACGAGGGACTGCTCGCAGGTAAATCAGGACAAGAAATAGTACAAATAGATGCTCTGGGTAAAAATCTAGGTCTCTTTAAACACGATGTCAATGTAGCTCCTATAAATGGGCTTAATATTGTTTTGACTATAAACCTAGAATTGCAAGAATACATAAATCAAATCTTTCCGAGAGACAGAGCAGGTGCTGTAATAGTGATGAACCCAAAAACAGGTGGGATACTATCCTATAATAGCTTTCCAGAGTTTGATCAAAACTGGTTTACAAAAGGTATCTCTCATGCTCAGTGGGCATACTTGAGGGACCATGATTTGAGACCATTACTAGATAGAGTCGTCATGGGTACATATCCCCCGGGAAGTACGTTTAAGATTGTGTCTGCTGCTTTTGCTCTAGAGCGTAACATGATAGACGAAACTACACGATTTGCTTCTTGCAATGGAGGTATGTGGATAGGTAATCGCTATTTTAGATGTTGGTACAGGTATGGGCACGGCAGGACAAATATTTATGAAGGGATGTCTGTTTCTTGCTCTGTTTACTTTTATGATTTGTCTTCTAGGTTTAATCTGGATGATTTCCAAGAATTTTCCGTGCAAAACCACCTGCTGACTAAAACAGGTATAGATATGCCTTCAGAGAGGGTCGGTATGTTTCCCAGAACAGAATGGTATCGAAATAGACTGGGTAGATATTTTTCAACTCTGGGGATTAGAGCAAATTTATCTATAGGACAAGGTGAAGTTCTCGTTTCGCCTCTCGCACTAGTATCTTTTTATGCAGCTATCGCAAATGATGGACTATGGAACACGCCACACCTTTTTAAAGAAGCTTTTAATGAAGTCACATCTATCACAGATGCGATTGTTCCGAGACCTACAAAAACGCTCCCATATAGTGAAAATACGCTTCGGATAATTCAAAAAAGTTTGTATGACTCTGTGTATAGAGCGAATGCTACTGGTAGAAATGCGATCGTAAGAGGAGCTGAAATTTACGCAAAAACAGGCACTGCTGAAAACGCACAGGGAGATGAACCACACGCTTATATCACTGGTTATGCAAAATGGAACGGAGAGCCAGAAATAGCCTTTTTGGTTTTGATAGAAAATGCTGGCTGGGGTGGCAGTCAGGCAGGACCTATTGCTAGACAGATAATAAATTTTTATCAGGAGAGAGTCAGGTGATGTCTTTTCTAATCAATATAAAGAGAGACTTTTATGAAGTTTAATTTTCTCAGAGGATTTGACTGGAAGCTCCTGCTCATCTGGTTTTTGATAGTGACATTTGGTATAGTCGCTATTTTTTCAGCATCTACTGTCAAAGTAGGTGAAGAGGTCAGCAGAGTCGATTTTTACTGGAAACAAATTTTATTTTTTATTTTATCTCTGTTAATCATACTTGTCATTCTAAAAATACCCACTCCAATCTTGGATGTTTTTACATATCCAGGGTATATATTGATAGTGGCTAGCCTTATATATGTCTTGTTTCTACCGCCTATAAACAATGCTCACAGATGGATATTGCTTTTTGGAGTCCGATTTCAACCATCCGAATTTGCTAAAATACTAGTGATTCTAGTCAACGCTCGCATTATGGCAAAAGAAAGTATTTCAAACCTGAAATTGGTAATACAGCCACTTTTGTTTATGATATTCCCTTTTGTTTTGATACTTCAACAGCCTGATCTAGGAACAGGAATAGTACTGCTCGTCATATACCTTGTGATGTTGATACAGGTCGGATATCCTTTGTTACATTTATTTATACTATTGACTCCTTTCGTCAGCATATTGACATCATTTTATATACCCGCTTTTGTTGTCTTTGCTGCATTATTAATCTTTTTGTTGTGGAAAAAAAAATTTACTTTACATTCTATTATTTTTATTATGATTATAAACCTTTTTATTTTATTTATTACACCTGTTTTATGGGGCTCTTTAAAACCATATCAGCAAAACAGAATTTTGACTTTTGTGGATCCAACAAAAGACCCCTTGAATACGGGCTACCAAATCATTCAAGCAAAAATAGCTATAGGTAGTGGGCAATTGTACGGAAAAGGATTTTTAGAGGGTTCTCAAAAAAATATGAGATTTTTACCAGAACATCATACAGACTTTATTTTTTCTGTTGTCTCTGAGGAATTTGGTTTTGTTGGAGCCATGTTGTTGCTATTTTTATTTGCTCTATTCTTTCTCAGGATGGCTAGAAATGTTTTTCGTTCTGAAATAAAAGAGCGCCGAGTAGCTATGGCTGGATTTCTAGGATTTTTGTTTTTCCAAGTGTTCATTAATATAGGCATGAATGTAGGACTGATGCCTACGACTGGTATTCCTTTACCATTTATTAGCTATGGTGGGTCAAATTTACTAGTCAGTAGCATAGCTGTAGCTTTTGTATTAAAATATAGTCAGGAAGGTGTTTGATAACCTATTTCTGTAGGGAACGCATTCATATTAAAACCCAATATGTTACGGGACATAAAATTAAATCCCCCGCCCAAAATTGATGACAACCGCCCCATCCGTAGCGGAGCTCGGAGGGGCTACGACAAGAATCAGCATCCTCGCCCAAAATCGATAAATTGGCACCATCCCGTAGCGGAGCTCCCCGCCCAAAATCGATAACATCGCCCGATCCGTAGCGGAGCTCTCCGAGCTACGACAAGAATCAGCATCCCCGCCCAAAATCGATAACATCGCCCGATCCGTAGCGGAGCTCTCCGAGCTACGACAAGAATCAGCATCCCCGCCCAAAATCGATAACATCGCCCGATCCGTAGCGGAGCTCTCCGAGCTACGAC
>Ga0099364_10005421_pt1 | contig 18917 bp, 25 predicted proteins | sample TergutTh196P3_FD_73070 | JGI IMG/M metagenome (GOLD analysis project Ga0099364, IMG submission 73070) | Microcerotermes parvus P3 segment gut microbial communities from Pointe-Noire, Republic of the Congo - Th196 P3 | ecosystem: Host-associated > Arthropoda: Insects > Digestive system > Gut ...
CGAAGGGACAATTCCCGGAGCGCTTAACCTTGGTATCCAGGTCGGCGTTCTTATGGTCTTCCTTCCCAAAACAGTTTCTGCACTCTGCGAAGGGGTAATTCCAATCACCAACTCGGTTATTGAATTTGTCCACGAGAAGTTTGGCGACAGGCGCGAAATTTATGTTGCCGTAGACTGTGCTGCCCTGCTTGGACATCCTTCTGTCATGGCAAGCGCCGTTCTTCTTTATCCCCTTATCGTCGTATTGGGCGTCTTACTGCCGGGTAACGGGCTTCTTCCCATTGCAAGTCTTGCTGTTGTTCCCTATTGGTGCGGCGCTGTAGCTCCATACCTTAAGGGCAATGTATTCCGCATTGTTTTATTTACCCTTGTTTGGGTAATTCCTGTTTTTTACATTGCTACCTACCAGGCCGACATCCATACTGCAGCCATGGCAAGAATGGGCATTGGCGATCCCAATGTATTAACCAGTTCCTTTGACATGGGCGGAGACCCCCTGGGTGCATTAATTGTTCAACCCTTCCGGGCTTTGTTTGGAAACTAAGGCTGATAATGCTTGAAGTAAAAGCAGAAAACATTCTGATAAAACTTGAAGCAGACAGTAAAGAGGAGGTCATCCGTGTTATGGTTGACCTCCTTGTTAATAACGGTTATGTAAAGCCGGAGTATTATGACATCCTCATTGCACGGGAAGAACAATACCCAACAGGACTGCCTACAGAGGGAATACAAGTAGCAATTCCTCATGGTATTTCGGAAGGCAGTGTTATAAAACCCGCCGTTGCTTTGGCAACCCTGGCAAAAAAGATTAAATTCAGAAATATGGCTAATAAAGATGAAGAATTATCAGTTGGATTAGTGTTTTTGTTTGGTCTTCCCGGAGAACATGAACTGGCTGAAGAACTAAATAAAGTAATGAGTATTTTTTCAGAGGGCGAATTGCTTTCCAGGGTATACTCATCAAAAAGCAAAGATCAAATTATGGAAATAATGAATAAGTTGCTTAAAAATGATCCTTAAAATTGTTCAATGATAAAGAATACTTATATGAAGGAAAAAAAAGTACTTATAGCAGGCGGGCTCTGCGGCACAACAATGCTGATGGCTGCGGAAAAAATTGAAGATGCCTGCAGAAAACAAAAGATTCGTGTTAATGTCAAGGTTCATAATCTTTGGGAATCCCAATATCCCGGAGAAGGTTTTGATGCGATAATTGAAATGTTTAAATTTTTTGAAGATCAAACATGCCCTGTTTTTGACGGTAAACCTTTTATAATTCACAGGGGTACAAAAGAATTGGTAAATAAAATTGTGGAAAGTATAAATACATAACGAATAACAGGAAAAAAAATGGCTGATAAAATAATTTATGCAGATCATGCAGCAACAACTCCTGTAGATTCTGAAGTATTAAAAGTTATGCTCCCCTTTCTTGCAGAAAACTACTATAACCCCTCGGCCCTATATCCCCAGGCACGGGCAGTAAAAGCAGCTATAGAAAATGCACGTAGTATAGTGCTGGATTTTATCGGCGCCGATCCGGCAGGGCAGTTGATCTTTACCGGCAGTGGTACAGAAAGCGTCAACCTGGCGATTTATTCGGCTGTTAGCGGGGAGTATGCAATAAATTGCGATAACAAGAGGCGTATTCTTGTTTCAGCCGCCGAACATCATGCTGTTTTAAACTGCGCCGCATCGCTTAAACAAAAAGGTTTTATTGTAGATCAGGTGCCGGTGGATCGGTATGGTATTGTTTTACCGGAAACCTTAAAAAAATATATTGGACCGGATGTATGTCTTGTTTCCATAATGTCTGTCAATAACGAAACCGGCGCAATTAACGATACAGCAAATTTATGCAAAATTGCTCATGAAGCTGGCGCAAAGTTCCACAGCGATGCCGTGCAGGCCTTGGGTGTTTTTCCATTAAGGGCAAAAGAAACGGGAGCAGATTATATCAGCATATCGGCGCATAAAATCTACGGGCCAAAGGGCATTGGAGCAATGTACGCTGCGCCTGGCATTCCAATATTTCCCATGATACGGGGAGGAAAGCAGGAACGAGACTTTAGGGCCGGAACGGAAAATGCTGCAGGTATTGCCGGGTTTGGCTGTGCTGTTGATATAGTAACAAAACGGCTGGAAGAAGACTGTGCTCATCTTGCCGGTTTAAAGCAGGTATTTTTGGAAGGAATTGCCGGCATTCCCGATATAATGATTAACTCTCCTCCGGATGGCGTCCCGTCCAGCGAAGCTGTACCGTCCAGCAAAGCTGTACCGTCCAGCGAAGCTGTACCGTCCAGCAAAGCTGTCCCGGGTATCATTAATATAAGCGCTGCGAGAGTAGAAGCGGAACATTGTCTTTTACGCCTTAGCATGGCCGGAGTGCTTGCATCGATGGGCGCTGCCTGCAATGCAGATACAGTAGATCCTTCCCATGTAGTGGAGGCCATAGCTGTTCCGGCAGCTTATAAGCGAGGAACCTTGCGTTTTTCTTTTGGCCGAGGCAATACAAAGGAAGATGCTGCACTGGCGGCACAAGAACTGGCTAAAGCGATAGCAAAAACACGATAGATGGAAAGATCTGTTATTTTTACTTGACAGGCTAACAAAACTAAGTCATAATAACTTGTTCGCTGTATGTTTTTTCAGGAGGGTTAAAATGGCAACTAGAATTAAGATTCTGTCAATTTGCGGGTCCGGAGTGGTAACTTCAAATATGATGGCAAATAAGTTAAAAGATATGTTTAAAGAAAAAGGATACGATGTTAGTACCGTAGAAGCAAATCCCAGCGAGTTAGAGGGCTATGTAATGAGGGAGAAATTTGATTTAATTGCTTATTCAAGCCCAATAGGGGATAGTCATGGCGTACCTGCATTAAATGCAATTGGTCTTATAACCGGTATGGGAGAAGACAAATTCATGGATGATGCCCTGGAAATCCTGAAAAACAAGGGTAAGTAAAGTTGTTTTATAATATTTTTATTTAAAACGGCTATATTTATATTTTTTTTTGGAGGTTGATATGTTTTTTGCTGCGTTAAGAATGTTTTTTGACAACTTCGGAGCTGTTATCTTTGTACCCATCATTATTTTCATCGTTGCTTTATCTTTAAAAGTGGCTCCAAAAAAAGCCTTTATGTCTGCACTTTCTGCAGGTGTTGGTTTACAGGGCTTTTTTCTGGTCATTGGTGCGTATGGGCCGATTGTTACCCCTATTGTTGAACGGATGATTAATGAAACAGGGGTAAACCTTCCCATCACAGACCTTGGATGGCAAGTTGTTTCGGTCATCGCTTATTCAACGGAAATAGGCATGATATTTATTGGAGTCGCAATACTGCTGCAGATAGTATTGTTTTTCAGCAAATATACCAATGTTTTTCAGGCAGGCGACTTGTGGAATAACTATTCATATATGGCCTGGGGTTCCTGTTTATTTGTTCTGACCAATAATCTTTGGCTAAGTCTTTGTTTCATGGCTTTCCTATTGCTTGTTACCCTGCTTACCACCGAAATTGTTCAAAAACGATGGTCTACGTATTACCAGTACCCCGCTTGTTCTATTGCTTCATTGCATACTACAACCATAACTGTTATCGCTCTTCCCATTAACTGGATCATGGATAAGCTTGGATTGTATAAAATCAAGTCCGATCCGGAAACAATCAGGAAAAAGATGGGATTTATCGGAGAACCAATGACTCTTGGTTTGTTCCTTGGCCTTGTTATCAGTATTGTTGGTAATTTAAATCGCCTTGGCACACTTGCCGCCTGGGGTGAAATAGCAGGATGTGCAATTGCCACTGCTGCTGTTATGGCTGTGTTTCCAAAAATTTCCGGTATTTTTGCCGGCTCTTTCGGCGCTATTACAGAAGCTTCCAAAAAATCCATTAAGGGTTTTAAAGGTGAGTGGTATCTTGCAGTTAACGATGCAACCGGTTATGGAGAACCTGCAACCCTAATTACAGGTATACTCTTAATGCCGACAACCCTGGGATTGGCTTTTATTCTGCCGGGTAATCAGACTTTCCCCATGCTGGACTTGCTGGCGATCCCCTATATCATTCAGCCAATTATTGCCATGTCAAATGGTAATATAATCAAGTCGTTTATTTCCGGTGTGATTTATATGGCTATTCTTTTGTATTCCTGTACCATGACCGGCCCCATATTTACCGAAGTTGCAGCTTCCAGAGGGGTGGAACTTGGCGGCGCAGTAATGATAACCAGTTTTGCTATTCTGGGTCATCCAATTCCTGCCATATTCTTCATGATCTTTAGAACTTTGAATCCGCTTTTCATTTCTGCATCGATTCTTGTTTATGCAGTATCTTATGCTCTTGTGCGTAAGAATAAAGTCAAAATCCATGAATGGATAGAAGCTGCTGCTGCTAAATCTGCAGGCGAAGAAGCATAGATCAATTGTAATGTACCTGTCCGAAACCGGACAGGTACAAATTGAAATTCATGAAAGTCCAATTTGATTATCATTTTTCCACGGGCATTTATCGCAAGATGTATTATTTTAATGCATTTTTTGTTAAAGGCATATTATTATGCTTTTTCATTATTAGTGTATGGATTGCAGCTATAACATTTCTTATTTTGGAGCTAATGCATATAGTTTATCTAAGCCGCGTTATGCATTTTTGTTTTTTAATTGTTAGCATTTCACCGCCCTTATTAATAATCGCTCTTGAAATTAAATTAAGACAGATTAAGGATAGTGATTTATTTAAAAAGAACAGAAGTGTAGTTTTTTCTGACGATGGAATTAATTACCATATTGATTCCAAGGCTAAAGGACAGCATGATTCCTGGGATGACATTGCATTTTTATATGAGACAAATAGCTTGTTCATTATTGTAAAAGATGAAAAACACAGTATCCCGGTACAAAAGACCGGCGTGTCCAAAGAGGAGTTAGAAGATTTAAGCCGGGAATTAAAAATCAAACTGGAAGGGCGCTACAAGCGAACTAATTATTTTTAATTTCGAATGGATTTAATACTTGGGTGAAGCAGTATGAATATACAAAAGCTTAACAATTTAATGGATTATACGATTATTCAAATGGATAATTTTTATGCCTTGTTTAAGAATGAAGATCCGGATAAAAGTACATATGAAAATTGGAATGCACGGGATATATTGGGACATGTAGCCTGGTGGACAAGATTTGCCGGAATACAACTGGAAAGTATTAAGAATAATAAGATATACAATAAAATAGATGATATTGAAGAAATAAATAAAAATATTTATTCCGCATTTAAAAATATTTCTATACATGATATTCATAATACATTTAAGGAATCTATATATTTATTAAAAAATAGTATTGGATTGTTTAATGAAGAAGAATTGTTAAGAAAAGATTATCCAACCGGTTTTTCTTTTGAATTATGGCGATATATGGATTTATTTATATTTGCTCATCATATTGTTCATTTTTTATTTTATTATCTTAAGAATGAATATTATGATAATTTTTTAAATATTATCAATGAAGCAGGAAATGACATTCTTGAATATTCAAATAATAATATTAATATTTTTTTATTCAAGGGCTATTGTAATGAAACTGTAATTAGAAACAGGAAAATACTTGAATTAAATGAAGCAATGAATATAAATGGAATAATAATGAAAATTAAAAATGCGATAATAACAGAAGCAGTAACAGAAGCAATAACAGAAAAAATGCCGGCAGGATTATTTAAATAAAATCTTTTACTATTTCCAGCATTACGTCGTGTATTTCCCGGCAGTTGGAAGCCAGGCTGGTATGTTTTCCATTATACGACATGGGGCTTCCGTCCCATTGGCTTACAATGCCTCCTGCTTCGGTAAGAATTGCCGCTCCTCCTGCATAATCCCAGGGATTAAGATGCCGACAAAAGTGAACATGGGCACGGCCGGAGGCGATATAGCTCATGTCAATTGCCGCCGAGCCGGTAATACGGCAGTCAATGCATTTGTCAAAAACTGCTTTAATGAGGCCTATGGAAGGATTTTTATTGCGGTCAAAGTAGGGATCTGTTTCTGCCATAACAATTGCCCTGTTAAGGTTTTTTTCCTTGTTTAATGTAACCGGCTTTATTGTTCGTTCTCGAATAAGAGGATTTTCAACATAAGAACCGCAGCCCTGTGCGGCAGAAAAAAGCTCTCCGCTTGCGGGAAGATATACAACACCCAAAAGCCCCTGGTTTTCGCAGACCAGACCTATAGATACTGCATAAAAGGGCAGATCGTAAATTAGGTTATTGGTTCCGTCAATGGGATCGATGATCCACAGAAATGGAGATGATATAGTAATGTCCTTGTTTTCTTCGGAAAGTACCTGGGAATCGGGAAGCAATTTGGGCAACATCAAACAGAGATGTTCGCTTACTTCCAGATCGATTCGGGTTAAAAAGTCATGTGGCCCTTTGGCTTGTACTTCCAAATCCTGTGTAAACCAGTTGTTTTCCAGACAACTGCAGGAATCCAGCGCTGTTTGTTTCACCTTTGGAAGAAGCAGTTCAAGAGTTGTTTTATCAAGCGCCTTCATGTTTATACTATATCCAATAATTGACGGGCATGATAGATGATCATATCCGCTCCATCCAATTCTTCCAGGCCTTTAAAACCCCAGCTTACTCCGACAGTATACATATCGCCGTTTTTTCCGGTGTCAATATCGGGTTTTCCGTCTCCAATAAAAACTGTATCTTTTCCGGCTATGCCGTGTTTTTCCAGCTCTGCCAGAACCCTTTCGGGGTTGGGTTTCATGGATACATTTTCCTTTGCTCCTAAAATGAAGGCAAAAGGGATATCTTTGAACAAGGCTGCCATTATCTTTATCCCCAGGCGTTCCGGTTTATTGGTATAAATCCCCAGAATAGCGCCTTTTGCTGCCAGTACAGTAAGAGTTTCGATTATTCCCTCGTATGGCAGGGTTTTATCCAGACAATGTTCTTCATTGTGAATTATGTATGCCTTTCGCAGGGCTTCCTGTTCTTCTGGTGGAAGTTCATCGTAGCCGGGCATTGCCCTGCTAAGGGTATGATGAATGCCCATACCCATATAGCTAAGATATTCTTCGTATGTTCGGAGGGGAAGTCCCCTCTGGGCAAGAAGATAATTTACACTATCGCCAATATCGTAAATAGTATTGGCTAAGGTACCGTCCAAATCAAAAACATACGCTTTTTTCATAGTATCAATGGTACTTGTATTATTTACTTTTGACAATCCGGTTCAAAATAATTTGACAAATGTACAAAATGATTGTACCATAGTGTGAGGAGATGCCATGAAAATCGAAGATGTTCTTAAAGAAGAATTTATTATTGAAAAACTTGAAGCCCAAACCAAAGAAGAAGCATTGAACTATATGTCCAATCTGCTTCTTTCCAGGGGTTATGTTAAAGAATCATTTCCAAAGGCTATTTTAGACAGGGAATGCCATTATCCTTCGGGACTGCCCATGGAAGGCCATAAAATCGCCATTCCCCATACCGATGCAGAACATGTAAACAAGTCGGTTATTTTATTTGCCCGGCTTGCCCAGCCGTTGGAATTTTGTTCCATGGGCGATCCGGATGAAATTCTATCGGTAAGTCTTGTTTCCATGTTTGCCCTGGCAGAAAAAAAAGCAATAGGAAGAATGCTGGAAGTTCTTATTACTGCCTATTCCAATAGTGATATGCTGGAAACCATCCTTAATGCTCCTTCAGCAAAAGCAATCTATGATATTTTATATCAGGCTGTTGGAAGTAATATTAAGGAAGTATAAAAACGCTTAAGCGCAATTTGTTACTTTATCTGACCCAGTTTTTGAAGCACCGTTTGAACAATAGATTCAATGTCAGCGGTATTAGCTTCGCTGGACCGTCCAGCAGAGCTGGACATTACGCCAATATCAGTTAGGTTACTTGCTTCCATATTACAGCAAGGAGGAAGACCGCCGCTTAATATGCCAAGTTTTTTTCGGATTTTTATAAGTTCCTGAATCTGTTCGCAGCTTAATGCATTAGCTTTGCCGATAATATGTCCTGTGTACATTAAAATCATCGCATAGTGTTCTAATGATTCCAGCCTATACCATGCTTCTATAAGATTCTCTCCCCATGTTAATGCGCCATGGTTTGCTAAAAGCACAGCATTATAATCTTTGCAGTAAGGTGCTACCGAATCGGGAATACCCTGAGAACCGGGGGTTTCATAATGTACAACGGGTACTGTTCCAAGAGTTAATAACGTTTCTGTGTATATTGGTTTATCCAGGCTTATTCCTGCAATGGCAAACGATGTGGCAACTGGCGGGTGAGCGTGACAGACGCCCATAACTTTGGGATTTTCATTATAGATCCGAAGATGCATTTTTATTTCTGAAGAAGGATTTAACTCTCCTTGCTGCAATACCGTTCCATCCAAACGCATTTTAATTAATTCATCTGATTTCAAAAATCCCTTTGAAACCCCTGTCGGAGTTGCCCAGATTGTATCAGTTCCGGTTTTACAGGTGATGTTTCCGTCATTTGCAGCTACATAGTTTTTATTATACATTCGCCGGCCTATGTCAAGAATTAATTCTTTAGCTTGATAATCATTGATATACATCATTTTCCCTGACTTTTTTCTCCGGTCATTTTCTAAACATTCTTTACAATACAATACTTGGATATATATTGTCAATAAAAAGAAAAAACATTACTTTTGACAATCTGGTTTAAAATAATTTGACAAATGTACAAAATGATTGTACCATGGTGTAAGGAGAAGCCATGAAAATCGAAGATGTTCTTAAAGAAGACTTTATTATTGAAAAACTTGAAGCCCAAACCAAAGAAGAAGCGTTAAACTATATGTCCAATCTGCTTCTTTCCAGGGGTTATGTTAAAGAATCATTTCCAAAGGCTATATTGGACAGGGAATGCCATTATCCTTCGGGGCTGCCCATGGAAGGCCATAAAATTGCCATTCCCCATACCGATGCAGAACATGTAAATAAATCGGTTATTTTATTTGCCCGGCTTGCCCAGCCGTTGGAATTTTGTTCCATGGGCGATCCGAATGAAATTATATCGGTAAGTCTTATTTCCATGTTTGCCCTGGCAGAAAAAAAAGATATTGGAAAAATGCTGGAAGTTTTAATTAATGCTTATTCCAACAATGATGTTTTGGATGCCATTCTTAAGGCTCCTTCGGCAAAAGCAATGTATGATATTCTTTACCAAACTGTAGGAAATCAAATATAAAGAAGCATCAGGTAAGGAGATAACTCGATGAAAAGAATCATGTGGTATGGTGTAAAAGATGTACGCCTTGAAACAGATGCCGAAATTCCCAAATGCGAAGAAGGAGGAGTCCTTATAAAAACAGAAGCCTTTGCCGTCTGCGGTACGGACATTAAGGCTTATAATATCGGCAATACACGGCTTACCCATCCCCAGACTGTAGGCCACGAATTTGTCGGCCGCATAGAAGAAAGTAAAACGCCGGTTTTTTCCAAAGGCGACCGTGTAGTGATGGCGCCGACTATTGGCTGTGGGGAATGTTATTACTGTAAAATTGGCAAACGAAACCTTTGTGCCAAACCCCGGTCTATAGGATTCCAGATTCCAGGCGCAATGGCGGAATTTCTGCCTCTTCCTGCCGATGCAATAAACGGCGGCCACCTGATAAAATGTCCGGAAGATATTCCCGCTCCGGTTGCTGCCATTGCCGAACCCTTAAGTTGTGTTATTAATTGTCTTTCCATAGTTCCCATGAATGCAGTTGAAGATGCTTTGGTCATAGGCATGGGCGCCATAGGACTTCTACATGCCATAGCTATCAGAAATGCCGGAGTTAAAAACATTATTACCAGCGAATTTCCCGGTCGTAAAACGGATATTGCCAAAGACCTGGGCTTTTCTGTGGTGCATCCCGATGAACTGGATAAAAACTACAAAGAGCTGTCACATGGCCTTGGTTTTAATCTGGTAATTATTGCTGCTCCCAGCCAAAAAGTACAGGAAACAGCCCCAACCTATGCCCGAAAAGGGGGTTATGTTTCATATTTTGCCAGCCTTTCGCCGGAAAATGAAAAACTCAATCTATCCAGCCGCCTAATCCACTACAGTGAATTGGTACTATATGGAGTTTCCGATTCAACTCCCAGGCATGTGGAAGAAGCAGTTACACTTCTTTCTGCCAGAAAAGAAGAATTTGAAAAGGTCATTACTGTTCTCCCAATGGAACAGTGGCTGGAAGCATACCAGGGGGTAATGGAAATGCGTTATGCCAAGGTTGTATTGACTCCGTAAAGTGATTTTATTTCCTAACCGGCATGATTTCTATTAAATATCCGTCCGGATCCTTAATATAATAGACTCCGAATTCGGGTACATCATAGCTAAAACAGCCCATTTCGATATGCTTGGCCTTTGCTGCTTCTATATCATCAGTCCTAAGGGCAAAATGGACAGAATTATCCCCATGATCATAGGGTTTGGTTCTGCCAATCTCCCGGATTATTTCTACTTGCTGGGAAGACTCTTCATTTCCAATAAAGGCAATTTCGATGGTTTCGGCGCTTTTTCGGCGTAAAAGCTTTAAATCCAGGGCTTTTTCATAAAAAGCCAAGGTCCTTTCCATATCGCTTACATAAATACAGTTGTGTTCAAGTCTAAAAAACATAAAAATCCCCTTGTTTATATAGTAGATAATTAAGAATAAACCATAATTCAAGAAAAATCCAATAACTTTGCATAATATTACAAAATGTTACAAGGCTGCTTATTTTATTTGACATTTACACAAAAAAAAGGTAGGATTGAGTCGACTAAAACGATCCGGATAAGGATACGGCATTTAGGAGGTACTTATGAAAAAGATTTTGCTGGCCTGCGGAACCGCAGTTGCTACTTCAACAGTGGTAACTCACCGTTTGGAAGAGGCAATGAAAAAACGGGGACTTGCCGGGAAATACACTGCAAGCCAGTGCAAAATTGCGGAAATTCATTCCAAAGTAGAAAGTTTTGACATTTTAATTACCACTGTAAAGGCACCTCCGGGGATTAATATTCCCGTAATAAACGGCCTTCCGCTCTTAACCGGAGTAGGGGCTGAAAAAATATGGGATGAAGTAGCCGAACTTATTAAAAAAGAATAAGTTGCTTACATTGTAATTATTTTCCTTTTCGGGTTTCTCCATGGGAGGCGGCTAATCCGGAAAGAGATAATTAATAGGATTCGTTATGCGGATCTAAACCAATTAAGCTTTTTCAAAACTAACAGAGTTTTGAAAAAGCTGCAATAACTTAATGTTTGCTGGAAGGAGGCAAAATAAGTATGGAAGGCTTTTTAAACCTTGTTATTACGGCATTTGGCTATATTTCTGCGCCGGGCGCCACAGTAATGATGCCGGTAATTATTTTTATTCTTGGTCTTATTCTGGGGGCAAAACCAGGCAGGGCCTTGCGGGCCGGTCTTATTGTCGGTGTTGGTTTTGTTGGATTAAACCTTGTTGTAGGGCTGCTTGGCGGATCCTTGGGACCGGCAGTACAAACCATGGTAGACAGGTTCAATTTAACCATGGATGCCATAGACATAGGCTGGGTACCTTCGGCAGCTATTGCCTTTGCATCCAGAATTGGAGCGTTAATTATTCCTGTAGGTATCCTGGTAAATGCAATTATGCTACTTACCGGAACAACCAAAACGGTAAACGTTGATATCTGGAATTATTGGCATTTTGCCTTTACCGGCGCCATGATTCACAGTCTTGGTGAAATTATGGGTATGAGCGGCGGAAGCGCATTTTTTATGGGTCTTGCTGCTGCGGCTCTAAATATGGTAATCGTAATGGTCATTGCAGATCGTACGGCAGCCGGGCTGGGCAAGTACAATGAACTGCCCGGTATCTCCATACCTCACGGTTTTACCGCTGCCTTTGTTCCCATTGCTGCAGTTGTAAATGTTATTCTGGATAAAATTCCCGGAATTAACCAGGTAAAAGTGGATATGGAAGTAATCCAGAAACGGCTTGGCGTTTTTGGCGAACCGGTTCTTATTGGTGTGGTATTCGGTATTATTATTGGATGGCTTGCAGGTTATGCGCCTGTGGCAATTTTCCAAATGGCAATTCAGATGGGCGGCGCTCTGGTATTAATTCCTAAAATGGCTGCCTTGCTTATGGAAGGACTTATTCCTGTTTCAGAAGCAGCCCAGAGCTTTATCGAAAAGAATTTTAAGGGCAAAGGCGTTATTTATATCGGTCTTGACTCTGCTATCGGTATTGGTCATCCCATTTGTCTTACCTGTGCCTTGATTCTGGTCCCGCTTTCGATCTTCCTGGCAGTTATTCTTCCCGGCAACCGGATGCTTCCTTTTGCCGATTTGGCGGTTATCCCCTTTATCTTTGTATTAATCATTCCCATTACCAAGGGTGATTTCTTCCGTTCTTTGATTATTGGTACTGTTGTAATGATTGTCATGCTGTACTGCGGAAGCAGCCTCGTCGAACTTCTTATGGTCACTGCTGCTGCTGCCGAACCTGCAACCTATGCAAATTATCCTGGAAACTTCTCCAGTATTTGTGACGGTTCAAACCCCTTAACTTGGGCAATGGTCAATATTGCCAGGCTTAAATGGATTGGGATTATGATCTTGCTGGCAATTTCTGTTGCATTGTCGGTATGGAACCGCGGCCTTATTAAAAAAGAAGCCGAAAGAGGCGAATAAACTATTTTCTTTGGAAAAACCCGCCGTCTTGCCGCAGCGGCGGGTTTTTTTTCTGGATGGGATTTCCGCATGGAAAGGGTCTACGAATACAATAGAAATGCTTACCGGTTTAAAGTTCTTATAATTAATAGTCTTTTAGTCCCTATTTTGGGGTACTGTATTTACAGGATTATTTTTGTTGAGGTAAATGCGATCCTGTGGGCTTTGGCAGGAATTGTCTGTATATATGCCCTGTCCAATACATTTATTAAAAAAAGCAATCCCCGGATAATAACGATTAGTGATGAAAAAATAGTATTTTCCTCTTTTGGAGAAAAAAGTTTTGAAATAAATAAATTGATTAAATTCCGAATTAGGGTTTCCACGCCAAAGTATCAGGTATTTATAAGAGTCGAAGATTCAGATAAACGGCATGCTTCCTTTTGGGTTACCTACAGTCAATTTAACGATAAATTAGACCTTTTGGCAGAATTTGATTATCTTGAAAAAAAAATACATCCCGATTCTTTGCGGTTTAGGGGCAAAGACAATATAGCAAATTCCCGTCCGCCTATTATAAAAATTAAAACAACAGAACCGTCAGTTGTAAACAGCAATTAATTCAGCTTTTAATGGCGGCAGCTACCTCGTCCAGTACCGCTTCGGCAGCAGCTCCGCCCTGCGCAAGCCCCACACCATTAATTACCGGTTTGCCAATGTCGTCTGCCAGCATGGCAGTACGGATAATAATATCAAAATCCGGTGCTTTTTTTGCCAGTTCAATTACTTTACATTGGGTAATGGAATATGTACCTTCCAGCTCTCTTTTTTTTAATCCGTTTTTAATCCGGTCTATGGCAACAACGGCAATTCCGCTTCCGGCGCTAAGTAAAATCTTTTTCATAATGCCATCATAGTGCAGTTGACAATTAAAAACAATGGTACTATTATATTCCTATGAAATCACTTACCATTACTGTAAAAAACGAAACAGGCCTTCATTCACGGCCTGCAGATTTATTTGTCAGAACTTCTAAACTGTACCAGTCAGATATAGAAGTATATAAAGGCGAAAAAAAGGCCAATGCAAAAGCGATCCTAAAACTTATCCTTTTAAATGTCTGCGAGAATGATCAAATAACTATTAATGCCGATGGTCCCGATGAAGAAGAAGCTCTGAACGATTTAAAGGTTCTGGTAGAATCGGATTTTGTTACTGTTAATCCCAAGGTGCAGATTTAAAACTTATTTTGCCGGGCAGTTGAAAACACATGATCAGCATGGGCAAATTAGGGTTTTATTTTTTCTTTCGTTTATATGATAAGAAACGTTCCAGCAATCTTGTCAGATTAGCCTGGTTTACCCGGTAAAGCCGCAAAGAAAAAGGAAGGGAAATAAATGGGAATTGTGCATTTGCACACAGGGTATTCCAAAAATCGGCATCTTTGCTTTTTAAAGTATCTATTATTTCTTTTTCTGAGCATTCATCTTTTCCAAGCAGCTCGGATGCTTTTTTTGCCAGGTTTTGTAAATTCCTGTTGGCAGATACTACCAGTATTCCATACAGCAATATAATTGAACTTATAATTAAATGGTTTTCCAACCAGAAATCAAGAATGGCTCTTCCATGCGGTCCCAATGCTTCTCTAACTATAAAGTCAATCATAGGAAGCTATAATACACCAGCTAAAGAGGATGTGTCAACTCTTTAATTTGCTTTGGGGAGTACGCACATGAGAGTACCATGGTTGACAAGGTGTTTTTTTTATCTTATTGTAATACTATATTGTCAATAATTTTACGTAAACTGAAAATGAATGGAGTAATAAATGTCTATGCCAGATAAAGATCTAATCGAAAAAATTTCCAGACAGGTACTGGAAGAGATGTCAAAGGTATCTTTCTCGACACCGGGTCCAGCGGCAGCAAGGCAGAAAGTTTCAACGTTTGCACCTGTATCTGTAACTCCCAAAGATCTGCCCAAATATATCGATCACACCCTGCTTAAAGCCGAAGCAAAACCTGCCGATTTAGAGAAGCTTTGCAGCGAAGCAAGAGAATACAGCTTTTTTTCTATTTGCGTTAACAGCTCCAATGTTGCCCAATGTGCAAAACTTCTGGAAGGCAGCAGCGTTAAAGTTGGTTCAACAGTAGGGTTTCCCCTTGGCGCCATGCTGACTAAAGCAAAAGCCTACGAAACCAGCGCAGCTATAGAAGACGGAGCCCGGGAAATTGATATGGTAATGAATATTGGGGCAATGAAGGCAGGTAATATAAAGCTGGTTGAAGATGATATGGCCGCTATTCGTAAAGCCTGCGGATCTGCTGTTCTGTTAAAAGTAATCTTTGAAACCTGTCTGTTAAGTTCCGAAGAAATCGCAAAAGCCTGTGAAATTGCCAAAACTACCGGCATGGATTTTGTTAAAACATCTACCGGGTTTTCTACTGCCGGAGCCACGATGGAACATGTTGCTTTGATGAGACAAATGGTAGGTCCGGTAATGGGAGTAAAAGCTGCAGGAGGAGTCAGAACCTTTGCCGATGCAGTAAACATGATTAAAGCAGGAGCGACCAGACTTGGAACTTCCGGCGGTGTAGGCATTATTAAGGGAGAAACGATAAAAGGCTATTAGAATTGCCCCAGAATAAAGGAGCAGATCATGGATATTAATGAAATTGTTAATGAAGTTACCAAGAATGTACTTGAGAAGATTGGTACTCAGGCAGTCTTGAGTACTCAAAATTCTGATGCATCTTATGCACAGTACATCGATCATACATTACTTAAGCATGACGCTTCCAAAGCAGCATTAAAAAAAATCTGTGATGAAGCAAAACAATATAAATTTGCTTCTGTCTGTATTAATCCTGTTAATGTAGCCTATGTGGCTTCCTTATTAAAAGGTTCTGGAGTAAAAACTTGTTCTGTTATTGGTTTTCCGCTGGGAGCTACAACTTCTTTTATAAAAGCCACAGAAACTACAGAAGCTATTAAAAACGGTGCAGAAGAAGTTGATATGGTGATAAATATTGGTGCTTTAAAGGATAAAGAATACGATGTTGTATATAATGATATATTGACAGTAGTAAAAGCCGCTCAACCCAAAGCAATCGTTAAAGTAATCATTGAGACCAGCGCACTTACAGATGAAGAAAAAGTTGCCGCCTGTACACTGGCAAAACAAGCAGGAGCGGCTTTTGTCAAAACTTCCACTGGATTTAGTTCCAGCGGCGCTACTGTGGAAGATGTGCGGCTTATGAAGCAGACAGTGGGCGATGAGGTAAAAATCAAAGCATCTGCAGGAATTAACAATAAAAAGATCTGTGATGAAATGCTCAAAGCTGGTGCATTGCGAATTGGTTCCAGCAGCGGAATAAAAATAATGAAAGGCGAAATGGAAGTTAAACCGGAAGATTGTGAAAAATGCGGTAAATGCACTTCAAAATGCCCTAGCGGTATTGTAACCCTGACTAAACAGGCTTATTAAACACAGGTACAGCTTCGCTGGACGGTACAGCTTCGCTGGGCGGTACAGCTTCGCTGGACGTTGCTGTAAAGTATTGACATTTGTAAGGAGTTGTTATGAAAGAAGCATTGGGAATGGTGGAAACAAAAGGCCTTATTGGGGCTATTGAAGCAGCGGATGCTATGGTAAAGGCAGCCAATGTACGGCTTATTGGAAAAGAGCAAATTGGATCGGGGCTGATCACTGTCATGGTACGGGGTGATACCGGTGCGGTCAAAGCTGCTGTCGATGCAGGTGCGTCTGCAGCCAAGCTTGTAGGGGAACTTTATGGTCTGCATGTCATTCCGGCACCCCATGACGATGTTGAAGGGATACTGCCTAAAAAATAACACAGCAAAAAAGGCAAATTTTAATAATCTCATCTTTACTATTACGGGGATAAGAAATTATTGGGTAAATAGGTGACATTTCTACTGTGCCTTGTCATTTTAATATTTTTTAACTTGACAGATTTTGAAATATGATTTATAATTTTTATGCATAGTAACAGGAAGTGTTCAAATGAACAATCGAGACATGAGTATAGAAAGGCGCTTATTAACTCGAATTTGTTATTGGTACTATGAAAAGGCCAAAACACAACAGGAGATTGCGGATATTGAAGGTTTGTCCAGAATGAAGGTTTCCAGGCTGCTTCAAAAGGCAAAGGAAGAAGGGGTTGTCAAGGTATTAATAGATTACAGAGGTTTTTTTGTAGAACTAGAGAATAAGCTTATGGAAAAATATGGATTAACAAAAGCAATTATTGTTGATAGTCCGGAAGTTCCTGCTGTTAAGGAAAAAGTGGCCGCAGCAGCGGCATTTTACCTGGAAAATGTTTTGACCGATGGAAGTACTGTTGCAGTAGGTTGGGGTACAACTTTAGATATGGTATCGAATTTTCTGCCCCGTAATAATAAAAAAATTGTCTTTTCTCCTATTATTGGAGGACATGGTAAAAACGAAATTGATCTGCATGCATCTTCTATAGCAGTAAAACTTGCCCAAAAAACCGGCGGTGAATCTTTTTTTCTGCTTGCTCCTGCTTTTGCACAAAATGAAAAGCAAAAAGAAATACTTTTAAATGATAACTTTATTAAAGAGGTTCTTTCTCGTTCTGCATCGGCGAATTTTGCTCTTTTTAGTCTTGGGAATCCGCAGGAACCAGGAAATAGTTTTATTAAATCCGGATATTTTTCGGATGAAGAATTAGAGCTTTTACATCAAGAAAATGTAATTTGCGATGTAGTATCAATTCTTTTTCTAAATAATAAAGGCGACCCCTGCTGCGGACAATTAACTAAACGCAGCATTGGTATAGATCCGGAAGAATTAAAGCGAATTTCTGTAAAAATATGCGTGGTAGATGGTGAGACAAAATATCAATCTGTAAAAATCGCCTTAAAAGCCGATTATATCGATGTATTGATACTGGATCATTCTATGGCAGAGTATTTAGCAGCCTAGTAAGGGCTGAAAAATAAGCAAATTCAAAATAAGATATTTTGGATTTGCTAAAGAAATGGAGGCTGGGTATGAAAACCTATAAGATTCTTATTGCATGCGGGACAGGAATAGCTACCAGTACGGTTATTGCTGATCGGGTAAAAAACCTTTGTGAACAAAATGGTTTTAATGTGGTTGTTGAGCAAACCAGGGTTGTTCAGCTTGAGGGTATAGCGGCTAATTTCGATCTGATTGTTGCCAGTACTCAGGTACCAAGTTCAATCAAGACTCCCTATGTAACTGCACTTAGTTATCTTACCGGTATTAATCGGGAGCAAACAGATGCGGAAATTATTGATAAACTTAAGGAAATAGCGAGCAAAAGCTAATCCGTTTTGGGGGAGTTATGACTAGAATTAAGATGTCCGATCAGATGTCTTTTTCCAGGATTGTTCTTGGATTCTGGCGGATGGATGAATGGAATCTGACTACTGATCAATTGCTGCATTTCCTTGAAGAGTGTCTTGATCTTGGTATTACTACTATGGATCATGCAGATATTTACGGTAATTATACCTTTGAAGAACTTTTTGGAAATGTGCTGGAGAAAAAACCAGAATTACGTAAAAAAATGGAACTGGTTACAAAGTGTACCATTGTTTATCCATCTGCTACTGTGAGGGTTAAATTTTATGACAGCAGTAAAAAATGGATCATTTCTCAGGTAGAAAATTCTTTGAGAAATATGCGTACTGACTATCTTGATTCCCTCCTATTACACCGGCCGGATCCATTTATGAATCCGGAAGAAGTTGCTTCTGCCTTTGATACACTTTTAAAGGACGGGAAAGTAAAGACATTTGGTGTTTCAAATTATCTTCCGCACGAGTTTAAGATGCTTAAATCCTATCTTACCGTTCCCCTTATTACCAATCAGGTAGAACTATCCTGCCTGCGTATGGAAAATCTGGAAAACGGTGTTATTTCAATGTGCCTGGAAGAAAGAATAAACCCAATGATCTGGTCGCCGCTTGCAGGCGGGAAAATATTTACAGGGAAAGACGAAACAACGGAACGGTTACGGGACACCCTGGAACAAATTAGGGCAGAACTGGGTGCAGAATCAATAGATACTATTGCTTTTGCATGGCTGCTTTCCCATCCAGTGGGGGCGATTCCCATTACCGGTTCCGGCGAAATACAGTATGTTAAACGTCCGGTTGAATCATTACAGTATACACTTACTGCCGAACAATGGTTTATGATAT
>Ga0099364_10005422_pt1 | contig 18916 bp, 15 predicted proteins | sample TergutTh196P3_FD_73070 | JGI IMG/M metagenome (GOLD analysis project Ga0099364, IMG submission 73070) | Microcerotermes parvus P3 segment gut microbial communities from Pointe-Noire, Republic of the Congo - Th196 P3 | ecosystem: Host-associated > Arthropoda: Insects > Digestive system > Gut ...
CCTCAAAAAATACTTCAAAACCAAAAGAGGCATACTTCATGCTGTTGATGATATTGATTTTCATATCAATAAAGGCGAAACCCTTGGTCTTGTAGGTGAATCGGGCTGCGGTAAATCCACTGTAGGCAGGGTAATACTGCGCCTGCTTGAAGCTACAGGCGGAGAAGTCTGGTTTAACGGTGAAAACATTTTATCATATAAAAAGAATAAAATGCGCGAATTACGCGAAAACATGCAAATAGTGTTTCAAGACCCTTTTGCATCCCTTAATCCGCGTATGAGTGTTTTTGAAATAATCGCTGAGCCGCTCCAGATAAATAAAAAAGCCAAAGACAGGACAGAACTGAATACAATGGTAAAATCCCTTATGGAAACAGTGGGTCTGGCTGAACGCCTTGAAAATGTCTATCCTCATGAACTTGACGGCGGCAGGCGGCAGCGCATAGGTGTTGCGCGTGCCCTGGCACTCAATCCAAAGTTTATAGTCCTTGACGAGCCTGTATCAGCCCTGGATGTTTCCATACAAGCCCAGATACTTAATTTAATGGACAACTTGCAAAAAGACCTTGGACTGACATACCTCTTTATTTCCCATGATTTAAGTGTAATAAAACATGTCAGTGACAATATAGCTGTAATGTATCTTGGTAAAATTGTGGAACTGTCTGACTATAAATCCATATTTACAGATCCTTTACATCCATATACAAAAGCTCTTCTATCAGCAATACCAGTACCGGATGTTGACGAGCAGCACGAACGCATAATCCTTGAAGGAGATGTGCCAAGCCCCATTGCCCCGCCTCCTGGCTGCCGTTTTTACGGACGCTGTTATGCGCGCAAGGATGTCTGCAAAGACAATACACCGGAGTTTACAAAGATTAGCGAGGGAAGATTCTGCGCCTGCCATCTTGTAGATAAAAAGTAAAATATATTAATGAAGTCGTTTATAAAAACTCTTGTCATTTCCTTACAGGCTATAGCTGTATGTGCAGTATTATCAATAGTTTACGGTTTTATTGTGCAGGAAGGTTTTACACTTCGTTTTATGTTTTACGCATGTTTTATGGTTGGCGCAATAATAATATGTATCAGCCTTGTATTATTGTTTCTGTCTGCCTTTAACTTTAAAATGGATGAACTAAGCGATCATACAACATTGGCAGGACGTTATATGGAACAGAAAGAGCAAAAAAGAGCCAAAGCTTTTGAATTCCTGTTTATGGGAATAATGATGATAGTAATTACAGGATTGATCCAGCTCCTGCTGGCAGTGCTGATATAAAAAAAGCCGCCTTTACAGACGGCACTATAAATGTTTGCAAAGCGTTAGTCGTTAAATATCTCACGCAAAGCCGCAGAGTACGCAAAGAGCGCAAAGTGAAGAGAGGAAAAATAATTCCTCTTTCATTTTTATTCTACTCTGCGTTCTTGGCGTCTTAGCGTCTCTGCGTGAAAATCTTCAAGAAAACATTAATCATCCCTTGCCAAAAGATTCTGCGGGAAACCCGGAAGCAATCTGGCTTCTGCATAAGTTGATGCAACATGAATCTGGCCGGTAATTATCTGATACTTAATGCTTTCAAGTTGATTGATCATGGTTAAGGTCATGGCTGGATTTGTGGTGGAATAGCCAACACCGTCAGCCTGCATATCAAGTACAATTACATCTCCGCGGAATGTATTATTATTTACCGCATTAAGGCCGTATATTAATGCACTTTCAACACGCTTGAGCATGGAAGTAAGAACCGCAGAATCTGTTGCTGTGAAAAGACCTTCTTCGTGCTGATCAGAATCAACACCTATTGCCCATACATTTCTGCCGATTTCGCGGTATTCCTTGGCCTGGGCTATGGTACCATTGCCTGTTCCGCCAGCTGCTGAATATATGGCATAGACTCCAGCATCATACCAGTTCATTGCCTGGGTTTTGGCAAGGTCTGGTCTGCCCCAGTCATTTGCATAATAATCAAGAATCTGCGCATTGGGGAATATAGAAAGAATTCCCTGTATATAACCTACCTGGAATTTGGTAATTACTGCTCCGGGTACGCCGCCAATAAAACCAAATCTTGGATTGGCAATGCCATCTTCCCTGGCCTTAAGCGCTGCAGCAACGCCTACAAGGTATGAACCTTCATGCTCTGCAAATACTGCCTGGAGTACGTTTGGAAGGCCGACCCAATCAACATCTACGATCAGGTAATTCTGTTGTGGATTCTGGGCTGCAACAGTTGCAAGTGCATCGGCCCAGGTAAAGCCTGTGGTTACAATTAAGTCATAACCTTCGTCCGTTGCCTGGCGAAGGTTGGGAATATACATGTCCTGGGTTTGGGCTGTTACTATATCGTATAGTCTGCCCCTTTGTCTTTGATCTTCCCAGTGATCTCCGTAAAACTCCAAAATACCTCTCCATGCAGCAGCATTAAAGGATTTATCATCAATGCCAGTAGCGTCAGTAAGAAGCATTACTGTAGGAAGATCGACTCCAGTTGCCTGCTGGCCGGCACTATCTCTCCTTTGACAGCCAACAAAAACCATTGCTGATAAAGCTATTACAGCAAGTATAAGTAAAATACGTCTCATAAAACCTCCAAAATGTTTTTTTTATAATAGCCTTTTTTACAATTTTTTGCAATGGATTTTATATAAAGACAAACCCATAAAAGTGCCTATACATCCAAACCTTTAAGCCTTGATTCCTTCTGGTAACTGAAAAAAGAAGTATCCGAGAAAATAATGTGATCCAAAAACTTTATACCAAGTATATTGGCTGCTGACATAAGGTTTTCAGTTACTTCATCATCTTCCCTTGATGGCACAAGATCTCCTGAGGGATGATTATGGCAGACACAAATCGCAGAACAGCGGTCAGAAAGCGGGTCTGCAAAAACCTCTCTTGGATGGACTATGGTTCTGTTAACAAGGCCTATAGTGACAACCCTGACAGCAATGACTTCATGGGCGCCGTTTAATGAGACTGAAAGAAATCTTTCCTGCTTACGGTTTGCATAATGCCTTACAATGCGGTAAATATCCTGGGGTGTTCTGATTTTTTCATTGTTAACACCCCAATAACGCCTGCCAAGTTCAAGCATGGCAACAATTGTACATGCCTTGGATATCCCAAGACCGCTTAAACACCTTAATTCCATTACAGCAGGCATTTCTTTTGAACATTCAAGATGTTCCAAAAGCTCAGCTGCAAGAATACTGACATTTTTCCCTTTAATGCCGGAATTCAGGACAATAGCCAAAAGCTCCTGATCAGAAAGGGCTTTTGCTCCTTTTTCAATTAAACGCTCCCTTGGTCTTTGTGAACAAGGCAGCAAATTGATGTCTTGAGCCGGATTATTCAAATAGTGATTTGAAGAAATAATATCTGAGATAATATTCATACATATAATACGGGTCCAGGATTAATCCTGCTTTGAAATGCCGATAAAAATTATATGATTAAGTCAAATTTTCCACTATTTATCTTGAAAATTATCATAAAAACAGTATTTTTGGTGATAATTATGATTTCATGTGCCCCCGAACCAATGACTGTCACCATAACAGACCCCCCCGAGCCAATGACTGTCACCATAACAGAGCCCACCGAGCCAATGACTGTCACCATAACAGAGCCAGTCACGGAAAGCTTTGACATACCGCCAGTGCCTGTATATATACTGGGGCAGGGAATTGTACCAGCAGAAAAACTTGCGGATTTTTTGCTTTTAAGTAATGTTTTGGATAAAGAATTAGCCCTTGAATTTGCACAAATGTATGTAGAAGAAGCAGCAATAGAAAATATTAACCATGATGTTGCTTTTGCACAAATGTGCCTTGAAACCGGTTTCCTAAATTTTGGCGGGCTTGTGGTTCCTGAACAGAATAATTTCGGTGGGCTTGGTGCAACAGGTCCAGGCCATCCTGGCTTGTGGTTTCCTGATGCAAGAACAGGAGTCCGGGCTCAAATCCAGCATTTAAAGGCTTATGCTACAGTAGAACCCTTAAATCAGGAATTGGTAAACCCAAGATATTTCCTTGTCAGGCTTGGTTCATCACCAAGAATCAGCGGTCTTGCAGGAACCTGGGCAGCTGATCCCCTGTATGCTGGAAAAATAAACAGTATACTTGAAAGGCTTTATGAATTTTCATTTGGGAGAGTAAGTATATCTGAAAATACAGAACCCAAAATTACAGAATCCGAAATCTAAGAACCATTAGATAGCAATGTTCAAGCTCAACCTGTGTCAACAAGCCAGCCAAGTGAAAACCGTTGTGTATTTACCCAAATTTCATTAAATGTCCCGTCGATCATTTTTTGTGGCACAGGATCGCTTAAAGGTATGCCGAATATGGCAAAACCCCTCATTAAACGCCTTGCAAAATCATCTCCGCCTGTAAATCGAATATTTTGAGGCCTTAAGGATTGACCGCTTTCAAGGTTATACCTGTCTGTTACAAGCAATATATCCAGAAAGGGGTTGGACAGTAAACGTGCATGAGGCGGCAGGCCAGGTGAATCTACAAGAACCAGAACTTTGGTTCTGTTATTAAAAGTTTGCAAATACAAGCCATTTAACATTGTTTCTCCTGCTGTAAAACCAAGCAAATGACTGTTGCCTAAAATATTAATATATTGCCCCAAACCATCAGGCACAAGATTTCCAAAACCGCGATCTAAAGCCAGATTCCAGGCTACAAGAAAAGCATTTCGTATATCTTCATTACCAATTCTGGCTGGAAAAACACCAATATTATCCGGAATTATAACATCATCTGACGGAGGTACTTCAGCAATAAAACTGCCATCTCCGTTTTCATCAATGACAATTATCCCCAAATCAAAACGCTGTGCAAGACTGTTATTATAATAAAATTCTTCACCTCTTGGTGCACCGTATCCGGTATTGCCGTTTGCACCTCCAATGCCAAAACCCATACCATAAAAATCAAGAATCTGACCCTGAACTGTAAATACTCTGGGCTGCCCTGATTTTTCAGTGATTTCCTGGTTATAAATTGCAAGGATCATGGAATCAAGACCCCAGGAATTTGGCATTGCTTCCTGGGTCTCCCAATTCTGCACCCAGCTTATGGGATTTTCTTCAGGCCAGGCATGAACCTGATCGCCTCCAAGTATACCTAAAAGTCTCTGATTGCGGATCATACTGTCTATATAAGCAGATTCAAAAGCTTTTGACAGGGAAATTCTCTCGTTGTAATCAAGAGTCAAGACATGTTCTTGATGATCAGCAAGATTTCCTACTCCTGGAGCAGCATAAAATAAAAATCCATGCGAAGGCCTAAAAATGAACTCTGATATATCACGGTTTATGGTAATATTTCCAAAATCCATACTTTGGGAATCATCATCTGATTCAAGGTCTCTTCCCATTATGCCCTGAGAAGAACCTGAAGCTCTATTCGATGCTTCTGTCGAATTACAGGAAGAAAAAAAACAAAACCCCAGTAAAATTAAAAAGAGTATTTTGGTAAAAAATGAAAATAAATTCATAATAAAATTATTTTAGCATATTTTATATAAAAATACTAATACCTAAAAAAATATTCAAAAATAAAGCTAAATACACAATTAATACCGGTTTATTCATTGACTGATTTGTCAGAGAGACGTATATTATATATAGATGGGTATAGTTACAAGCCAAAAAATATCTACGCTTTATGAAAAGTATAAAACCATAGATGTTACTTTTTCCAAAGAAATAATTCAGGTTACAGGCCTTTTGACACAGCAGGTTTACCTGAAAAGCGGCAGTGATTTTTGGCCTTGTGTTATTTTTGCATCGTCGTTTCAGGGTGCCAAAGTAGTCGCAAATACAAAAACAGGCCTTATCCCCAAGCTTGAAAAAGTCAATAATATGGCAAGCTTGAGGTTTAGTTTTAAAAACCAGGACTCAGGGAATCCTTTAACTTTTTTTGTAAATGCCAGAGTTGTGGGAGTAAGTCCTTACGGCGGATCAGAAGATATGGCCACTATTGCCCTGCAATTTACCCAACGCCCGCCTGATGATCTAATAGAAATAATGGGACGTGTGCTTGACGCGAATATAAGTTCAGCAAAAAGAAAAGATGAACGAATCATGATAACTCCGGATACCCTGCGCAGACTTAACCTTGGAACAAAGGAGAGTGTTGTTTTTATACAAAAAGTTCCAAGACGCTGTATATTAAAAGACGTTTCTTTTTCCGGTGCAAAAATTATTATGGTAGGGGTAGAAAAATTCCTTTTAAACAAAGATGTTTCCATACGCCTGGATTTTGAAGATCCACGGGAAAGCATTATTATAAATGGAAAGTTTATAAGGGCAGAAGCTGTAGAAGGACGCAAGGAATTAATAGCATTGGCTCTTTTATTTAATGAAAGTACCATACCCATGAATTATAAAATCAGAATAAATGATTTCTTAAGCCAGGTTCGGGCAGACACAAGGGGCAGTGAAGAAGTTGTAACAGATACACCTGCATCTGCGCCAGCTCCTGCACAAGCTGCACCGGCTCCTGCAGCTCCTGCTCCTGCGCAAGCTGCGCCGGCTCCTGCTCCTTCTTCAGACCAATAAAGAGTCTTTAACTTGAAAAAAGGGAAAATTTTTTTTATAGAAATTCCAAAGAATCATGATGTTTTTAACTCTCATTTCTTAAACAATATGGATAAGGATTTTACACTTGATCCAGCCATCCCGCTGCCCATAGAACTGGAAGAACAGGCAGAATACAGCAGTTCGTTAAACGATACATTGGCACAGAGCCTGTCCTTGGAAATGATCCTCGCCGGGATGTTACGCGTAATTACAGATGCAGAAATCGATCCAGACTGGCTGCATTATTACCGCCAATTTATCCTTGTTCTTAAGCCGGATATCTTTAATGAATTTACAAAAGCTGCAATAATAAAAGCTAAAAACAATGATTTCAAATCTGCCTTGGAAATTAATAAAGTCCTGGAAGGCCTTTTTCCCATGTCAGCTGATGTACTGTTGAACAAGGCTCTTCTTGATGAATATAAAGCAGAACATTTAAGTTTAATTGAATGCCTTGAGATGTTATATCAGGGTAATAATGAGAAGGCTCTGCCATTGCTCCGTGTTATGATTGAAGATAATCCAAAAGCATGGAACGCTTGGTATGTTTTGGGATGGGCACTATACAGGCTTGGCCGTTATAAAGATGCGATTGAATCCTTAAAGCAAGCACATGAGTTAGCAAAAGCGTTATTCGTAGAATCTAAAGACCTGGATATAATTTCCAATCTTATTCATAGCGCAAAGCATCTATGGGATAAAGCCGGGCAGCTTTAAGAGCCGGGTAATAACCAAAAATCACTCCCACCATAGCAGCAAACAAGGCAGAAATAGTAACAATCATGGGATTTATGGATGTTGGTATACCTGCCATTGTAAGAAGATGGCAGGCCAAAAAAGCCATACTTATTCCCAATATACCTCCCATAAGGCTTAAAATCATTGCTTCTGAGAGGAACTGAAAGAGTATATCTCTTTTGCGCCCGCCAACAGCCATGCGTATACCTATTTCGCGGGTGCGTTCTGTAACAGAAACCAGCATTATATTCATTATACCAATGCCGCCTACAAACAGGGAAACCCCTGCTATTGCTGCCAGAAGTGTTGTCAGGGTTCTTGATGTGGCAGATACTATATCGATCATGTCTACCTGGTTCATTATGGAAAAATCAGAGGCTATACGGTCTGGAATTCCCCTTGCTTCCCTTAAAATCAGGTTTGTTTCCTGAATGGCTGCATCCATGAAGTCTTTGTCTATTATACTGACGAAAATATGGCTGATCTCACGGGTATTCTGAATCCGGGTCATAGCTGTATCAAGGGGAACAAGGACTATGTCATCCTGATCATTCCCGTCAAGGCCTGCACCCTTTCTTTCCAAAAGCCCTATGACTGTAAAATAATTGGTGCCGATCCGTATCTGCTGGGTCAGGGCGCTTTCTGCTTCTGTAAACAGGTTCTCTGCAGTGGTACGGCCCAAAACTGCCACTGTGTTCCTTGAGATCATGTCTTCTTCTATAAAGAAATAGCCTCCATCAACATAGTAATTTCTGGCAATACTAAAATCCGGTTCAACTCCCTGGACTCGAATCCTTGTATTTCCCTCCCTGCCAAAAACATCATGGTTACCCTGTACAACCCCTGATATGGCAAGTGCAAATGTTGATTCCCGTCTTAGATGCTCCACATCTTCTTTTGTAAAGCCTGATCTGCGGGGATAAACAGCCTGAACGCTGCGGGCAGCAGGCCGCCTGTATTGAATTTGCAGTACATTGGCTCCCATGGAACTGATCCTTTCTTCAATAAGTTTCTGGGAACCTTCGCCCATGGCAACCATGATGATCACAGAGCCAACACCAATTATTATACCCATGGAGGTTAAAAGGCTTCTCATACGGTTACGCGATATGGAACGCAGACAGGTTTGCAGTAACTGTAATATATTCATTTATCTCTACACTCCCCTGCAAGCTTTCTCTTATAATCGTTCTCTCGATATAAATTGTCTGCCTTCAATATCTGCGGCAGTTAAGAGCTCGGTGGCAGAGCCTGTAACAATACCTATCCTGACCTGCATCACTTCAAGGTTTCCGTTTTCAGTCATGTACCAAAGGTAGCGAATACCCTCCTGATCACCTATTGCCCTGGCCTGGGCCTGGGTTGCTCGCGGCCTTGAATTGCGGTTGCCTCCTGTTAATATGGAGATAATACTCTGCCTCTGATTTTGATCTGTATTTGCTGCAGTCTCTGCCAGGGTCTGCTCTCTTGCAATTATGGCCTGGGCTCTCTGTTCTTCGTTCATAAAATCAAGGCCAGCATAAAAGATCTTTTCGTCAATTTCTTCAGGATTTAAACCCGTGGGCTGGTAACGCAGGGCAGCATTGGAAATAAGAAGTGCATTCTCTGAACGGGCCACAATAAATTCCACAGCGCAGGTCATGCCCGGCAGCAAAGATCCGTCATGATTATCCACTCTTATTATTACAGTATAGGAAACCACATTATTCACTATTGACGGAACCATACGATAGTTTTCCACTACTCCGGCAAAACGGCGGCCAGGCAGGCTTTCCAGGGTAAAACGTACGGCCTGGCCCCTGTATATTGATGATACATCAAGCTCGCCTATGCTTGCTTCTATCTGCATTTCCCTTAAGTTTTCTGCCAGGGTAAATATACTGTTTGCACCGCCTGAGGAACTGTCAGAAACCGTATCACCTTCGTTGATCATACGGTCAAGTACTATACCGTCAATGGGAGAAGTTATAAAAGCATACTGGTTGATCTCGGTTTCTATGACTCTTAAATTTGCTTCTGCAACCCTAAGTTCTGATTCAAGATTCTCTAAGTTTGTTAAACTGGTGAGCAATTCGAATTCAGAAATAAAGTTTCTCTCTGCAAGAAGAAGCTGACTATTGTAATTCTGCTGCTGTAAACGGTGATTTGACCGGGCTCTGGCAACAACAGCATGCTGCTGATCCCGTCTTAAACGGAGCATATCAGTATTCAATTCAGCAAGAATATCACCTCTTTGAACTATATCATTATACTCAACATAGACCTTTTCTACCTTGCCGCTCATTTGAGGCAAAATTCTGACTATTGATACAGGCTGGATTGTACCGCTGGATAGAACAGTACGCTCCAGTGTGCCTCGGCGTACTGTAGTAAACTCGTATGATACACTGGAGTCATTGCCGGAACAGGCAGCAGAAAATAAAGTAATACATGTCAGGCATGCAAGTTCTGTAAAGAACCTTTTTTTTATCATTATATTATTATACAATACGTCAAACTTATAGCCTAGCTTTATTATTTATATTAAGGCAGAGCCAGGGCAAGTACTTCTTCAAAGCGCTCTACAGGATGAAATGTTATGCCATTTTTAACATAATCGGGTATATCATCAAGATCACGGATGTTTTGTTTTGGTATTATGATATGCCTTGCCTTGTTGCGCCTTGCCGCAATTGTCTTTTCCTTAAGTCCGCCTATGGGCAGTACTTTTCCTGTAAGGCTTAGTTCTCCTGTCATTACAACATGATCCTTTACAATCTTGTTGCGTATAAGGGATAAAAGCGCTACAGCCATTGTAATGCCTGCTGAAGGTCCATCCTTGGGGGTTGCGCCTTCCGGTATATGAAGATGCACATGGTTTTTTTCAAACCAGGCAGGGTCAACATTGTATTGCTCTATGCCAAGTTTTTTTGCCATGGTCATGGCAATGGCTGCTGATTCCTTCATAATATCACCCATTTTACCTGTAAGTGTATGACCTTCCTTGCCAGGAACTGCACTTGCCTCGATAACAAGCGTATCACCTCCAAGGCTTGTCCAAGCCAGCCCCACAGAGACGCCGGGCCGATCAGCTTTTTTTACATCACCTTCCGGGAATATGGGCTTGCCCAGATGCTCTTCGATCAAGGTCTTGTCCATGGAAAACATGATGCTGGCGTCTTTTGGTGATGCTGTTTTTGCCGGGGCTTTTGCAGAAGCTTTTTTTGCTGGGTCTTTTGCGTTTGCGGATTTTTTTTGCGTTTTTGCACCTGGCTTTTTACTCGGGTTTTCCATCTCCTCGACTATATGTCTTGCAAGCTTTCTGTGAATTTTATCAAGGTTCTTTTCAAAATTACGCACACCAGCTTCCCTTGCATAACCATTTGCAATGTGTAAAAGGCTTTCCTTATTGTACTTTACCTGATTTTTTTTAAGACCGTTGCGTTCTATGCTTTTTGGCACAAGATAACGCTTTGCAATCTCAAGTTTTTCTGTATCTATATAACCTGGAAGCTGGATAATCTCCATCCTGTCGATTAACGGCAATGGGATAGTATCAAGCGTGTTAGCTGTAACTATAAAAAACACATGCGATATGTCAAAGGGAAGGTCAAGGTAATGATCTCTGAAGCTAAAGTTCTGTTCAGGGTCAAGTACTTCCAAAAGCGCGCTTGCAGGATCACCCTGATAGCTTTGTCCCATTTTATCGATCTCGTCTATCATAAACACAGGGTCTTTTGTTTTAACAATTTTAAGCCCCTGGATTATCTTGCCTGGCATGGCTCCAATATAGGTACGCCTATGGCCTTTTATTTCCGCCTCATCCCTCATGCCGCCTACTGAAAAGCGAAAAAACTGCTTGTTAAGTGCCCTTGCAATGGATCTGCCTACAGAAGTTTTACCAACCCCCGGAGGCCCGACAAGGCAAACTATGCTGCCGCTTGCAGCGCTTTCTTTTAATTTGCGTACAGCAAGGTATTCCACAATACGCGCCTTTACATCCTTAAGGCCGTAATGGTCTTGCTCAAGTATCTCCCTGGCTTTGCCAAGCTCAAATATTTCAGGCTGGGGATCATGCCAGGGAAGGCTGGCAATAACATCAAGGTAATTGCGCGTAACAACAAACTCTGCGGAGTTTGGCTCCATAAGGCTGAACTTTTCAAGCTCCTGCTCTACGGTTTCCTTTATCTCCCCTTCAAACTTGAATGCCTCAAACTTGTCCTTAAAGCGCTGGTACTCTGAGCTCTTTGCGTCTGTCGTCATTCCGAGCTCATTTTTTATTGCCTTAAGCTCTTCTTTTAAAAAATAATCGCGCTGTGATTTTTCTATTTTTTCGTTTATCTCCCTTTGGATTTTTTTCTGAATGCGTAAAAGCTCCTGTTCCTTTTTTATAAAAACTAAAACCTGTTCCATGCGTTTTCTTACATTAAGGATTTCAAGAATTTTTTGCTGATCTGTTTTTTCGATATTTAGTATGCTGGCGATAAAATCAGCGATCTTTCCCGGGTGATCTATGTTGATCATGTTAAGCCGCATTTCTTCGGAAAAAAGCGGATTGTTTTCTGATATCTGCTTCATCTCGCTTATTAAAGCCCTTGTCAGAGCCTTTACTTCGCTTGTATTATCCTCTTCATCTTCAAGATATTCCACAGCCCCTATAATTGGGTTGGCAGCATGGAGGGTCTTCTTTACCCTGAAACGCTTTAGCGTTGATATAAAAATATTTACACCGCCGTCAGGGAGGTTTATTTTTTTTACTATTTTTGCTGCTGTTCCCACCTTGTAAAGATCATTTATCGTGGGTTCATCTGTCTCATTATGCATCACAATAAGACCTATCATGCTGTCGCCTGTAACAGCTGCATCAACAACCTTAACATCAACCGGGTTGCCTATCATAATCGGCGTAAAAATCCCGGGGAATATGGGCCTGCCCATGAGAGCTACCAGGGGCAGTTTATTGGGTAAAATTTGATCAATGGGTATAACGCTTTTTTCTGACATATTTTAACTATAGTAAAGAAATCAAGAATAATCAAATACCTTGTAAGCACTTGAATCTCTGTCCAGCACCTAAGAACTTAGGTGCTGGGCATTTAATCCATTCCTTAAAAGAGCCAAGTGATACTCACTTGACCCGTCCGCTCAGCTTGTGCAAAATTACCTACATGCAGCAAAAAATCCAAATATCATTTTTAACCGGAAACTCTCACAAGTTCAGCGAGGCTAAAGAGGCATTGTCCATATTTCCGCAAATAGAGTTAAGACAGATAATTGAAGAAAAAATCGAATTAAAGGACGATGACCTGGATGACCCCATAAGCGAGATTGCAAAAAAAGCTGTTGAAATTTCAGTAAAAAAACACAATGTTCCGCTTGCTGTGGAAGATGCCGGTCTTTTTTTTAATGCTTACCCTGGATTTCCAGGGCTTAATACAAAATGGGTAATGAAGAGAATAGGTTATGAGGGCATCTTGAGCCTTTTGGATGGAAAGGACAGGACAGCTTTTTTCCGCACCATTGTGGCTTATTGTGAACCTGGGAAAGAGCCGCTGCTTTTTGAAGGGAAAATCGAAGGTTCAATTTCAAATGAGGTAATCGGCCTTGATATTGACTGCATGGATTATGACAGAATTTTTATTCCCAAAGCACATACAAAAACATTCTCGCTAATCATGGAAGAAAAAAAACTAATGAGCCACAGGAAAATCGCTTTTGAAAAACTTGGCGAGTATTTAGTTACGCGCAAATAATTATATCTACTGCGCGAGCTACGCAGCACCCTTTGATTTCTTGAACTGGAAATCTTCACTGCCCTTTACAGGAATATCAGCACTGACAATATCACCTTCCTTGATCTTGCCTGCGATTATGGCTTTGGCCAAGGGGTTTTCAAGGTCAGACTGTATTGTACGCTTTAAAGGCCTTGCGCCAAATATTGGGTCATAACCGCGTTCTGCAAGCAGGTCTTTGGCAGCTTTTGTAAGTTTAAGTGTGATTTTTCTTTCTTCCAAACGGGATGCAAGATACTCAAGCTGTATATCAACTATCTTTCCAATTTCGTTTTTACCAAGACGGTTAAATATAACAGTTTCGTCTATACGGTTAAGGAACTCTGGCCTAAAGCACTGCTTGAGTAAATCCAAAAGCGCAGCTCTTATGGTCTCTGGTTTTTTTGCTTCGAGTATAAGGTCAGAGCCAAGGTTACTCGTCATTATTATTATAACGTTTTTAAAATCAACTACCCTGCCCTGGCCGTCTGTCATCCTGCCGTCATCAAGTATCTGGAGGAATACATTAAAAACTTCCAAATGAGCTTTTTCGATCTCGTCAAAAAGGATTACGCTGTAAGGTCTTCTGCGAATGGCCTCTGTAAGCTGGCCTCCCTGTTCATAGCCGACATAACCGGGGGGCGCACCGATAAGGCGGCTGACAGAATGTTTTTCTCCGTACTCGCTCATGTCTATACGTGTAAGTGCTTTTTCATCATTAAAAAGAAAATCAGCCAGTGTTTTTGCAAGCTCTGTTTTACCAACACCAGTTGGACCCAGAAACAGGAATGAACCCAGAGGCCTTCCGCTGTCAGAGAGTCCTGCCTTGTTACGCCTGATTGCATCTGCAACAGCTGCAACAGCCTGATCCTGACCAACAACCCTTTTTTCCAAAACCTTTTCAAGGTCAAGGTATTTCTGAAGCTCGCCTGAAAGCATTTTTGTTACAGGAATCCCTGTCCAGGCAGACACAGCCTGGGCTATGTCTTCTTCCTTTACTTCTTCGCGTAACAGGGGCTGTACCTTGTCCCCTGATTTTTTTGATTTATTTGAAGACGGGTCAATAACATCGGTTAAGGCATTTAGTTTTTTTTCAGCTTCCGGGATCCTGCCATGTTTTACTTCAGCAGCTTTTGCAAGGTTACCTTCCCTTACATAGCGGTTTTCTTCGATCTTTAATTCTTCGATCTGCTGCTTGATCTCCCTGATCTTTTGTATATCTTTTTTCTCGCTCTCCCAGCGGGCTTTCATGGCATCGCGTTCAGAGCTTAGTGTTGCGATCTCTTTTACAAGTTTAGAAAGGCGTTCTTTTGAAGCAGCATCTTCTTCGCGTGACAGGGCCTGTTTTTCAATGGAGAGCTGGAGCAGCCTGCGTTCCAGCTTGTCCAGTTCTGTTGGACGTGAATCAAGCTCCATTTTAAGACGGCTTGCAGCTTCGTCAACAAGGTCTATGGCCTTGTCCGGCAGAAAGCGGCTTGTGATATAACGGTTTGACAAAGTGGCAGCAGCAACAAGAGCCTCGTCCTTTATACGCACACCATGGTGAACCTCGTACCTTTCCTTTAGTCCGCGTAAAATCGCGACAGTATCTTCAACAGAAGGCTCTGGCGTATAAACCTGCTGGAAGCGGCGTTCCAGGGCAGCGTCTTTTTCAATATGCTTGCGGTATTCATCCAAGGTGGTTGCGCCTATGCAACGAAGCTCACCGCGGCTCAAGGCAGGCTTTAAAAGGTTGGATGCATCTGTTGCGCCTTCTGCAGCTCCCGCACCAACAAGGGTATGAAGCTCATCAATAAAAAGAATTATCTTGCTTTCAGCTGCCTGTACTTCATGTATTACTGCCTTGAGCCTTTCCTCAAACTCGCCGCGGAACTTTGCGCCCGCAACAAGCGCGCCAATGTCCAGGGTTAAAAGCCTTTTGCCCTTAAGGCCCTCAGGAACATCGCCTTCGACTATTCTGCGCGCAAGGCCTTCTACAATGGCAGTTTTACCGACACCTGGTTCGCCAATAAGCACAGGGTTATTCTTTGTGCGTCTTGAGAGAACCTGCATGCAGCGACGTATTTCTTCATCCCTGCCTATAACAGGATCAAGTTTTTCCTGCCTTGCAAGGCTTGTTAGGTCGCGGCAATATTTATCAAGTACACGGTATTTTTCTTCTGGGTTTTGGTCTGTTACACGCGTGTTACCACGCACAGACTTAAGCGCACCTAAAATGGCATTTTTTGTTACACCTGCTTTTTTTAAAATATCAGCAGCCTTGCCGTCAGCTCCACAAAGAGCCAGCAATATATGCTCTGTGGATATAAATTCATCTTTTAATGAAGAAGCTTCGTTTTCAGCTTTTGCCAAAACTTTGGAAACCCCGGACGAGAACAAAAGCTGAGCAGCCTCGCCAAACATTTTTGGCTGGGCTTTTACAAGAGCCTGGGCTTTCTGAATAAGGCTATCCGGATCTGCGCCTATTTTCTCTGCAAGAGGTGCAACTATCCCGTCTTCTTGCTGCAAAAGAGCTAGAAGCAGGTGCTCATTCTCAACCTGAGAATTATCATTTTTCTGCGCCAGGCTGGAAGCTGCGTTCAAAGCATCCTGGGCTTTTATTGTAAGTTTTTCTAAGTCCATAAATATAATTTATTATATAAGCACTGGATATTCCAGTCCACATTTCCTATACTGGAAAAAATGGAAATAGTACTTGTAATACTTGCCTTTGTGCTGCTTGCAGCAGGAATATTGGGTGTAGTTCTTCCCATGCTTCCTGGTCCTCCTTTAAGCTTTTTAGGCTTACTGGTTTTACAATTTAGCGGATATGGAGGTTTTTCTACAGCTTTTCTAGTAATATGGGCGCTGATAGCAGCGATTGTAACAGTAATGGATTATATCCTGCCTTCCATAATGACAAAACGCTTTGGCGGTTCCAGGGCTGCCTCAATAGGTTCATTTGTGGGGCTTGTGGCAGGCATATTCCTGTTCCCTCCCTGGGGTTTGATAATAGGACCATTTGCTGGTGCTCTTATAGGTGAATTGGTCTTTCAGCGCAGTAATGGGGAGAAGGCTTTAAAAGCTGCTTTTGGTGCATTCCTTGCCTTTATTGTTGGTTCAGGAGTTAAACTGATTGCATGTTCGATGATGCTGTTCTATGCAATCAGGGCAATGATTTAAAAATAGTGCCTGACTCGTAGCTCGCGCTAGCGAGCAGTTAATCCATTCCTTAAAAGAGCCAACGCGAAGCGTTGACACTTTTACCGTAAATTTCCACGCAAAGACGCGAAGACGCAGAGGGAATTAGGTGCTTGACACCGGGGTACCCCCTTTTAGTTTTGCATTTAAGTTCACTCTATATTACAAAATAAAACTTCATCTCCATAAGCTGAAGTTATATATACAAAATTAAGATATTCAATTAACCCAAAATCAGTATCTATTTTATGCGTGCTCATGCTTAAAATTAAAAAACGATGTTCAGTCATTTGACTTTCATCTACATCTGCAACCAATATGAATGTTTCAGGGTGATTTCTTAAATCATAGAAAAACTGATCGTGCATTATGCTGAATATACCAATAAGTTCCTGTCTTTGTTCAGATGGATCATCAAAAGCATAATGAAACATATCATCTTCAAAAAGATTTTTTACTCCATTATAGAATAATCTTGTTTCTGCTTCACTATTTGTAAAAAGGTAAGTTATTTTTCCAATATCATTTTCAAGAATAAATGCAGGTACTTCTACTTCCTGAGCAAATACAAAACCATTGGCTATAAAACAGATGAATGTAAAAATTATTGTTATTGCTATTGGTTTTTTCATGATTGCTCCTTGTTATCTACAATCGTATTTTATTATTAGAATTAATATATGTCAAACAGTGCTTGACAGCCTGGTATTTCCTAAATAAAATAAAATCGAGATTTAAATGAAGAGAGTTTACATTTTTATAATTTTCTTATTATTTTATAATAATATGATATTTACCCAAACAGAGGACTTAGAAGATAGATATATTATGAATAATATTGAAAGTCATTTTATTGGAGTGTATTTATCTATAGAATTTCTTGAAACATTAGAAGAAACAAAAAATTATGCGATTGCAATGAATCATTTTTCAGATCACTTCTATGATAGTTTTTATGAAACATTAATTGTATATGATGATCATATAAGATATTGTTATCCAAATACAGACGGTTCTTTTTTAATTTCAAAAAAAAAATATCCATATTATAATTTTGAATATATAAATGAAAATGAAATAATTATCACAGATCCAAATGGCCATAAATATATTAAAGTTTCAGATAATTTAGAAAATTTTAATGATATTATAGATAATATTGTAGGGAATATTGTTTTGCATGATCTTATTGTAAATAATTATATTTTATTGGAAAACAATATTGTTTCAATCCCATCATTAGATAATAAAAGTTTTATACTTTGCACATTAAGATATGTATATCATAATAGTTATGAAAATCTAAGATTAGATGATATTGAAAATAACCGATTGGTAATTCTGAATATAGAAAATAATGTATATACTATATTTTGGATTGAACATAATTTTAATACATCTTATAATGAAGTAAAAAGAATTGTATGGGAACAGGATTTGTGATTGATAAGAAACAGCGCCTGACTCGTCCGCCCGCACTAGCGGGCATATAATCCATTACTTAAAAGAGCCAACGCGAAGCGTTGACACCTTTATTGGAAATTTCCACGCAGAGGCGCAGAGATGCAGAGGCTTAATCGAAGTTTCATCACACAGAGAACACTGTAGCACAGAGGAAATAAAAAAAAATTCTATACTAATCCCACCCACCTCCGGAGCCGGGTGTATCACTGTACATATTGTTATTTGCGTAGGCAGTAGAGTTGCGCCAGTGCTTAAGAACCATTTCAAGGTCGGTATTATAAAAAACAGCGTGTCCTCCGCCCAGTCCGCTGCCATCGCTTTGAGCTCGATTCCTTAGTGGAATACCACTGGCATCGTTCCCGCTAACCTCACTGCCGTATATTATTCCCCCGTTTTTTACAGTGGAACCAGCAAAATCCAAGTATATACCTCCACCGTAAGCTCCATCTATAAATCTATCACCTATACCATAAGATTTGTTTGGATCAACAGAATGAGTAGTTCTATTACCACTAATAATACCCCCGCTCATGATAAAATCATTACCATTAAAAAATACTCCGCCGCCTGCTGAACTACCAAAGTTATCTCCAGCTATTGCATGACAGGTATTGTTTCTAATTGTGCCGCCTTTTAAATCGAAAGAAATACCTGTATAAAATGCAACCCCTCCACCATGAGAATGTGAAGATGCTGTTGTTGATGTGGTAGTAACAGAATTATTTTCAATAATTCCCCCAGTCATCTCAAAATAGCCACTGTTTACCATGTAAATACCGCCGCCACGAGAAGCTGTGCTACCAGAACTGTTATTTGAAATACTGTTACCCCTGATCGCTCCGCTGGTCATAAGGAGAGTGCTGTTATTTGCAGCAAAAATACCTCCTCCTCCTATATTTGTAACAGAGCCATTAACTATATTGTCTGAAACTTCACCTCCTGCAATTTCCAGGGTTCCGTTGTTAACATTTATACCAGCTCCGCCTGTCACGGTTGTTGATGTGGTATAGGTATTCCCGCTTATTCTTGCTCCGCTTCTTAATACAAGCTTGCCATTGTTATTGACCTGTATCAGAGCTGCGTTATTGGAAATGTGACCCTTAAGCTCAAGATTCTGTATAGTTACTGTCTGGTTGCCGCTTATTATAAGCAAGCTGCCATTGTTGGACAGTGTTAAGATTC
>Ga0099364_10005423_pt1 | contig 18916 bp, 11 predicted proteins | sample TergutTh196P3_FD_73070 | JGI IMG/M metagenome (GOLD analysis project Ga0099364, IMG submission 73070) | Microcerotermes parvus P3 segment gut microbial communities from Pointe-Noire, Republic of the Congo - Th196 P3 | ecosystem: Host-associated > Arthropoda: Insects > Digestive system > Gut ...
TTTTTAGAGTAAAGTCAAGAACGGGGATTTCGTCCACAAAGGCAGAACGACAACGGACACAATGCGCGCCCCTACGTCGGTGGATATTGTAGGGGCGCGCATTGCGCGTTCGTTATATTTTTGCAGGGCAATTTTTTGCGTCTTTGCGTCGCCCGGCGTAATTTATTCTCTCCTCCTGCGCGCGCCCCACAAGGCCAACAAAACCGGTATAAGCGTTCCCGCCATGCCCGCGCCTGTGTCGCACCCACCGCCGCCGGTGGTGGGGCTGGGATCGGGAGCTGGACCGGGGCCGGGGCCGCTGGGCGTTGCCGTCGCGGACGCCTCCAATCCGTAGCCAAATTCGTTCTCGGCGCGAACCTTGAATGTATAGATTGTGCCGCCTGTCAGGCCGGTGAAGGTATGGCTTGTATCGCCTGATGCCGTTGTCCATGCCGCGCCGTTATTACTGGATACCTGATAGCCGGTGATCGCGCCGCGACCGTCGTTGGCGGGGGCGCTCCACGCGAGCGCGGCCTGGGCGCTGCCCGGCGTGGCTGTGAAGTCCTGCGGTACGCTGGGAGGCATGTAGCCGTCGCCTTCAATCGTACCGTCGCCGTAAATTCTGCCGTTGTTCCTCAGCGTGCCGTTGTTCGTCAGCGTCATGCCGTTCGGAATTGTCAACGTCGCGCCGTTCGGGATGGTCAGCGTTTGGCCGTTCTCTATCGTTAAATTCCCCGCGAGGGTAACATTGCCGTATACTGTGCCGTCGTTGCCGTCAAACAGTATGCCTTTTGTAACCCCGCCGATATCTGTTGTTGTGCCGATATTGTTCTTCAAACTCGAAGCGAAAACCACGCCGTCGCCGCTCATGGTCAACGTACCGCCATGGTCTGCGTCACTTCCGCCGCCGATGCCCGCGCCGCCGGATTCGCCGTTGTCGCCGTTGGCTGTGACCGTGCCGCCACTGATCGTGATTTTGCCGCCGGCTTCGAACCTGCCTCCGCCGATGCCCGCGCCGTGTGAGCTGTTGGCTGTGACCGTGCCGTCGCTGATGGTGATTGTGCCGCCGTCGCCGTTAAAACCGCCGCCGATGCCCGCGCCGTGTGAGCCGTTGGCCGTGACCGTGCCGCCGCTGATGGTGATTGTGCCGCCAGCTCCGCCCACGCCGACGCCGATGCCGCCGCCGCCGCCGATGCCCGCGCCGTGTGAGCCGTTGGCTGTGACCGTGCCACCGCTGATGGTGATTGTGCCGCCGGCTCCACCCAAACCGCCGCCTATGCCCGCGCCACCGTCGCCGTCGGCTATGACCGTACCGCCGCTGATGATGATTGTGCCGCCGTCGCCGTTGAAACCGCCGCCGATACCTGCACCGCCGTCGCCGCCGCGGGCTCTCAAGCTGCCCGAGCCGTTTATTGTCAGCGCTGCGCCTGTGGTTTGTATGCCTGCGCTATCGTACCCCGCCGTGAGGGTGTTTGTTCCTTCAAGGGTGAGTTTCACGTCCGCGCCGGGGTTCAGCAAAAGCGGGGATTGGTAGGCGGCAAGCCCGGTGATGGATACGTTGTTCAGCGTGATGTCGGCTGATGCGTTCGCCGCAACCTCAATGCGCCGCCCGTTTGACACCTCGCCTGTAACGATAATGTTCGCGCCGTCGTTGACGGTGAGGATTGTGTCGTCCCATGCGCACAGGTTGCTTGTGGCGTCGCCGTTCGACCACGTTGCTGTTTCGATGTTAAACGTGGCGGTTGGAACCCCCCACGCCGCGCCCGGCGCGAAGCACGCCGCGAAAATCAGCAGAAATGAAAGGAATTTTAGAAATGCGCTATGATGGCTCTTGGCTCTTGGCTCTTGGCTCTTGGCTCTTGGCTCTTGGCTCTTGGCTCTTGGCTCTTGGCTCTTGGCTCTTGGCTCTTGGCATTGTACCGGATTTTGTGTGAAAAGCAAGCGTTAAACACATGATTTTCTTCCCTTCCGTCTTGAATTGCTTTTTGTTCTTTTTTTATAAACAAAAACCAGGAAGTTGTCAATACTTGGACCGCATATACCGGGTGCCATCGTCGTAGTAATCCTCGTACTCGTCTTCTGTATCGTCATAATCGTCGTCAAAATCATCCCAATCTTCCTCGTCCTGTGGAGTATCGCGATAGCGTGACCTGCCGTCGATATTTATAAGTTTGTGAATTATCCCGTCGACGTAGTAGTTTGTGCGGATTACGCGCATCGAGCCCTCCAGCATCTTTTCCTCGCGAATCTCGCTCTTGAGCATGTCGTTCATAAGATCGTCGGGACCGGCCTCGCGGGCTCGCGCTATCTGGACGGACAGCGATTCCTGCCCCCGTATCTCCATCACTATCTGATCATTCGTCTCCTTGGCGTCCATTTCACGCAGAAGTATCGGCAGGCTGCTGATGCTGCGCCACGCCTGATCATGATACTCGGCGGTCTCCTCCGCTATGCCGCCCCCGCGCACAAAAAGCTGGGCTATGCCGGACACGTTTTCCGGCACCTTCAGGGAATACGTCCGCACGAAGGGATCTCTGCGCCACGGGCGCAGGGTAATGTCGAAGGAAACGGTGTCTCCCGGTCTCAGCGAACCCTTTTGTTCAATTTGAACGTCCTCTATGTAGAGCACTCTTGGCTCCTGCGTCACCTCGACTTCAACGTTCACGCCGAACGGCCTTAGCTCCTGAAACGGATTTACGGCGAACATCTGAGTGAGCAGGGTGAACTCGGCAAGCATCTGTCTCGTGACGTCCGTCTCCGATACGAAGATATTGGTTCGCTTCCATCCGTCCCTAAGCGCGCTTCCATAATACGTTGCCGTCACCTTGGCGGAGCCGCCGCCGGAGCGTCCCCATAGATTCTCCACGCACCCTACGATCGCCGGGCTTGCGAGATTGGAGAGCAGATACTTGTCCTGCACCATCTGAAACGCCCTTTGGTATGATCTTCCGGAATCCACGTCGGTCAGGCTGACCGCAACGGAGGCCGCCGGAGCGAAGAGCCCTATCCTGCCTCCTATGCCCTGCGGTCTGTCCTGCGTGATGATGCCTATGATATCCTTGGTTGTTCCCAATTTGAAGGGAGTTTGCATACCGCTTATGACGGTCGAGATATGCGCGTCCATCAGAGCCGCGGCTGTCGGTCCCAGCCCCACGAACGGATGGCCGTACCCGATGAAGCGCCCGTCGTTGGATACGGCGGTAAGCGTGCCTATCCCGCTCAGTTCCACGTCGCCCCACATTAAAGACGCGCCGATCGCCATTCCGGGCCTTATCTCGGGATTGTAACGTATCGTCTTCCTTGCTCCGTCCGACGCCCCTCCGAATGGCACGGTCCCCACTCCAAGCGTATCTGTTATTTGAGAGGCCATTCTCTCCGATATGCCGGAGATAAACACAACGTTACGTGAAGGGGATCGGTCAGGGGACGTCCCGCTGTAGCGGGACAAAAGCAGATTCCACGCCGCGTCGTCGGCAGATTCGTCCTCCCACGCATCCTCGTCCGTCATATCTTCACCCTGTTCCTCGCCGTCTTCTTGCGGATCATCATAAGATTCGCCGTTTTCCGCCGTGCCGTTCCATGACTCCTGAAGCTCCGGCTCCTTTGGCGGCGGGGTTTCGGCTATCATCGGCGCGGGATCGAAGGATGGAATTATCTCCGGGTTGTTCCATATCTCCAGCATATCCTCTATGGGAGTGACCAGTCCGTGAAAGTGATCGGCGAAGTGCCATCCGTAGGCTATCGCCCCAACGAGCTTGTTGTCGATGTAAAACGGCGAACCGCTCATCCCGGACGCTATGCCTCCCGCCGCTTCGGCCACTCTGCCGCTCACCTTGACGAGTATCAGGTTTTTCGGGTTTCTGAGGGTGCTTACTATGTCAATGACCTCGGCATTGAATGAAACTATGTCGCTGCCTTTGACGACGGTAAAGCACTCCCCTTTCATGCCCGGTTTTACCTGTGAGAGCGGCATTATCGGGTCCGTCGGCACAAACGGGTCGTGCGTGAATTTTTCACCGGCGGCGGCACAGCCGCATAAGCCTGCGGATATGAGGAGCAGCGCCGGAATCAATTTTAGAAATATCCCCCGCGAAAAAGCGGATTTCGAGCGTGTACTCAATTTTGTCAGTCCTCTCCCCCGCCGCCCGATCCCGAGATCGGGACGCCGGTCTTTGCAAATCTCAGGTACGCGATCATCAAATTGTCAAGGTCTCCGTCGAGAATGGCGTTCACGTTGCCCGCCTCGAAATTCGACCTGTGATCCTTCACGAGCTGAAACGGCTGAAGCGTGTAGGATCGTATCTGGCTGCCCCATGTTACCCGGCGTTTCTCCCCTTGCAGCGACTCTATATGCTCCTTGCGGGCTCGCGTCATGCGCTCGAACAGCCTCGATCTCAGAACCCGCATCGCCGACGCCCTGTTCATATGCTGCGAGCGTTCCGCCTGACAGTTTACGACTATGCCGGTGGGAATGTGGGTAATCCGTACCGCCGAATCCGTCATGTTGACGTGCTGCCCTCCCGCGCCGCTCGAACGGAACGTGTCCATCCTGAGGTCCTCGGGCCGTATCTCTATCTCCACGCTGTCAGGCAGTATCGGCAGCGCTTCCACCGACGTGAAGCTCGTGTGCCTTCTTTTTGCCGCGTCGAACGGCGATATGCGGACAAGGCGATGCACCCCGGCCTCTCCCTTGAGATAACCGTAGGCGTAATCGCCATCCACTTCAAACGTGACGCTTTTGACGCCGGCCTCGGCGTCTCTCAGCTCGTCCAATATCTTGACGCCGTATCCGCGACGCTCCGCCCACCGCACATACATCCGAAACAGCATCTCGCACCAGTCCTGCGAGTCGAGCCCTCCCGACCCCGCGTGTATCGACACGACCGCGCCGGATATATCGTATTCATCATCAAGCAGGACGAATATCTTCTTCGACTCAAGCGCGCCCTCAAGCCTGCGCGCCCGGTCGTAAAACTCGGACTGCAATTCCGCGTCCTCACCCTCGGAGAGAATGAGCGTGAGCGTCCGCAGTTCCTCCAGCTCGCTTTCAAAGGCTTTAAATTCGTCTATCCGCAGTCCGACAGACGCCAGTTCACGGGATACCTCGCGGGCGTCATCGCCCTCCCAAAAACCTTCCCGCAGAGTAAGTTCCGTCAGCTTTTGCGCTCCCGCCTCCAGCCCAGGCAGGTCAAAGACTGTCACGCAGCTCGTCAATTGACGAACGCAAGCTGGACATGATCGTGCTCATCGGTAAAACGACCATAACCATCCCCCCTAATTAATTTATTATTATAATCTCATTTCACGGCGCGGCGAGCCGATTTTTAAATGACACAAGAAAAAGCCGGGGAAATTTCCCCCGGCTTCCGCGTCGTCGATCCAGTTTATTTACGCGGGCGCGAACGATCTAAGCGCCCGGAGCTTCAATATTGCGCGTCCTCCACTGCATCTGAAATTCTTCATAATACACTTCATCATTGAATTGCACATGGGCCCACTTGCCGTTCGGATCACGCAGCTTGTTATACGTTTCGGAAGTTGTGCTGCGCCCAGTGATGGCGTTATCACCCTCTGCCAAAACGTAGACCCTCACGCCGGTAACTTGATTGTTAGCGGATCTGATTGTCGGCACAAATTGAATTGCTTTTATGCCCTCCACCCTGAAACCGTCGAGACCCTGCCCCGACGAATAGGTCGTAACGTCGCTGTTCGTGATATCCGCAAGATAGAACGTCGAATGTTCATCGACAAAAGCAACGCCGGCCCTCACAAGATACATGTCGTGATACGGCCTTATCACGTTCCTCCTTCTAAATATGTCATTGTCGCTGTCCATTTGACGCGGTATTTTACCTACCGCCCTGATTTCGGATTGAGAGCTTCCAGTGACTTCCTGAACCAACACGGGATGCATTCTTATACCCGGAAAGGTAACGTAAGACCGGACGTCGTACTCGCCCTCCACTATCTCGCCTTGATCGACGAGGCTTTTTATGCTTTCGGACAATTTGAGCGTATTTGTTATAGAGGTGACATATCCCTGGCCGCGGTTTAAAGGGAAGGCTCCGGTCGCCGTATCGGGAGCCCCTTCGCTGAAGGCGTCTATTTCATTCCCACTGTCGGATTCATATTTTACTCCCGTCGGAACCGCGTAAACCACGCGTAGAACGCTGCCGGCGTCGCCGTTTACCGAAACCGGCTCGCTTACTGAAACGGGGCCGGACCAGTGCGTTGTAGAGGTCGATGCCCCTTTGGGGCCTCCTATGGGGGCTCCGCCTACCTCGACGGGAATCTCCTCGAAATAATAATCGAAGCTGTCGGCGGGAATACCCATACCGGCGTACAACATGGGATTTTGCAGTATGTTGAACACATCCGCCGCCCTTCTTCTGGCTATTGATTGGTCGTCGGTTATCTCGAAGTTCGTGATGAAACCTCCCATAAGAGAACCGACCACCCCGACCATGATGCCCATAATAAGGACGACGACCAATATTTCCACCAGCGAGAATCCGCGGTTGGATGCTCCGTGGCCGGTCCTTATGCGTAACAGTTTCCTTACAGACAGTATTATTTTATTCATCGAAAGAATTCACCTCTTTAGAAAAGCAGGCTTCCGCTTGAGGAAGCCCGCGTGATTGCGGATTTTTTTTCGCCCCGGCACCCTCAATTCTCGACATACCGCCAGTAGTTTATCACGGTGTCGTTATTCTTCACCGGATTCTCCGGGGGCGGCGGGGGCGGCGTTTCATCTTTGAGAGCTATCTGCATATGATTGTCCCCGAGAGCTCCGCCAACCTCCGACAGGCCGTCTTCCCCAAATTTACTCACGTTGGATCTGACCGAATCATTGACGGCGCCGTCGTCGCCAAGCACATTATACGAGATGACCAGCGTGTTTTTCTTACCGATTACCGATGGGGTGAATCCGGTGAGCTTGATCCCTTCAAAGATCAGGTACTTGGTAAATTCATCTTTAATATCCGGATATGCTTCCCGATCCGGATTCCGGAAGATGGTCCACTTATCGGCGTTGCCGTTTTCTATGTTTATTGCATAGAGCCTGCTCTGGCCGTTAAAGGATCTGTTATCCCCTTCATAGCCGTTCCCGCCGCCGAGCTCGCGGAAAGTGGCCGCGTACATCGTGCCGCCGTTCATAAACGGCCTTACAGTCGTGTACTCGGGTCCGTAACCGCTTGCAGGATAAGCCGCGTCAGCCGGTTTGAGCGGTATGTACCATCCGTGGCTTACCGGATCGGCTAAATCTCCCGCATATTCGGCGTTGAGCTGGGACCACTTATCGCGCGTGGATGTCTCGTCGGTCGGGATGCTGAAGCAGAATAGCATCTGCTCATGGTTTTCGAGCGTAATGTATTCTTCAGCGTCGTCCGATTCTTTTTGTAATGAACTCTTTTTGTTCATCGGATTTATCCAGCCGCCTATGTCGGCTGTGCCGCCTCCCACCCAGATAGTGGAGGCTCTCGCGGCGATTTCCTTCGCGTCGTAATCGGCAGCTTCCTCGTCCATCTCAAAGTACGGATAGCCCACGGAAACGCCGTGAGGGATTGAGAAGCTTGCCCTTGCCGGGCTTCTGCCGCTCTCGCCCGTTATCCGCAGCGATCCGATCGTTTTAATATCATTATCACTCAGAGTCACGGAGTGTATGTTGCCCCTGTTGTCCGCCGCGAGTATTCCTCTGGATACGTTTCCGTTGCTCGTTGATCCGAGGAAGGTAGTCTCCGATATCATCATACCCATGTACGGTTCCTCATATGGTTGGTTCGGGGCGTAATCCTTGCCCACTTTCCACCTGTCTCCCACCCGGCTGTATGAGGCGTTGTTAAATACCGCGGGCAAACCGGACTTCGCCGGGTCAGGGTTGATAAGATATAGCGCCGCGCCCATCTTGCCGTTGTCTTCAATTCTGCCATGTTCATCGAGCTTTAACGTGTTGGGCATTCCGGCGGGAACCGCTATGATGTTCTCGGTCCCGTTCGCGTCGCTCACTCCGAAGCCCGGCTTAGGGAGGTTGAAACCCAACTGCTCGTAGGGGTAGAAGTTTGGATTGGCGCCGCCGCCAATTAATCCGTTCCAGTAGGTATTGCCCCTTGCGGCGATATCCCGAGCTCTCAGCTCCTGACTGCCAACCTGGCTGAAGACGCGCGCCTTATCGGTATCGTGATCCACACCCTCAATCGTCTCGTAATGCCACAGGAATTTGGGAACGGACGGGTCCGTGACGTCCATCGCGTAGAGCCCGCCGCCGCCGCGGCCGAGTGTCCCCAGTAATAAAGCCGTCCAGCCGTTGAGGCCGTATCCCGGCATGTAGAAGTACCTGAGCTGCAAGGGGCCGTCGAGAGTGAACATGGGCCTTGAGTTGATTCTTTTCCCGGCGTCCGGATCGACTACATTAGGGTCGATCCAACGGTAATAGTCGTTCCGCGGCAAAACCAGAACATCTTGACCTAACACCAGTCTATTCGCCTGTACCGGAAAGTAATCATATGTATCGAAAGGCTGAGTGACCATACTATTTGTTCGGCCATCCCAATCTTCTCTCTTGGAGGCTCTTACCAGCCCGGTGAATGTGCCAAACATTCTTTGAAACTGTTCGTCCTGCCTAAACCAAATAGTATAATCGCGCGGGCTGTAGTTTGCGACCTGCAGAGCGGCCTTGTTTCCCGGCATCGGCACTATTTCAAACATTACATGGCCCGGCTGCATGGGCCATCCGTTAGTCTGTGTTCCACCAGTATAATCGATCTTATCGTTACTGAAACCGATTACGTAATCAGGAATTCCTTTGTTCAACGCGTCCATGATAATTTGTAAAAACGACCTGCCATCCGACGCTTGATGCGCTACATCCCATACGCCTGTATTCGTATTATTTGTCATAGGCACGTTGTTGTTGCTCGTGGAAAACCTTCCAACGATCCTGACTTTATCACCAAAGTCAGCGGCGGAAGGGACCGGATCACGGAAGGTCTTTAGCGACCACGCGCGGTGCGGCAGAAGCGACGGCGGCGGGAGGATCGCCATGTCCTCGTCGCCGGTCTTTGCGTCAATCACGTGGAGAAGCCCGTCGTTGGTCTGGAAGAACAGCTTCGCCGCGTTATCCCTAACTTTAACTTCGCCATTCTCCACATATAAAAATTTATTATTCTGCTGCCTTGCGAATTCCCTGTACCCGGATCCGGGAAATGGATCGCTCTCCGGCACCTGCATTGGTCCTATCATCACCATGCCGGAATTTCCCGGGTCGGCGAAAAAGCCCTGTGTCCTCGGCACATGTACCGCCCCGGATGTTAAGTTGTTGGTCGAGGGATTGTTGTACGATATATCGTAGCCGTAATACCAGTCAACAAACGCCCGCATCGGATGCATCTTGTTACTGTATGTTTTGTCCGTCCCAACATTTTTCGCATCCATTATAAGGTCCATGTCCTTCGCGTTGTCCGCGACTGTGGTATTGACGATTCTGTTTACGGGAGTGAAGTTCAGGGGAAGCGGAAGCGGATGCCGTGTCCTCCCGTCGCTGTTGGCTCTTGCGTTTCCTGTGTATTCCACTTGAGCGAACGACGTGCCGTTCCAATACCTTAATTTTTCATTTTCCCTTCTATTTTGAAAAGAGAACTCAACATCACTTTGCGTACCACCCCGTTCCCACTTCAAGGTAGTCGTAAGGTAGCCGTCCTTGTCCTTGATCGACTCGTACCGGGAGAGAAAACCCTCCCACTGATCATTATCGTTGATTCTGTATTCTGTGACGTAGAAATTGAGAACATCGTCGCTCGCCGCGACCCCTCGGAAGTCGTTGCCCAGATCAATTACCTCCAGGATTGCTCCTTTCGATTGCTGTTTGCCGTCGTTAATCTTCGGCCTCTCCCGGTCATTGTCGTCGAGGAACGCTTCATCCTTCTGCGACGCCTCGAAGTTAGGCTTTAAAGGATCTATAACATACGCATCATACGCGGCAGCGACCCGCCCCCACATCAGCAGGCACGCGCACGCCGCCAGCACAAACGCCAAAGCGGACCGGAGCCTGCGCCGCTTTTTTCCGTCCGCGCGTCGGGGGTCTTTTTCGTCAGTCATATTCGTCATCGCAATTATTCCTCCTTGCGCAGCGTAATACTGAATTTTCAACCATCCGCCTTGAATTACTCCGTTCAATTTTATTCCGGCTTCAAATTTCCGCGTCACGGTCTGTTCGCCTGAATCACCGCCGTGTCGAGAACCGTCGGTTTATCGTCCTGCCCCGCTATAGTCATTGTAGCCCTTATGAGATAAATCCCCGCGTTGCCGGCCTGCGAGGTTGGCTGGGGCGGGCTGGGATTGGGATTGGGGTCGGAGCCGGAATCAGGGTTTGGCAGCTCGCTTGAACCTTCCCAACCTCCGCCAAGCTCTCCCGCTTCGGGGTTGCCGATACCTAAACCGATCGCGCCGTGGAGCCTTATTGCGGGCGGGAGCCATTTTTTGGCGTCTTCGGTAATGTCCGCGGCGACACTGCTCGCGGAATATTGCATGTCGTAAATTTTTACCGTCAGGTTAGCTCCGGGCCCGGCTATTCCAAGCTTTCCGAGATCGCTCCTTACGAGATTCCAGCTAAACGTTCTGCCGTCAAAGTTCCATCCTTCATGCGGGAGAAAAGGGGTAAAATCACGAAGCTCTACCAGCAGATCTTCAACTTCTCTGATGGGGCCGCCGCCGTACTTAGGAGGGTCTTTGGGATTATTCATCGCCGCCTTCAGGTTTGTCTGTCCCAATTGGACAGCCTCCTGCATAAAGTTGTACTTCGTGTTGCCGGCGGATATGACCCGGGCGCTTCCGGAGGACGTAATTATCATATTGAGGGTAGCCCCAATAATGATGAATCCTACCGACAAGACGATGAGCACAATTATCAGGGAAAATCCGCCGCGCATACAAAGCCGCGGGAATTTACCCGTCCTCGCATCCCGAAAATTCATCTCCGGCAGCATCTCTCGTCCCCCTGTCATGTTTAAATTTCGGGGAGCATTTCTCCCACGTTTTTATATCCGGCGGCGCTGATAAATCTTTCCATATCTATTTTCTTCTGGCTCGCCATCACTCCGCTCCATGAAACTTCCACCATTATGCTCGCGTGATAATCATCCTTGTAGGTCACTCTGGCCGCCACGTCATATTGTGTTCCCGCGGATTCGTCTATTCGATTGAGCATCGCGCTTAAATTTATGGGGCCTACCACAAAATCCTCGAATTGCTGCTCCTCCAGTTCCTCCAAATACCTCAGCGCCAGGGCGTGGGCTGTCTCATCCTCCTTGGAGTATATCGCGGTGCGCGAGATCACGAAAATACTCAGCATTGATATTATCACCACGCCGAGCACCACTATCGCTATCAGCATTTCCACCATGGAAGCGCCCCGCTTTCGCCGAAAACCAATCGGCCTCCGGGGTTGTTTCGCCTTTATATCAACTGTCTTGCCGTTCGCGGTCCAAATGTTTTCCATAAACGCCACCCTCTTAATAAAGTAAAAGAATAAAAGCGGTTTGCTGCGCCTGTTACTATATGACCGGATTATAAGTGATTTTTCTCACTTTTCATCCGGGTCGGAAGAAATTAGGAGTTTGGGCCCATATATCTGGCAAAGCTGTAAATTCTTGTATTAATTCCGGTAATATCAGTGATTGGCTTTATTTTAAATCGGGAAGACGCGGCTGCGATTTTAAAAAGACGAAGCCACGGCGGAGCTTTTGCTCCATCGAGCGACATTCACGTCATAAAAATGGTGCCAAAGGCTTATATGTCCAAAAAAAAGCGGGCCGTCTATATGCGGGCCCGCCCTATGCTTTTACGTCAGCAGCCACGGCGGAGGGTCTTCCGGTTCCGACGGCGAGGAATCTTCCAATTCGTCCCACCACTGTTCGTTAAGGGGCTCCGCCGTCGTCGGTTCCGTTGTTGTGGGTTCCATCGCTGTTGGTTCCATTGCCGGTTCTGTCGTCGGTTCCGGCTGTGTTTCCTCGGGCTCAGAGCGTCGCGGGATTTCACTGTAACGCTGACTGTCCCAATGCACCTCCGTCGGTCTCGCCGGGTACGCAACCGGAGGTTCCGCCGGAGGCGCTTCCACGTTTATCACGCGCTTCTTCGCGAAAGGGGCGATCCCCATGGACAATTTCATTCTGACGGCGTTCTCCTCGGATATGTATTCCATCCTCGCCATCTCGTCCACTATGAAGGAGAATACATCCCGCCCCCGCAGCGTTTTCGGATTCTCGTCCAATATCGAGCGCAGGCTTTCCTTCGTCGCGGAGAGCACTATCTTGTAATGGGAGGAACCGCCGCTCACTTCATCCTTTACCTGGCCGGGCGTGTTGATGTATGACGCCACGTCCTCTCTCAGGCGCTCCACAAACGTCGGGCTGCTGAACTTCGCGTTGAGTATCCGCGAGAACCTGTCCATCTCCATGAGGCACGCCGACCTGTCCCAGTCGTCCTCGCCTCCCTCATTGTTGATCGCCTCGTCGTCGCCGCCGTAGTCATACCCCTCCGCGCGTTCGGCCGCGACGGCGGATTCCGTGCAAAGAACCGTGCCGATGAACGCGAGATAGAGGCATTGCGACACGAAGCCCGGTATGCTCCTGAAAACCGGATATACAAGATAGAGCGGGTGCACCATGAACATACATATATCAGGCCCCGGCACTTTAAAGAGCAGGTAGTGTATCCCCGCGCTCATCGCCACAACCAGAATAAGGTTGAGGAAAGAGGCGAAGAAGTAACAGAGCAGCGTCATCGCCGGAAGGACTACGTATCCGGTCACGGGCCTCCCGTGGTCGCGGCGTACAATGAACGGAACGATGAACATCACGACCGCCATGATGAGGGGTATTATGATAAAATCCCCCGCAATCGAGCCGTGTTCGGCGACGGCGCGGTATGCCTCGCCCTCAAGTTCACCGAAGTATTGCCTCACGGATGAAACGTTTCGGAGTTCGAGGATCTTTTGTATGACCGAGAAGCCGAAGAAAACCTTTACCCTCGTGTCCCACCATGACAAAAATATCAAGGCCCAATAAGAGAGATTGGCGACAGGCCAGAATACGGCCCTCCAGAGGGAAATTTCAATTTTATTGAACATTGTCTAATCCATCACTCCCAGCCGGGGAAAATTTCCGAATACCACTCGGGATGAAACGGACTCAGGTCCTCGTCCGAGTCGTAAACCAGCTTTTTCCACTCCGCGTCGTCCATTCTTCCTTCGGTGAGCGAACGGGCGAACTCATAGTACGAGTAAACGTAGCCCTTCGCAATCCGCGATCCGCCGGATTTGTCGTTCACGTAGACGAACAGCTCCCTCGGCGCGCCTGTCGCGGCATAAAGCGCCCTTCCCGCGACAAAGTCGGTCGCCACGTCCGCTATTATAGCCATTGTATTTGCTAAAGGGTCATCCAGGTTTAGTATTTCCATTCCGTCCGGCATCAGAAGCGTGGCGTTCCACTCGCGGGCCATGCGCTTTATGTAATTGTAATCCTCCAGCTCAATCCGCTCGCCTTTGGCCTCCTTGCGCGCTATGTCCTCGGCTGTGGCGCACAGATCCAGAAATGTCGACAGCTTTCGGGGGTAATCGTAGTAATCGCTCTCATCCCCGTATCCGAATCTTAAAATGAAATCCAGCAGGCGCGAGGCCATGTGATTGATCGCGCTGAAAGTTTGAGGATCGGGTTCGATATAACCGCGAGGAAACGGCGGGGCGAATTTTCCCGCGTACCACCCTCCGGCGCCCATCTCCGCGCCGCTCTGCTCGCCGTAGAGGATGGTGTCGTGTTTCAGTTCGGCCCATGACGCTGACGAGGTGAGCAGTTTCTTGTACCCCCACGCGCCGGACCTGTAGAAGAACTGCTGTGAGCCGGAGTCGGCCATGTTCGCCGAGATTGATTTCAGCCAGAGCGAGTATACCGTGTCGGCGCCGTCGCCGGATTCCTCCGGGCCGTCTAAAAGCTCGCTCCACTCCTCCTTGAGCCGCGCCAGATTTTCGTAATAGCGTATGACGTTCGATTTAGCGTATTTGTCGGCGGCCTCCGACCCCAGGACGGACATCACATCGGTTCCCCGCGGCAGGTTCCTCGGATTATCGTTGGACCCGACGCGCGGCGAGGTGAGCTGGTTCATAACGTATGAGTCGAACGTAAACCGCTTGCCCGACAGGCGGAACTCCGGAAGCCGCGCCGTTTCCTCCTGCTCCCGTGTAATTATTCCTGTCATGGTGTTTCGTATCTTTGGGGGAATTATTTCTTCTTTTATGCTGTCCGCGAGCAGCGCGAGTTTTTCGGGATCGGCCAGTTCATTCACGCTCCCTATGTCGCGCTTTACCAACGCCAGATACTCGCCGAACGTCCCCTTGTCCGCTTTGCCGACCAGTAAATCTATAGGCGCGGCGAACTTTTCCCAAAGGCCCGTCGCGTCAAGGGCAAACGTCATAAGCGCCATCGTCCGCACATTGTCCGTAATCGCGTTGCCATAGTCGTCAAAGAGCGGAAGACCGGCCTCTCCCAGCCACGTCATCGCCCGGAAGTACGCCTCCCGTTCGGGGGATTTCGTATATTGAGCGCGCGGTTTAAACTGCGTGTAGTCAAGCATCCCTCCCGTGATGAGGGATTCCATCTGTTCCTCGGCGGACATTATCCTGCGCGTTTCCTCCGCTTCCGGTTCTCCATCGAGAGCGCTTGGTTCGCCTCCGGCGAGAGCGAGAGGAATCGCGAACATGCGCCTCGCGGTATCAAATGAGCCGCCCAAGTCCCCCAATTCCGGCTCCAGCCATTCGAGCTGCGCGAGCGCGGCCCTCATCCCCTCGTGCAGCGCGCGAGCCAGGTATTTGGTCTCCACATGTTCGAGCAGGCCCACGAATATCAGATGGAAGGCGTGAAGGAACATGTCAGTCGTAATGAAGTCCACCGAGTAATCGCCGGTGCTCCTGTAGAGGTCCGCCATGTCATCCACAAACGAATACATCGAGTTAATATCGAATGGCGGCGGCGATTGTTCTATGCGGAAACCGTGGTCCGCAATCCGCCGTCTCGCCTCGTCCGGGAGTTGTTTTATCCTGCCCGCGGAACTCTGTGCTTCGCCGCTTAGATAAGTCCTCATCAACGACGGCAGCCAAGCCGGGTCCACCCGCGAGTGGTCGGGTTCGTATTTTTCGAGGGGCATGAGGTCCGCGGTCTCAATCCACGCGTAACGCATCCCGATGCCGCTGTCGCCGGTGTCCTCGATCGAGGTGGAAAATCCGAGCAAAGTCCAGGATTTGCCGCCGGCCTGGGTCTCGCCGTACCCCGTGACGACCTCGCCCTTTATAATGCCGAACCCGTATTCGGACAGCCTGTACTTTTCGCCCGAGGCTCCCGGCATCAGCAGAAGCACTGGAGCGTCGTAACGCGAGATAAATTCCGCCGGGCTGTAAGGGGCGTGAGTCTCCGGCATCGGTTCGAGGCCGGAGAGCGGAATGAAGCCAAGTCTTTGCCCGACGTTCTCCGGGTCAAGCAGTTCAAGCCATGAATCCCCGTACTCCCCGGTCAGCGGCGCGCACTTCACGTGATTGCCGTACACGATGATACCGGTCACGTCGTCGCCCAACACGTCCCATTCCTCAATCTCGTACAAACCGCCGGGAACGTCAAGTATGGGGACCACTTCGTCGATAACGCACCAGACGCGTTCACCGTCCGAGGCATAAGAGGGCGCGGCGCACAGCAGCGCCATAATAACGCACGCGAGAAGCTTGAAGGGAAGTCGAAACGGCATATTCATCATACTCCTTGATATTTTTTATATCACCCATAGAGGCGGCATCCCGCCGCCCATTTTGTCACTTTTAGAAATCGCTCAATTTATTATAATGTATAAATATTAAAGTTGAAATCTTGGTTTTCCCCTAATTCACGTTTATAGTAAAATATAAATAATTATCTGAATAAAAGGAGACCGACATGGCAATCGTCAAATTCCCCTATGGCAAGGAAACGCTGGAATACGATATTCCAGGGAGCCGCTTTCTCGGCGAGCTGGTTTCGCAAATGCACCACTACAGGCCGGCGGCGTCGCAGGAAGATCTTGTGCGCGAGGCGATGCGAAATCCCGTCGGCACGCCGACGCTCGCAGTGATGGCGGAGAATAAGGATAAAGTCGTGCTGATAGCGAGCGATCATACGCGCCCTGTGCCGAGCAGGGTCATTGTCCCCCCGATGCTTGACGAGATACGGCGCGGCAGCCCGAACGCGGACGTCACTATCCTTATTTCAACCGGATGCCACCGCGAAACAACCAAAGATGAACTTATCGAAAAGTTCGGGCCTGAGATCGCGCGGCGCGAAAAAATCGCAGTCCACGACTGCGATGCCTCGGAGTTGGTTTATTGCGGCAAATTGCCGTCGGGAGGCGGGATTATACTCAATAAACTGGTTATTGACGCTGATTTGGTTGTGGCCGAAGGATTCATAGAACCGCATTTTTTCGCGGGATTCTCAGGCGGCAGAAAGAGCGTCCTGCCCGGCGTGGCCGGCCGCGAGACGGTTATATACAATCACAATGCCGAATTCATAGCCCATCCCCGCGCGCGCGCCGGCGTCATCAAGGACAACCCGATCCATACGGACATGCTCTACGCCTGCCGGGTGGCCCGGCTTGCGTTTATCTGCAATGTCGTGATAAATTCAAACAAAGAAGTAATTTACGCGACGGCCGGTGATTGTGACCTCGCGCATATCGCGGGATGCGATTTCCTGAGCGAAAGATGCGGAGTGGGCGCCGTCCCCGCCGATATAGTGATCAGCACCAACGGCGGCTATCCGCTCGATCAGAACATTTACCAGTCCGTCAAGGGCATGACGGCCGCCGAAGCCACCGTCAAGAAGGGCGGCGTTATTATAATGCTGTCCAAATCCGATGACGGTCACGGCGGTTCGGAGTTTTACAAAACTTTTGCCGAGGAGAAAAATCTCGACCGTATGCTCGAAACTTTTATGAGGACGCCTAAGGAACAGACGCGGACCGATCAGTGGCAGTCGCAGATTTTTGCCCGCATACTGCAACATGCCCGCGTGATTTTTATCTCGGACGCTCCCGACGATATGGTGAGAGATATGCATATGACGCCCGCCCGCTCGATCGGCGAGGCTATGAAGATCGCCGAGGGGATGCTGGGCAATCCCGAGGCAACGGTCGCCGCCATCCCGGACGGCATAGCCGTAATGGTGCTTGGCGGGTAGCTTGGAATGGACAGGCTGCGTAAAGACGCGAAAAAAATCATCGAAGGCGCGATAGAGGCAAACATGCCGGAAGCCGCCCTCCTCTCCGCGTTGGAGGGGCATGATTTCGGCGGCGCTGTCTCGCTGGTCGCGATAGGCAAAGCCGCATGGCGGATGGCGAATTCCGCCCGGGAAAACCTGGGCGGCAGAATCAAAAATGGCGTGGTCATAACAAAATACGACCACGCCATGGGCGAAATTCCGGGAGTGGAGATAATCGAAGCCGGACACCCTCTGCCTGATGAAAATTCCATCAGGGGAACGGAAAAAGCCGTGGCGCTCGCCAAAAGCCTCGGAGCGGGCGACGAGCTTCTGTTCCTGATTTCCGGCGGAGGGTCGGCGCTGTTCGAGATGCCGTTACCCGGCATTACGCTCGGGGACATGATAAATATCAACGACCAGTTGCTTGCCTGCGGGGCCGATATTGTCGAGATCAATATGATACGCAAGCGCCTGTCCGGCGTTAAGGCCGGGCGTTTCGCGAAACTGTGCGCTCCGGCGCGTGTTTTCGCCGTCGTGCTGAGCGACGTTATAGGCAACCGCCTCGACTCGATCGCGTCCGGTCCCGCCGCTCCGGACAAATCGACTTCGGAGGAAGCGATGGCGATCGTCCGTAAATACGACCTTTCCCTCACCGACGCCATGAAAGAACATATCGCCACGGAAACCCCCAAGAGCATCGAGAACGTAACGACGGTAATTACCGGCAGCGTGGACACCCTGTGCCGCTCCGCGGCGGAAATCGCCCGCGGCCTCGGCTATGCTCCGCACATACTCTGCGCGGAAATGAACTGCGAGGCGCGTGAAGCGGGACGCCTCGCCGCCGCAATCGCCCGTCAGGCGGACGGAGGGGATTACAGTTTCAGCCGTCCGTGCGCCCTAATAATGGGAGGTGAAACGGTGGTCCGTCTCAAAGGGAAAGGCAAGGGCGGGCGAAATCAGGAATTTGCTCTCGCCGCCGCGCGGGGTATTGCCGGAATGGACGACACGGTTATTTTTTCCGCGGGCTCCGACGGTTCCGACGGCCCGACCGACGCGGCGGGAGGCTTTGCGGACGGCAAAACGGCGGAGGACTTACGGGCAAAAGGCATCAATATAGATGAAGTTCTCCGAAACAACGACTCCCATCATGCCCTCAAAGCTGTGGATCGTCTGATAATAACAGGTCCCACTGGCACAAACGTAAACGATATAGCCGTCATCCTCTGCGGAGCATCCTCCCCAGCCACAGCGCGCCCTCGAACAGCAGATAAAGGGGCACGCCCAGCATGATCTGGGAAATTACGTCAGGCGGGGAGAAAATGGCGGCAAGAAAAAAAATGAGCAGAATTATGTGAGGCCGATAACGGGCGACACTCTCGGCGGAAACGAACCCTGCCGCAATCAGCGCGAGCAGCGCCAAAGGAAGCTGCAACAGCAGCCCGGAGGCGATCATGATGTCAAACAGAAGCGCCAGGTATTCCCGTAAGCTCCACAACGACTCCACTCCGTCCCCGGAGGCAAACGACAGGAAGAATCCGAACACGAGAGGAGCCATGAAACGATAACACAGCCCCGCGCCAAGCAGGAAAAGAACGGGAATAATGAAAAGACCGGCGGCTGCGAGGCGGGATTCATTACCGCGCAGCCCCGGCCACCAAAAGAGCCCGATT
>Ga0099364_10005424_pt1 | contig 18915 bp, 15 predicted proteins | sample TergutTh196P3_FD_73070 | JGI IMG/M metagenome (GOLD analysis project Ga0099364, IMG submission 73070) | Microcerotermes parvus P3 segment gut microbial communities from Pointe-Noire, Republic of the Congo - Th196 P3 | ecosystem: Host-associated > Arthropoda: Insects > Digestive system > Gut ...
GTAAATAAAATACAAAGTATTTCCATAATTTTTTTCAACAAAACCCCGTTAAGGACGGGATTCGGGAACGGTCAATAGCCGGGAGATGTCTCGACTTCGCCACTTCGTGGCTACGCTCGACATGACGACGAAAAAAAATTGCAAAAAATTTGGTCATATTCCAAAAAAAATTCGTATCTTTGCAAAAAAAAAATCATTATGGCAAAAGTTATTGAAAAAAAAGGTGTCGCAAAAGGCAATAAATACGGCTATATCGGCGAAAAATTGGATTTCGCTTTCGGTAAGGAAAATTATATTCTGATGATCATCGGATTCGTCGTTTTGTTTGTCGGTTATTTGCTGATGGTGGGCGGAAGTTCAACGGATCCGGAAGTTTTTAACTACGATATGTTCAACACGCAACGTATGGTTGTCGCACCATTAGTGCTTTTCCTGGGATTTGCCATTGAGTTGGTAGCCATCATGAAACGTCCGAAAGATTAATCGTATGAGTTGGTTGGAAGCCTTAATTTTAGGTCTTTTACAAGGCTTGACGGAGTTTTTACCTGTCAGTAGTAGCGGGCATTTGGAAATTGCAAAAGCTCTTTTCGGCGTCGAAGAACGTGATCTGACCTTTACCGTTGTGGTACATGGTGCAACGGTTTTGGCTACAATCGTGGTGTTTTGGCAGGAAATTACCAAACTGTTCAAAGGAAGTTTGCAATTCAAATGGAACCCCGAAACGCAGTATATTTCGATGATTGCAGTTTCGATGATACCCATTATGATGATCGGATTCTTGTTCAAAAATCAAGTGGAAAATATGTTTGACGGCGGATTGTGGATTGTCGGTGGAGCATTAGTGTTAACCGCAGTTTTGCTAACCCTCGCACACTACGCGAAAGACGGCAAAAGAGACATCAATTTCAAAGACGCATTCATCATAGGATTGGCACAAGCGGTGGCTGTAATTCCCGGACTGTCACGCTCGGGAACAACCATTGCGACAGGGCTTTTACTCGGAAATAAACGCACTGCAATAGCACAATTTTCGTTCTTAATGGTGCTCGTTCCGATTCTCGGCGAAAATTTATTGACGGTTATCAGCATGATGAAAGACGGCGTTGCTGCATTAGGCGGAATCTCTGTAACCGCTTTGGTGATAGGCTTTTTAGCAGCCTTCATCAGTGGTTTGTTTGCTTGTAAATTCATGATCAATTTAGTGAAAAAAGGTAAATTGATTTATTTTGCGATATATTGTGTACTTGCTGCGATTGTGGCTTTTGTCTTATGAAAAAAACAACTTTATTTGTCCTGTTCTGTGCAATAACGTTTGCAAGTTATTCACAGTCTCGTACGTCCTCAACACGCTCGGGTAGGGCTGAACGGCTCTACAATCAAGGGTTGGACGATTACGACCAAAATAAAATTTCAACGGCAATTTCGTTTTTCAAAGATGCCTTGAAAGAAGACCCGAATTTTTCGGAAGTGTGGTTGATGTTGGGCGAAATCTACGAACAACATAACATGACCGACAGTGCAATTTTTGCGTATCGGAAATTTGCAAATCTTAATCCGGCAATTCATCCGAGAGCCGTTCACAACTTGGCTGTTTTAGAGTATTCACAAGGACTTTACGAGGAGGCAGAAAAATCTTTTTTGCAATATCTGACCCTTCCGATTCGTAGCGAAGATGTGAAAGCAAGAGCCAACGCAAGTTTGGAAAAAGTGAGAATCGCTATGGATTTCAGAAATAATCCCAAACCGTTTGATCCAACCAATCTTGGCGACAGTATCAACACAGATATGGACGAATATTTTCCGGTAACAACGGTTGATCAAAAAACGTTAATCATCACAAGACGCACCCGAACAGAAGTAACGCCAACGCCGGCAACCAATCGTCTCAACGTTTTCGGACGACCGGCAACCGATGTGGAAAACGATCAAAAAGTTGTTTTTCGTGAGGATTTTTACATCAGTACGTTTGATGAAACTGAACAAACTTGGAGTAAAGCCGTTCGCATGCCTGAGCCTATTACCAGCGATTTCAACGAGGGAGCACAAAGCATTTCGCCCGACGGTCGAGAGTTATATTTCACAGGTTGTAATCGTCCGGACGGAAAAGGTGGTTGCGATATTTATGTGAGTAAAAGAGTCGGGGATACTTGGAGTAGACCGTTTAATCTTGGATCGCCCGTCAATACAGGTGCTTGGGAATCTCAACCCTCTATCGCACCCGATGGCAGAACCTTGTATTTTGCGAGTAATCGTCAAGGTGGAAAAGGCGGTAGCGATATTTGGTTAACCGTACTTCAAGATGATGGAATGTGGTCGGAGCCGGAGAATCTCGGAGATAGCGTGAATAGCACGGGAAACGAGAGTTCGCCGTATATTCACTACGATAATCAAACCTTGTATTTTGTGTCGGACGGACATCCGGGATTGGGCGGAAAAGATATTTTTTATACCAGAAAAAAATCCGACGGAACTTGGGGAACACCTGTAAATCTGGGCTATCCCATCAATACACACAAAGACGAAATCAGTTTTTTTGTGAATTCGAAAGGAGATATTGCTTTCTTATCCTCGGATCGCCCCGGTGGAAAAGGCAAACAGGATATTTATAGTTTTGAATTGTATCGCGAAGCAAGACCTTTGGCAGTGAGTTATTTGCAAGGAAAATTGTTTGATGCAAGCAGTCAATTACCTTTGGATGCGAAGTTTGAAATCATCAATTTACGTACAGGACAAATCGTAGCAAGTGCTGAATCCGACGAGGTTTCAGGAGATTTCTTAGTGCCTTTGCCAACGGATGGAGATTATGCATTGAACATTTCAAGAGAAGGATATTTGTTCCATTCCGAACATTTTGAATTGGGCGATATTGCTGATCAAATCAAACCCAAAACGATTGATGTTCCGCTTGCAGAAATCAAAACCGGCGAAAGTATTGTACTGAGAAATATCTTTTTTGAAACAAACGACTTTGGCTTAAAGCCTGAATCTACGCAGGAATTAGAACGTTTGGTCAGAATGATGAGAGAAAATCCGAACATTCAAATTGAAATCAGCGGACACACCGACAATGTTGGAAGTGAAAATCTGAATCAACGACTTTCCGAAAATCGTGCCAAAGCCGTTTATGATTTTTTAATTGGCAGAGGTGTTAATTCCAATCGCTTGCGATATAAGGGTTACGGCATGTCGAAACCCATTGCCCCTAACGATACAGAGGACGGTCGTGCACAAAATCGTCGCACCGAAATACAGATTCTTTAGTTTATTTAACTGTAAAGTGCAATAAAAATTCCCGCAACAATAGCAGAGCCAATCACGCTGGAAACAAGCGGTCCCATCGCATGCATCAACAAATGGTTTTGCGGATCGTATTGCAAGCCCATCTTTTGAGAAATGCGTGCAGCCATTGGCATTGCAGACACTCCGGAATTACCAATCAGCGGATTTATTTTTCCGCCGGTGGTTTTGTACAAAAGTTTTGCAACTAAAACACCGCCAATGGTTCCAAAAGCAAATGCCAACAATCCGAGGAAAATGACCAACAACGTTTGAAACGTCAGAAACCGCTCGGCTGTAGCAGAAGCTCCGATAGATACGGCAACTAACAAAGTCAATATATTCAAAAAACTGTTGTGAAGAGTTTCAAGAAATCGTCCGGTTACACCGCTTTCTTTGATCAAGTTGCCTAACATAAGCATTCCGACCAATGTTCCGGCTGCCGGAACAAACAACACAACCACAAGAGTTACAGCAATTGGAAAAATAACTTTTTGTTTTTTCGTAACAGATTTCGGTGGTGGCATCACAACAAGTCTCTCTTTTGTTGTGGTGAGTGCCCTAACGATTGGCGGTTGTATAAAAGGCACTAACGCCATATACGAGAATGCGGCAATAGCAATGGTAGACAGCAATTCCGGAGCCAGACGACTTGCCGAATAGATAGCCGTTGGACCATCGGAACCGCCAATAATCCCAATGGCAGCGGCTTGTGCAAAACTGAATCCGTCGAATCCGGGAATAATCGGTGCTAACCAATGTCCCAAAAGCAAAGCCAAACCAAATGCGGAAAAAATTCCCAACTGACCACCAACTCCGATAAGTGCAGTTTTAGGATTGGAAATCAAAGGTCCAAAATCCGTCATAGAGCCTATACACAGGAAAATCAGCGGAGGATAAATAACACGTGCTATCCCTTGGTAGAGAAAGTGCATCAATCCACCTTCATCATACGCCGAAAGTCCGGCAACCGGGATATTGGCAATCAATATGCCAAAAGCCAAAGGCAAAAGCAGCAAAGGTTCGTATTTTTTTGCAACAGCCAAGTAGACAAAAAACAAACCTATCAGTAACATTATGACTTGGGGCACTGTGATTACAGTGAGTCCCATGGTGTATCCGGCGTTCAGGAATACGCCACTATTTACAATATCTATCATATTCGTTTCATTTTTTAATTATCCGATAACCATCAGTACGTTGCCTTCCATCACGGCAGCACCTTTGGTAACTTTAATTTCTTTCACTACACCCGCTTTGTCGGATTCGATGCTGTTTTCCATTTTCATGGCTTCGAGCGTGATGATTTTCTGACCGATGGAAACCGTGTCGCCAACTTTGCAATGAATATCCATAATCGTTCCGGGAAGTGGCGACTTGATATCGCCAAGAGCCTTTGCAGGAGCGGTTTTAGGAACATCGTTCGCTGTTGCAACAGGAGCGGCTTGAACCACTAAAGTCGGGGTTTTCGTTTGTTGATCGTCCTTGTCAATCGCAACCTCGTAGAGAGTTCCGTTGAGTTCCAACGAAATCACATCACCCTCAACTTTGAGGATTTTGGCTTCGTAAGGCGTGTTGTCGATGGAGAATTTGTATTTTTTCATATTTTTTTTGATTTTTTTATTTTCGTTCGACGATGATTTGATGTTTTTCTATTTCGCCTTCATATTCGATATGCAGGAAATATGTGCCTTCGCGGAGATTGTGCGTGTCAAATCTCACAGAGGAATTGTCGCTGTCTCGATCTCTGTTTCCACGACGACGATGTTTGTGTCGGGCTTGCCGTTGAACAATGCCCATATTGTCGTAAAGTTTAATGGATATGTCTAATTCCGGTAGGTCGATAGGTTCTTGATCTGCGTCAAAGGAATCTTCATCAGCCCGGCGTAGTTCGATAATTTCGACGGTAAGTCTTTCCTTGGTAGGATTGGGGAAATAGGTAAACTTGATCCATTTATTACAGGGTGTACAGTCCGGATCGCCTGGTGCGACACATTGTCTTTTTTCAACACAAAAATACTCTCCCGGCGGGCACGATTCGGCTTGATCATTACAATTCACATAGTAACGAGAGCAATTAAGGGGATCTCGATAAGGAGGGCATAAAACCATACCACAACCTACTGGAATATTCAGACCGCATCTCCTGGATACAGGATCAAAGTATTGATTGGGCGGACACCATCTTTGAACAGATCTTATCATTCCATTTGTAATAATGAAGTACGATGAACAATCATCAGGATTGGGAATTGTGTCTGCACAAGTCAAACAAGATTGATAGTTTTCTTCGGCGAGACAGTTTCTAAGGCGATAGTTAATTTCCACTTCTCCACTTGAACCGCAGGCATTTTCTAATTCGACTTGAAGAGAGGCAATAGGCAAACTGCAATCCTCAAAATGTGCTCTTAAATGCATATTCCCCCAATAAAATTCTCTCGGATCTCGGGGATCAAAAGGATCAAGAGGAATGATGGAAATCGTATCCATATTCGTCGTAGGGGTATAGGCATAAGAAGGACCTGTCCCCGATGCACGGCTTACCGTATTGGAAAAATGCCACCAATAAGAAAGTATTCCATGAGGATTATTCATTATTGGAAAACCCTTATAGGTGATAGTATCCCAAAATGTGCATGGATCTACGGGAACACATTTTCCATTGTAAATGGTGCTAATATCATTGGGATTGGGTACGCTACCGATGGTAACCGATGCGGTTAGGCTTGTAATGGGCACACCATCCGGTTGTGTTTTTATGTTTGCTATAACTTCTCCTGACTCTATGATGCCCAAAGGTTGTAAGGAATTTCGGGTTACTTGAACAGAGTTATCTGTTAGTGCAACCAAATCAATAAAATTGCCTGTTTTAGACCAATCTACGGTCAAACCTGAAGGCAAGTCTTGAACTTCATAGGTAGCACTGTTGGAACCACAGATAAAATCGGTGGATCTGGTAATGGAAAGAGAACAAGTTTGAATAGTTTTGGTTGCTACAATCATTTCGCCTATCTTTGCCGTAAGTATCCCGCTTTGACCGTCAAAGTTTGTGGGGTGAACCTTTGCAGGGGTTTCGTCCGGTTCTGTAACAAGAGTGAGGTTGCCACTAACGCTCCAAGTGGGTTGGAAATTAGTATTATCTAAAGAATAGTAGCCATCATCGGTAATACAGATGGAGGAGGGTCCGAAGATAGCAAAGCTAACAGTCCATGTATGTTCTTTAATTCGTCCAAAATTATTTCTAAATCGTACTGTACAAATATAATCTTGTGCTATGTTTGTTGGGAAAGCGGATTTTGACCATAGTTCTACATCATTACCAGTAATTACGTCTGCTCGTCGATAAATTGTTGTGCCGATACTATTTTTCACAGAAAAATCGAAAGAATTTGCATTATTAACCTGCATTGATAATCCGCTATTCTCAGGGAACTCTTGTGGCCAGTCGGATACAGTAATTTCCATATCACTGCCAGAGTAGGTAGGCGATATTCCTATGACAACCTTTTGGTTATCGCTAAAATTAAAATCACCTTCATTCTTTGGACGACTAATATTGTTCAAAAAAAAGTGGCCTTCTTCCCAGTTTCCCCGCCATCCAAAGTTAATTTTAAAGAAATTAGGAATGGTAGCATGATATCCGTCGATAATAAAATAATGTCTTTTATCTATTGTCCAAGCCTTAGATCCGTACATGATAAGAGGGCGTCCGCAATCAATTTCTGTACGAATCAGATCATTCCAAACGCTGGATGAGAAGTCGCTCCTACTGAATATTCCTACACCTTTGTAGTTAAATGTATTTTTTAAGGCCGATTCTATGGGTGAGATTATGCCATTGGTAAAAGACCCGTTACAAGCAAATACCATACTTGCAGCGTTGGCACAATCCAATAATAATTCAGCAACAGCGTTTCCTTCAGTCGAAGTTGATGACTCTGTTAATCTAGGTGGCATTTGACTCCAATTATATTTTTGGGGCCATTGCCAATACCACATCACCTGTCCAATGGCGACCGCACCGCATCCGAGAAGAGGGCTTCCACAAGGGCAATCGGCAAACCAGCCTTGATACCATTTTTTCTTTACTTTTTGATTATAGGAAGGGCTACAACCCGAGTCATTGTTCTTCGACTGCCCCCATGCAATATATCCTCTTTCAGGAACATTTAGGAGTCGTGTTCCTGGTATATAAGACCCTGTTTTTGGAGAATTTGTATTTTGTGGCATATTTTCGTTATTCAACAATTGATTCCACATCTCGATGATCTCACTGTTTCCGTTTACCCCCATTTTACGCAAAGCATCTATCTGTTCCTTATAGTCTTCAAGCAAATAAAGAAGAGATGGTGGTTTTTCATCATCGATATAATATGTGCCATTATCACTAAACGCAAATACAGGTACAGTTGAACTTTCGGCAGATACCATAACCCAACCCCCTTCTGGAAAATTAATTACATAAAATGAACTTTTCTCTTCAAATTTTTCAATGACAACATCTAATGCTACTCCTGATGTTGTTCCGGATTTGGAAATAAGGTGCCCCTTATTCATAAAATTTAAAGCAACTGTTTTTGCGGTTTCAACATCCACGGGATTTGAAAAAGACATCGTAGTTACTGCAAATAGCATAGTAACTACAATGATTTTTATTTTTATTGTTTTCATAATTTACCCTCGTTCTTATTCAATTATTATTTTATCTTCTGAAATCAAGAATATGTATTGATGTGCTTTTACTGTTCTTGCTATAGAAGTAGACATATCAAGTTTTCTCACTACAAACTGCCAAATCGAATTTTCTGAAAATATGTTTTCTGAATATCCCGCTACATTTTCGTGTGTGAACTTTATAACCATATTTGCCGTACTGATAAAAATGCTGTCAAACGCTTTTATCGCTAACATATGTGGCCGTATATTTAGATCTAGGGATCTAAATATCAATTCATTCCAGTCAATTCCATCAAGATCATTCGGATCTAAGATAAACTCCGTATCACGACCGCCACCTGTTCCCCCTGCATCACTTGGTATAAATACCCCTGGAAATATTAGGTATTTTTCATTTGGGAATAAAGTTACATGAATAACGTCATCTGTCCTATTCTGAATAGATATTTGTAGTTCTTCTTTTACATCTTCTTTACATGCTATAAGAAAAAAAACACCCGCTAACATCAGAAATACCGCTGAAAGCATCGTAAGTTTCAAAATCTTTTTCATAGTTATTTGGTCTTAATTTTTTGCAAAAACATATAAAATAATCCGTGCCGACACTATCGTCTTCGCAAATTAAAATACTGATTTTGGAAGTAAAGTTTGGAACTCCAAGGCGAATAGGCACGTGCAATTTTATTGATGGTCATAATAGCAATTTGCTCGTCGTGAAGTTCGTTATGGTATAAGTGAATCGCCATGGCAACCGCTGCAAATTCAGCACTTCCAGCCATTTCATTGGCAGGTGTGGAAGCTAATTTGGTCTCAAAATCTTGCACAAGTTCTTTCGCACGACGACGATTTTTTACGTCAAGCAATTTATTTCGATAACGCTTGAAACCGAAATACAGCAAGACAATCCCCACTAACGAAAAGAGAAAAATCATGCCGGCATAACTCGGCTCGGCGTTAGATTCCATTAAAAGAGCAACATCGGGTTCCATAACACCCAAAACTTCATTAGATTCTAATGTATTCATAATCGTGATTGGTGTTTAGAGTGGGATATTATCGTGTTTTTTCAACGGATTAGTGTCTTTTTTCGTTGCCAACGATTGCAAAGCACGAATGATTCGGAAACGTGTATTTCGTGGCTCAATGACATCATCAATAAACCCGTATTGTGCGGCATTGTAAGGATTCGCGAATTTGTTTTCGTATTCGCTTACCTTGTCCGCAATGAATTTTTCACGTTCTTCGGGATTTTCAATTGCTTTCGCTTGACGAGCATAAAGCACCTCAATCGCACCACTTGCACCCATTACAGCGATTTCCGCTGAGGGCCATGCGTAGTTGATATCACCGCGAAGTTGTTTACTACTCATCACACAATGTGCACCACCGTAGGATTTGCGAAGTGTAACCGTGATTTTTTGTACGGTTGCTTCGCCGTAAGCAAACAAAAATTTCGCACCGTGAATGATGATTCCACCGTATTCTTGCGTAGTTCCGGGCAAAAATCCGGGAACATCAACCAACGTTATAATCGGAATGTTGAACGCATCGCAAAAACGCACAAAACGTGCACCTTTTCGAGATGCATTAATGTCTAAAACGCCTGCAAACACAGCAGGTTGATTCGCTACAATACCCACAGAAATTCCGTTGAAACGTGCAAATCCAACCACCAAATTTTGTGCAAAATAACGATGAACTTCCATAAATTCACCGTTGTCAACGATAGCTTTAATGACTTCCTTGACATCATAAGGTTTGTTCGGATTATCCGGAATAATCGAATTGAGCGAATCCTCCAAACGGTCGATAGGATCACTGCAAACAACGTTTGCAACTTCTTCCAAATTGTTTTGAGGCAAATAGGAGAGGAGTTTGCGAATCATCGCCAACCCTTCCTGTTCGTTCTCACAAACGAAGTGGGTAACGCCCGATTTCGATGCGTGAACCATGGCTCCACCAAGTACGTCCTCAGTTACATCTTCGTTGGTTACGGTTTTCACAACTTTCGGACCGGTTACAAACATATAACTGTTCTCTTTCGACATCATAATGAAATCGGTGAGGGCAGGGGAGTACACCGCACCGCCGGCACAAGGTCCGAATATCGCCGAAATCTGAGGAATGACGCCTGATGCCATGATGTTGCGTTGAAAAATTTCGGCATAGCCTGCCAAACTTTGAACGCCCTCTTGAATACGTGCACCGCCCGAATCATTGATTCCAATCAACGGAGCACCGGCTTTCAACGCCATATCCATCACTTTGCAAATTTTCTTGGCAAATGTTTCCGAAAGTGAACCGCCAAATACGGTGAAATCTTGTGAGAACACATACACCAAACGCCCGTCAATTGTACCATAACCGGTAACTACACCATCTGACAAAAACGTTTGTTTTTGCATGTCGAAATCGGTGCAACGATGGGTTACGAACATATCAAATTCCTCGAAAGAACCTTCATCTAAAAGGAGTTCGATACGTTCGCGAGCAGTCATTTTGCCTTTTGCGTGTTGTGCATCAATGCGATTTTGGCCGCCGCCGAGTCTTGCTTTTGCCCGCTTGTCGAGCAATTGCTGAATTTTGTCTTCGAATGTCATATTAATAGTTTTTTAATTTTTACTGCAAAATTCCGTCAACACTCCAAACGTAGATTTTGGATGTAAAAAGCCGATATTCAAGCCTTCCGCACCTTTACGTGGAGTCTTGTCGATGGTGGCAATGCCTTTGTTTTCCATAGCTTTCAGAGTGTCCGCCGTATTGTCAACAGCAAAAGCAATGTGATGAACTCCCGGACCTTTATTGGCAACAAATTTGCCGATAGGTCCTTCCGGATCAGTGCTCTCCAAAAGTTCGATTTTGGTGTCGCCAACTTGAAAAAACGCAACTTTTACCTTTTGTTCGGCGACCTCTTCAATCGCATAACATTTCAAATTAAGTACATCTTCATAGTACTTGATAGCCTCATCAAGATTCGCAACTGCAATCCCAATGTGTTCAACATGAGTAGGTTTCATAATATCTAGAATTTAATTTTGTATAAGAAAAATGAAAATAAAAACAACTGTGCAAAGTTACAACAAGTTTTTCAAAAAATCAAGTGTTTTGTAAATTTTATTTTGTGCATTGAAAAAATTTGTAAAATTCAAAAAAAAATGGTAACTTTGCAGGTTGACTTAAAAAATATACTTGTTCTATGAAAAAAATTACATTGATTGTGTTGCTTGCTCTGAGTTGGCAAGTCAGTGCACGGACTTTCGAAACATCTGACTTCAAAAGAAACGAATTGAAAATAGATGTTGCTTGGCTCATCTTTGAACCTGCTATGAAAGTGGAATATGAACGCTTTCTCAATAAATCAAGTTCGTTTGGTGCAGTCGGATTTCTCGGTTTTAGTTCGGCTGATGATAATCTCTTTGAACAACAATTGTTGGGGACTTATCGTTTATATTTTGGAAAAAATCCCATGCAAGGCTTTTTCTTTGAAGGGCATTTGGGTGTAACGTCAGGGGTTTATCAACACAGACTTTCAGATGGATTTTGGAGCGAAACAGAAGATAGGTCATACACGGCATTTGGTTTTGGGATCGCACTTGGCTGGAAGTGGTGTATACCCAAACAAGGCATAGTATTTGATTTATTTTATGGTGGTGGTCGATTGATTCATAATGATGCAGGATTTTATCCCCGTTTCGGATTTTGTTTAGGAAAACGTTTTTAATTTGCATAAAAATTTTAAGTTATGAAAAAAATTATCTCAATAACATTATTGTTTATACTAAGTTTGCAAACTTATGCACAAATTTATGAAACATCAAATTTCAAAAGAAACGAACTAAAGGTAGATGTTTTATACCCCTTAATAGTGAAAACTCTGAAAGTAGAATATGAGTATTTCTTGAGTGATATAAGTTCGTTTGGTGTAGTGGGTTTCTATAATTTGGGCGACCATGAATACCAAAATTTCAAAACTCAAGTATTAGCAACCTACCGTCTATATTTTGGGGAAGAACCTGTATCCGGTTTCTTTTTTGAAGGTAATTTAGGAGTAACTTCAGGGAGATATGACGAAGGAGCAGGAATTCAAATTCAAATTGGCACTCGGCAACCTATAGAAAATCCGTATACAGCATTTGGCGTGGGTTTCGCATTGGGATGGAAGTATGTCATTCCTAAATCAGGTGTTACGTTGGACTTGCTATGCGGTGCCGGTCGAATGTTGGGTAAAAATAATATCGGTTTTTACACACGCTTTGGTGTTACTGTTGGAAAACGTTTTTAATATATGTACGAAGTTTTGAAAAAGGAGTGTGTCGCTCCGCAAATTTATGTGATGGATGTGTTTGCTGAACGCCTTGCAAAATCAGCCAAACCCGGACAATTTTTGATCGTTATTTTGGAAAAAAACGGCGAACGAATTCCATTGACGATTTGCGATTATGATGCGGAAAAAGGTACGCTTACCATCGTGTTTCAAGTGGTTGGAAAATCTACCGAAAAAATGTCGAAACTCAATGTTGGCGATGCTTTCACGGAAGTAGTCGGACCACTCGGATTACCCTCCGAATTTATTGATGAACCGATGGAAACGCTCGCCACAAAAAAGATATTATTCGTAGCCGGAGGCGTTGGAACCGCACCTGTTTATCCGCAAGTGAAATGGCTAAACGAGCACGGCATTCAAGCCGATGTAATCATTGGTGCAAGAAATAAAGACCTGCTTTTTATGACGGACGATATGCGGAACATAGCGAAAAATCTATATGTTGCGACTGATGACGGTAGTGCAGGATTTCACGGACGTGTAACCGACCTCATCACGGATCTGTTAGAAAAACAAGGCAAACACTACGATGAAGTGATTGCCATCGGACCGATGATTATGATGAAATTTGTGTCGGAACTCACAAAAAAATACGGGATAAAAACGATTGTCAGCCTCAACACGCTGATGGTTGATGGCACGGGAATGTGCGGTGCATGCCGCGTTACCGTTGCTGGAAAGGTCAGATTTTCTTGTGTTGAGGGTCCGGAATTCGACGGTCATCAGGTGGATTTTGACGAGGCTCTCCGCCGACAAGGTATGTACCGAACGTTTGAAATAGCAAAAGATACAGACGATCACAAATGCAATTTAACACCTGCGGTGGAATCTACTACAACACCCGAACCTCATGGCGAACCGTTGTCCAAACCCAAGTCCCGCGTGCCCGTCCGCAATCAAGACCCCATCGCTCGTTCCAAAAATTTCGAAGAAGTTTGCTACGGTTACAACCAAGATGAAGCCATACGCGAAGCCCAACGTTGCATCTCGTGCAAGAATCCGAAATGTGTGACCGGATGTCCTGTAGCCATTGATATTCCTGCGTTTATAGCGGAAGTCAAAAAAGGAAATTTCGAAGAAGCCGCAAAAATTATTGCCAAAGATTCGGCGTTGCCTGCTGTGTGCGGACGTGTGTGCCCGCAAGAAACACAGTGCGAAGGCGTGTGCATTCTCGGTGTGAAAGGCGAACCTGTCGACATTGGAAAATTGGAACGTTTTGTTGCCGATTGGTCAAGAGAAAAAGGACTTTCATTCACCGAAAAAGCGGAATCAAAAAATCAGAAAATCGCTGTCATTGGTAGTGGTCCCGCAGGTTTGACCTGTGCAGGAGATTTGGCAAAAATGGGCTACGAGGTAACGATTTTTGAAGTGCTGCATGAAGCGGGAGGCGTACTGGTGTACGGCATTCCGGAGTTTCGGCTGCCGAAAGCCGTCGTGCGATATGAAATAGAAAACCTCAAAAAATTGGGTGTGAAAATTGAAACCAATGTGGTTGTCGGAAAGACGATAACCATCGATGATTTGTTAGATAGAGAGGGCTTTTCCGCTGTGTTTATCGGTTCGGGAGCAGGACTTCCGAAGTTCATGAATATCCCCGGCGAAACGCTCAACGGCGTTGTTTCTGCAAACGAAATTCTTACTCGTGCCAACCTGATGAAAGCCATCGAACCCAATGCCCAAACGCCGCTATTTGTCGGCAAAAAATTAGTTGTTGTCGGTGGTGGCAATGTGGCGATGGACGCGGCTCGCGTAGCCAAACGTATGGGTGCCGAAACTCACATTGTGTATCGTCGCACAGAGGCTGAAATGCCCGCACGTGTAGAGGAATTGCACCATGCTCGCGAAGAGGGCGTCATCTTTAATGTTCTGACGAATCCGGTCGAAATTTTGGGTGATGAAAATGGTTGGGTAAAAGGTCTCAAATGTATTCGCATGGAACTCGGAGAACCCGACCAATCGGGCAGAAGGAGCCCCATTGAAATTCCAAATTCGGAATTTGTGATCGATGCCGACGCTGTCGTAATGTCACTCGGAACTTCGCCAAACCCGCTGATAGCAAGCACTACAAAAGGATTGGACATAAATAAATGGCAGTGTATCGTTGCTGATGAAACTACCGGACAAACATCTCGACAGGGTGTTTTTGCAGGTGGCGATGCCGTTACAGGTGCCGCAACTGTAATCCTTGCGATGGGTGCCGGACGTGCCGCCGCAAAGGGAATCGACAAATTCATAAATCATAAATCATAATTCATAAAATCCCATGAAATTCACAAAAAAAAGACTATTCTCAATCCTCGCTTTGCTCATTCTATGTTTGGCAATCAACAGGTATGCACATCTCCAACAGCATCTATTAGCTGATAGAGGTTCCGAAGAACCGCAAATGGTAATGACCGAGCAAGAAATTCCGGCAGGAGCAACCGTATTTGAAGCGAGAGAACCCCAACATAGAGGCTGGGACGGCGATACGCCTTTGGAAATCACGGTTTCCGAAGACGGAAAAATTGCATCTGTAAAATTTTTACCCAACAACGAAACGCCTGAGTGGATCAGACTTATCGAAAACAGAGGGTTTATGAATTCGTGGAACGGACTCACGCCTTGCGAAGCAGTCGGACATCACGTAGATGCCTTGTCCGGTGCGACTATAACGACAGTTGCAGTCATTGCTACCCTTCGTGATAATTTGCACAAACGCATCGAATCAGGCGAAATCGAATGTCTCGAACCTGTTGTCGTTGCTGAAAAAAGCAAAACTTTTGATTTCAAATTATTAGCATCGTTGGGAGTTCTTGCACTTGCTTTATTCAGTTTCTTTTTTCCGAAAAAAGCACACCCGATTCGCCTGTATTTATTGGCACTTTCAGTGATCATACTCGGATTTTGGCAAGGACAATATCTATCGGTTACCTACTTTTTCAATGTGCTGAGTCGGGGCTTTAATTGGACGGTTTGGATAATTCCGATCATGACGATTTTAGCATTTTTACTACCGCTAATTACCAAAAAGAATTTTTATTGTATGTACGTCTGTCCGTACGGTGCAGCACAAGAATTGATTGCAAAATTGAATAAAAAGCACATAAAAATTTCGCAAGAATTATACAAAAAATTGATTAGGTTACGCCCCGCATTTTTACTTGTGATTATCGTGTTATTATTTGCGGGAATTCTTTCGGACTTCGCGAATTTCGAGCCGTTTGGAGGATTTATGTTGAATGTTAACTTATGGATTCCGATGATTATCGCAGGAGTTTTCTTGCTGATTTCACTACTCATTCCAAAGTTTTGGTGCAAATACTGTTGCCCAACAGGATACATGATCGATATGACGAGAAATTTCTAAACAACTTCGCCTTTCAGCGTAATTGCACTGCAATCGGTGATTTTGACATGGACATAATCGCCGATTTTTTCGTTGGTACGTGTGAAAACAACTACTTTATTTTGTGAATTTCTCCCGAAATAACGCCGGTCGGATTTCTTGGAAACGCCTTCTACCAACACTTCGAACGTTTGTCCGACATCGGCTTGATTGCTTTTCAAAGAAAGTTCTTGTTGCTTATTGATAATCTCCGTTAAACGGCGTGATTTCACGTCTTCCGGAACATCATCGAGATAATTTTTCGCTGCAAAAGTGTTCGGACGTTCCGAATATTTGAACATGAACGCAGACGAAAATCTCACGGTTTCCATGATGTTGAGTGTGTTTTGATGATCGTCTTCCGTTTCTCCGCAAAAGCCTGCAATGAGATCTGTTGAAATGCTGCAATCCGGCAAATAACGCCGAATAGCAGAGATTCGATCCAAATACCAAGCGGTATCATATTTGCGTTTCATCTTTTTCAAAACAGCGTCACTGCCCGACTGAATCGGCAAATGAATCGCTTTGCAAATGTTCGGATATTGGCTCATGGTTTGCAATAATTCATCACTCAAATCTTTCGGGTGTGATGTCGCAAAACGTATGCGGAGTAGGGGATTGACTTGGGCTACACGTGCCAAAAGTTGTGCAAAATTTACCTCATTATACCGATACGAATTCACGTTTTGCCCTAACAACGTGATTTCTCGATAACCTTGCTCGAATAATTTTTGGGCTTCGTTCACAATCGTTTCAAAATCTCGACTTCGCTCTTTCCCGCGTGTGTAGGGCACTACACAATACGCACAAAAATTTTCACAACCACGCATAATCGCAATAAATGCCGAAACTTGATTATCTCCAACACGAACAGGCTCAATTTCTGCATACGTTTCTTCCTCTGAAAGTAGAACGTTTACGGCTTTTTCGCCCGTTTCAACCGTATTCAATAAATTAGGCAAATCGCGATAAGCATCAGGTCCAACCACCAAATCCACCGATTGTTGAAGTTGCATCAATTCCTCTTTCAAACGCTCTGCCATACAGCCCAAAATCCCGATTTTCAAGTGCGGTTTTTTCTTTTTCAAAAAACTGAATTCCTGCAAACGATTCAACACACGCTGCTCCGCATGATCACGAATCGAACACGTGTTCATCAAAATAATATCCGCCTCTTTGTAATGTTCAATCGGTGTATAACCCGCAGAAATCAGGACAGAATGCACAATCTCGCTGTCCGAAAAATTCATCTGACAACCATAAGTTTCGATAAAAAAAGTCTTATTCATTCTGCAAAGATACGAATTTTTTTTGAACTTTTCTTAATACTTTTTTTGAGAGCAAAAAAAGTATTCAAAAAAACTCTTTGCAGGAAATACGTCGCCGCTCCGCTCTGACATTTCCTGCGATAACGTATTCGTCGCTACGCTCCTCATGGTTTAATACGCTTCGCCCCCTCGTCGTCATGTCGAGCGTAGCGAAGCGAAGTCGAGACATCCGGCTATTGACCGTTTCGAATTCTGTCGGCGATACGCCCCGTAGGGGCGATATATTGGTAGAAAAATCATAGCCCTCCATCATCGTTGTCCCGTAGGGACAAAATATCACGTCCCTATGGGACGTTTTTTGGGGTGGTAGGTAGCACGTTTTCTACCAATATCCGACCCCTACGGGGTCGACATCGTAGGGGCGTATTGCATACGCCCTCGTTGGCGGTTGTGGCAAATGCAATCGTAGGGGTCGAAAATTTTCGACCCCTACACAAACCTGCATCTAACGGACACAACGCAGGGCGAACCCGTTAGTCTCATCGTTGATGTCCTGCGGGTAGACATTCGATGCATTGTAGCGCAGGTAGAACGCACTCGCGGCGCTGCTCTCTGAGGACGACCAGTAGTAAGAATGCGCATTCGACAGACCGCTCATGGCCGCAGTAAAGCGGGAGCCCCCCCAATTTCCGGCGGCGGTGCCGGTATATTTCTGATCAGTTCCTGTCCCCGTCCATCCGTTCTCATCGGAATCTACACTGCGACCTAAGCCCGTGCCCCCCAAAGCTACATCCAAATTCACAAAGTCCTGACAAGTAGGAACCCGCCAAGGCGAAGGACAAAGGTCGTCTTGATAACGCATCACATAACACCACGAGAAGTAATGAACTCCAGAACCGTTAGTGGAATTGCGACAATCGGCATCTACGTTACTGACGCTCCAACCCGTTTTATTGCAACCGGTAGTCGTTACAGCATCCGACCAAACTTGAATAATCCCATTACCGGAAATCGTGCGAGCGCGGGTATTGATATTAGGTGCACCTCCCCAACTTACCGTTCCCGGAGCAACACCTTCAGTGCCCGTACAATAGGCTACACCCGTTGCTTCTGCATAGGAATTGCAGGTCGGTGGTGTCACCACCGCTTTCACCTCCCTTAGCCCGCTGATTTCGGAGCGAACGGTTCCGCAAAGGTTGGTGGCAGCAAGATGATAGTAGCGTTTGCCTACAATGTTATTTGGTATGGTGACCGGTAACCGGTAACCGGTAACCGGTGACCCTATAGCCGTGCGTCCGGTGATGGTGTCGGGGGCAGTAGTGTAATACCATTGCAAGGTGGGATTTGTTCCGGTAAAGGTTGCTGAAAGGCTATCGGGACAGAATGCCGTGCCTTGTGGCACAATCAAATCCGCGGTGTTGGGATGGGTTACAAACTTGACAGGTTCGACGATGGTGATGCTTGCTGTGCTTGCAGCACTTGTACCACAAGCATTGTGAGCAACTACAGTGAACTGATGTTCGCCTGCAACCGTGCCTGCATTGGTGATGCTAAGCACGTTGGACGTGCTGCCGGTTGCCGTGATGCCGGTTGCTGTGGCAGGGAGTGTCCAGGTGTAGATTACGCCGCCGACAGCGGGCACAGTGGCTGTGAAACTTCCCTCCGAACAAACCGTAGCAGGGCTAAAGGTGATGCTACCCGGCGTAGCAGGTGCAGGACAATTCGGAACGATATCCCGAACGCAACGCAGAGCACGTCCGTCATACTTATTGCTGCCGGTTTGCATGTCGACGTTGCCGTTGAAGTAGACACCACGACCGGTCGTAGTGGAAGCCTCTGAGGACGACCAATAGCGTGCCCCCGAGCTTTGCAATACACCTGAGCCATTGCTGAACCCGGTATAAGCACCTCCCCAAAACTGTACGGCATCGCCGGACGTGGCGACAAGTTTACCACTCACTTCGATAGCATTGCTACCGGTACGGTTGAAACCCGTTCCGCCA
>Ga0099364_10005425_pt1 | contig 18913 bp, 23 predicted proteins | sample TergutTh196P3_FD_73070 | JGI IMG/M metagenome (GOLD analysis project Ga0099364, IMG submission 73070) | Microcerotermes parvus P3 segment gut microbial communities from Pointe-Noire, Republic of the Congo - Th196 P3 | ecosystem: Host-associated > Arthropoda: Insects > Digestive system > Gut ...
TTTGATGTCCTGGATTTCCACCGATTTCACGGTCAACCCCCAGTCGACGGCCTCATCAGCAATGCTCTCACGCAAACGCGCCTTGATCTTGTCGCGTGAAGACAACGCCTCGTCCAGTTCCATCTCGCCAGCGATGGAACGCAGGGTTGTCATGATGAGATTGCGGATTGCCTCCGAGAAGTTGGTGACGCCGTAGACTGCCTTCACCGGGTTGGTGATCTTGATGAAGGCAACGGCATTGATGAAGATGACCGCGTTATCGCGCGTGATGACTTCCTGTTGCTGCACATCGAGAATGATGTCCTTGGTAACGAGCTTGTAGGCGACCTTGTCCAGGTAGGGAATCAGGAAATTGAGACCGGGCAGCAGGGTGGATTGGTATTTGCCCAGGCGCTCGACGATCCATTCCGTGCCTTGCGGCACGAGGCGTATGCCCTTGGCGACCGTGACGAAAGCCAGAAGCAGGATGGCGATGGTGACGATGAAGCCTACGTTGGTGCTGTCCATGAAGAGACTCCGATGAGAAAAATGATGGAGGTAACGCCTGGCGCGTGCTCAGGCCCGCGTGACCTTGAGAAAACTGCCTTCGACGGAAACGAGCTTGACCCTTGTGCCGATGGAGATCTCGGTGTCGGATGTGCAGGGCCATTCCTCTGCGCCGAGAACCGGACGTTGGAAACGTACCTTGCCGCGCTGAAACGGGGCCGCTTCGGCAACCAACAGTCCGATTTCGCCGATGATGTCCCCCGATGCAGTGCCGATCCGGGTTTTATTCCTGATGCGGCTGAAAACGCGGAACCACAGCGCCGTCATGGCTACCGAGGTGATGGCCCAGAGCAGTATTTGCCCGGCGAGCGGAAACCCCGGCGCAACGAGCAGCAACAGACCGACGATGAGCGCACCGAGGCCGAACCAGAGCACGAAAAAAGACGGAATTACCAACTCCAGCAAGACCAGTACGATTCCGCCGACGATCCAATGCCACCACTCCATCGTTTGTTACCTCACAATTGTCATTACATTTTCGACTGCGAAAGGCAGACGCTTATAGTCGATCTCGTTTCGTTGACCCAAAAGATTTAGAGCATAACTTTTCATTATACTTCGGTGAGTGCAGCATTGCACGTGCGCTTTTCAGGGGTTGAACGATATCATGAATGCTTGTACAGCGCGGTTCGGGTACCATTTCTGAAATTTGAGCGGATGCGATGTAATGAAGAGGGTGTGATGACGTTTTTTGGCAGACTGAAAAAGATCTTTTCCCCGGCGCGAACCGCCAGGGAAGACGATAGCGGGCGAGTCGAACCTGGTGAAAAGGTGCGCGGACGCCCCCGGGTACATGTGCTTGCCACGGGCGGGACGATTGCGGGGCGGCTGGTAAGCACGGGGCCGCGTTACCGGGCGGGTGTGCTGGGTGTCGAGGCGTTGCTGGATGCCGTGCCGGCCTTGCGTGGTCTGGCGGATCTCAGTGGCGAACAGGTGGCGAACATCGGTTCGCAGGATATGGATGAGTTCGTCTGGCTCAAACTCGCGCGCCGGGTGAATGAATTGCTCGCCCATCCGGATGTGGACGGAGTCGTCATTACCCACGGGACCGATACGATGGAGGAAACGGCCTGTTTTCTTGATCTGACGGTTCATTCCCCCAAGCCTGTCGTCCTGGTGGGCGCGGTACGGCCTGCGGGCGCGCTTGGCACGGATGGGCCTGTCAACCTGCTCGATGCCGTGACCGTGGCGGCCAACCCCGGTTCCGTCGGGCGTGGAGTGCTGGTCGTGATGCACGGCAGCCTGTTTGAGGCGCGCGATGTCACCAAGGTTTCGTCTTCGGCCTTGCCGACGTTTGCCGCGCCCAATTCCGGCCCGTTGGGACAGTTGATTGATGGTCGAACCTATTACGGACACCGTACCGGCCTTTCTCCGGAGCGGCTCGTTTTCGATGTGTCCCGCCTGGACAAGCTGCCCCCGGTCGGCATCGTCTACGGGTATGCCGGCGCGTCGGCTCTGCCGGTGAAGGCGCTGCTCGATGCGGGTTGCCGGGGCATCGTTTCCGCCGGCGTGGGCAGTGGCAACCTGCACCGCGATGTGCTTGCCACGCTGGCCGATGCCTCGGGCCGGGGCGTGGCCGTGGTGCGCGCTTCCCGTGTTCCTTCCGGGTTGACGTTGCGCAACGTGGAAGTGGATGACAACCGCTTTGGTTTCGTTGCCGCTGGCGCGCTCAATCCGCAGAAGGCGAGGGTGCTCCTTCAACTGGCGCTGACCCGGACTCGGAAACCGGAGGACATTCAGAAGATGTTCGACGACTATTGAGCCGGTGCGCCCGATTGCGCCTCGAGGCCGAGCCGTCGCTGGATTTCCAGGATGAGTGAAGCCTGGTTCATGCTGTAGAAGTGCAACCCCGGCGCGCCGCCTTTGAGAAGCCGTTCGCAAAGCCGGGTGACGGCATCCAGCCCGAAGGCGCGGATGGATTCGACATCGTCGGCATAGCTTTCCAATTGCCTGCGCATCCAGCGCGGGATGTCCGCGCCGCAGGCGTCCGAGAAACGGGCGAGTTTGTGGAAGCTCACGATGGGCATGATGCCGGGAATGATGGGAATTTCCACGCCCGCATCGCGGATTTTCTCCACGAAATGAAAGTAGGCATCGGCGTTGTAGAAGTACTGCGTGATCGCCTCATCGGCGCCGGCTCGCACCTTGCGGACGAAATTGCGCAAATCGGCCTCAGGGCTTTTTGCTTGCGGATGCCATTCCGGGTAGGCTGCGACGATGATCCGAAAGGCGTCGCCCGTCTCTGCGCGGATGAATTCCACCAGTTCATTGGCGTAGCGCAACTCGCCCGCCTCGGCCATGCCCGAGGGCAGATCGCCGCGCAACGCCACGATGCGCCGGATGCCGAGGGCGCTGAATTCTTCGAGCGTTTCCCGAATACCCGTGTAGGTGGAACCGACGCACGACAAATGCGGTACGGCATCGAACCCCTCTGCCGCAATCTCTTTCACGATGGCAAAAGTACGCGCGCGAGTGGAGCCGCCCGCGCCGTAGGTGACGGAAAAGAAATCCGGTTTCAGGGCGGCGAGTCTTGCGCGCTCGCCTTTCAGTTTGAGAAGCCCCTCGGCGGTTTGCGGCGGGAAGAATTCAATGGAGAGTTCGGTGTTCATGCGAATTACTACTTTTCCTTCCGATGGTCGATCACCCTGACGGCCTTGCCCATCGAGCGTTCGACCGAGCCGGTGGGGTGAATCCTGACCTCGCAGGAAATGCCGATGAAATCCTTGATGTCTTTTTGCACCTTGGAGGAGACGCGATCCATGTACTCCTGGCCCTTGGCGTACAGGGGCGGGCTGGCTTCGACATTGATGCGCAGGGAGTTGAGATGGCCTTCGTGAAAGACTTCGAGTTGGTAGAAAGGCGAGAGCGTTTCGGTGCGCATCAGGATGGCTTCGACCTGGGTGGGGAAGACGTTGACGCCGCGAATGATGAGCATGTCGTCGGAGCGACCGGAAATGCGGCTCATGCGTATATGCGTGCGACCGCATTTGCAGGGCGCGGGGTCGAGCACCGCAATGTCGCGGGTGCGAAAGCGCATCATCGGAAAGGCTTCGCGGGTGAGCGAGGTGATGACGATCTCGCCTTTTTCCCCTGGGGGGAGCGGCTCTCCGGTGTCGACGTCGACGCATTCGACGAGGAAATGGTCTTCCCAGATGTGCAGCCCTTTCTTGGCGGCCAGGCATTCGATACCCACCCCCGGCCCCATGAGCTCGGTCAGGCCGTAAATATCGAGCGCGTCGATGCCCATGCGCGATTCGAGCTCATAGCGCATTTCCTCGCTCCACGGTTCGGCGCCGAACAGGCCGACCCGCAGCGGCTGCTTGCGAACATCGATGCCCAGTTTCTCGGCTTCTTCCACGATGTTGAGCGCGTAGGAGGGGGTGCAGCACATGGCATCCGGGGCCAGATCCTGCAGGAGCATGACCTGCTTTTGCGTCTGCCCGCCGGACATCGGAATGACCGTGATGCCAAGCGTCTCGGAGCCTCCGTGCAGCCCCAGTCCTCCGGTGAAGAGGCCGTAACCGTAGGCATTGTGCAGGCGGTCGCCCGGCTGGAGACCTGCGGCGGCAAGGCAGCGCGCGACCAACTGACCCCAGATGGCGAGATCGCGCCGCGTATGCCCGACCATGATGGGCTTGCCGGACGTGCCGGAAGAGGCATGCAGCCGGATGACCTGGTCGCGTGGCACGGCAAACATGCCGAAAGGGTAGTTGTCGCGTAGTTGTTCTTTTTTGGTAAACGGCAGCAGTTTGGCGTCGGCCAGCGTCTGGATGTGGTGCGGCTTGACTTCCAGTTCGTCCATCGCTTCGCGGTAGAACTTCACCGTCTCGTAGCAGCGCGCCACCATGTCCTGAAGGCGGTGCAATTGCAGGGTCTTAAGCTCTTCGCGGGGGAGTGTTTCATTGTCGATGTCGAAAATCATGATAGGCAAGCCTCGGAAAACGGAAATCGGAAAACTATAAATAATAGCCTTAGCCGGAGGAAGTTGCGACTGCTTCGAGTAGTGAGCAGTGCCCCGGTTTGAACCTTTGTCGAGAGTGAATTCCCGTTTTCTCTCCTTCCGCACAATGGGAGAGGGGTGTGTTTCGGTCGCTTCGGCATTCCCTCTCCCCTTGCGGGAGAGGGTGGCCCGAAGGGGCGGGAGAGGCGGGCAGGTTCAGGGAGCCTTCAGTTTTTGGTGCAAAAGTGTCGAAATTTTTTACAGTTTCCACGGAATGCTGAATTAAATCGAGCCAAATCAATACATTGGAATAAGGTATGATTATTGCTTATACAACAAGCTAACTGTCTCTCAGGAGAGATACCATGCTGTCGCACACAAAACTGTTTGCCGCGCTTGCTGTCGGCTTTGTCGTTTCGGGTAGCACTTTTGCGGCCTCGATGCTGCCGGGGTTTGATTCGTACACTGTCGTGTCTTCCGAGCAGGTGATACCGTACGAGACCATTGGGTTTCCTATCCTGGCAGCCAATCCCGAAGACGTCGTCTCCAACCAGGTATATATCGCAGAACGTGGGTTTATGGCGATCTCCGTAAGTGTGCAGTCTGGCACTCAGATATATATGGACGTGTCCCCTTTCTTCGACATCGACGGATATGGCGGCACGGTGACTTATGGAACAGGCACCTATGACGGGAATAAGGCCTTCGGCGTAAACTGGCTCGATATCTCACCCGATCCAACCTGGGTGGATGCCCTTACAGGGACTACGTTTACAGGTTCCGAGCGCAACAATTTTCAACTCATTCTCGTTGATCGCTCCGATGATGCGGGTCGCAGCGCAGGAGACTTCGATATCGTCTTCAACTACGATTCCATTCAGTGGAATATGGAAGGGCCGAATTTCGTCGGTTTCTCCATGTTGGTCAACGACGTACCTGACCAGTCTGAAGGTTTGTATTCGCCTGATTTTGGATACTTCCGCGATGGCGGACCAAACGCGCTGGTGTCCGACAGTTTGAATTCCGACGTAGCCGGACGATACGTTTTCGAGGTGCGTAACGCCATTCCCGAACCCGAAACCTGGGCCATGCTGCTGGCAGGGCTTGGCGTTGTGGGTGCGGCCACGCGCAGACGGCGCGCAAAATAACAGGATTTGAGTCTCCCCGCCGTAAATGGCGGGGATTCCTCAATACGGTTCTGAGGGAGCCTACGGCTCCCTGGAATGCTTGTCTCACTGACTTCGCCACAAATTCCCCTCCTGTGGAGGGCCGAGCACATAGGGGCGAGGATGTTCGTAGGGGCGCGATTTATCGCGCCCAATGAGCACGAGCGCCGCAATTTGGGCGCGATAAATCGCGCCCCTACGACTTGACCATCACCGACGCAGGGCGAATACGCCTGGGTTACATTTGCTATTGTTCAGGGCCGACTATCTTCCGGCGCATCCGGCGTGCCGAAAACGGCAATCTCGGAAAAGTGAAATCCCTCGGTGATGAGGTGTCTGAAATGAAGGTCGAGATGGGGCCGGGCTACCGGATGTACTTCACGATGCGCGGCAGAACAGTCCTTTTCCTGCTGTGTGGCGGGGACAAGGATTCGCAGGATGCCGACATAAAGCGCGCAAAAAAACTGGCAAAGGAGATTTGAACCGTGGCTCTCAAAACCATCCCATTTGTACTGGAGAAGTATCTCGACAGCGAGGAGTTGATTCAAGAGTACTTTTCGCAAGTCCTCGCAGACGGCGACAGCGAGGAAATTATTGACGCGCTGGGGGTCATCGCCCGCGCGCGCGGCATGGCCGAGATTGCCGCAAAGACGGGGCTTGGACGCGAGAGCCTCTACAAAACCTTTGCGCCGGGCGCAAAGCCTCGTTTTGATACCATCCTGAAGGTGATCCGCGCCCTTGGGCTGAACCTCTCGCAACGGCACGCTGCCGCGTAAGCGCGAAGAGGGGTCGGCGGCACGGCCAAGGGTGCGCATGTCACACGGCTCCCCGAAAAGTCATACGCCATTAGATCTCTCGTACTGTGCTAACGTCGTTCTTGCAGTAGTTGACGACATCCTCGATGCGTCCAGCCTGCAAAGCATCCCATCTTTGCATGCCAGAACGGGGGATGTCAGATCAAGCCAAACTTCTACATGATTATTTAACCCGCGTGTATTCGAGTCCGGCAGAGAGGAACTTGCCGGTTTTTTTGTCGATTCTGCCATGGATGAGCTTGCCGGTTTCTTTGTCGATAACCAGAGCAAAGTCAGATGCCTGAAGAATGCCATCTTTGTAGCTGGCAGGGCGGGTCGTTGGATCGAGTGGGCCTATCGTCAGGCGAACCAAGAAGTTCTCGTCGTTACGTGAGATCTCAAATTGAAATTTGGTGTCGATGTTGACTCCATTTATTTGATCAGTTTCCCACGTGCCGATATATTCGTTTCCCGCATCCGAGTTGCAGCCGGTCATCAGCGCCAGGGTTACCAAAGCAGCAAGCATTTTCTGAATGATTGAATGCATGAAGCATTCTCCTCTGCTTGGGATGGTGAGTGCAAGACAGGGTGCCTACCCCTAACTCTAATTCTGCAACATCGACTTCGGCACGACGAACTCCACGCGCCGGTTTTTGGCCCGACCCTCGGGATTATCCGCGCCGCCGATTTCGTTGTCGGCGACAGGCTCGGTTTTACCTCGCCCTTCGGTACGCAAGCGGGTGGCGGCGACGCCTCGTTTTTGCAGGAAGGCCGCAACGGCTTTCGCACGACGCTCGGACAGGTCGAGATTGTAACGATCGGACCCCTTCGAGTCGGTATGTCCCACGACCAGGATCTGCCCTTCGGGCGCGCGCGCGATCAACTCGGCCATATCTGTCAGGCTGCGTTGCGCGCGCGCCGAAAGCGCGGTGCTGTCGAAGTCGAACAACACGTCGCTGGCGACGGACAGGATGAAATTGTCGCCGGACTGCCGCCACGAGATATCGCCGCTGCGCTGCAAGGTTTCCATCGCTTTGGCGGAGATGTCCCGGCTTTCGCCGTACATGTCGGATACCGTCGCCGAAAGGTCGAGAACGGTGGGTATGAGATCGAGGATATCGGTCTTCGTATCAACGTTCTGTGCAAGCCCCGGTGTTGCGATGACAAGCCCCGCGCCAAGGATCAAGCCAGAAAGCGGTATCCGGTGAAGTAGCATTGCCCCGGCCTCCTTGTTACGGCACGGTGAAGGGGCCGAGCGGTTCGAGGATTCCATCCATATGCAGGGTCGCCTGCTGGCCCGCTGGAGGAGCAGCGAAGATGGTGCTCCAGGAGATCATTGCGCCACTACCACTTGGCAGTGACAGAACGTCTTGGACCAGCCATTTTCCCTGACTGTCTTTCAGGATCAAGTATTTCTTATCGCCCGAGACAAGGTAGATTTTATTCTGATCGCCACTATAAATGGTGTCGGAATACGACGAATCGTCGAGCCTCTTGAAGCGAACGGTCACGGACAGCTTGTCGCCATCGCGGGTAGCTTTGACCAGACGGGCCTCGGCATTGCCCTTCGCGGTCAGTGCGGTAGCCAGAACGACTTCTGTGCCCGCCGAGGCGGCAGTCTGTGTTGTCTGCACCGATTCGGTCGTGTTATCAACGCCAGTATCCTCTGCCACGGTCTTTGGGGGATCGGTCTTTGAGGGATCAGTTGGAACAACAGGGTCGTTGCTGCCGCTGTCACACGCGGATAAAACGGATAGACACAGAATTACCATGCCGATTTTGAATTTCATCTTACTTCTCCTTGAGAAATGCAGCCCGAAAGAGCCTTGTCATACCACAGACTCATGGCCTGTGCGATTTCCTGCCTCGTAGAAACAACTCTTTCGCCCATGTTTTTGTTCGCTTTTTTCGGTTCAGGACGGCGGTCATTATCACAATAAATAATCAAAAAGTGTGAAAAAATTCATGGCTTGAAGATAAAGGAGTGACACCATGAACAATCTGATGACCATCGGCGGACAGCAGGCCGTCATTTCATTCGACCCGGATATCAACATGTTTCGGGGCGAATTTGTTGGGCTTGCGAACGGCGGCGCAGATTTTTACGCCGCCGACATCCACACCCGCCGCGCTCAAGGCGCGTTTGCCGCCAGCACGGCGGCTGCGCGTGTTTGCCAGCCCTTACCGTTGGCACGCCAGCGTGCCAACGCATCAGGGGCCATGCGTAGCGTCACCGGCTCCTTATGCACCGCCAGCGGCGGCCGCCCGCTTGTACGCCGTGCAATTTCCTCGCCTGTTGTCACACGGCCCTCACCTGCAAAAGCCTGTTGCAGTCCACGTTCCAGCGAGGCCATGAATTCCAGCGTTTCAGTATCCGGTTTTCTAGACATCGTATTTCTCCTTCAGTCGCCTCAGAAAATCGGCTGGCAGGTTGTCAAATTTGGCCTTGGCGTGGGCAACAACCAACAAGACCTCGCCCCGACTGTTACGCACAAGTTTGCGACGCTCCGCGTCGAGAGGTTACGTTCCCCGGATTACGCTTCGCTTCATCCAGGGGCTACACATGCTACGCTTGCTCAAACCGAGCGTCATTAGCTTGAATTTCCAGTTACATTTGAAATTAGTTTACTGAAATCAACGGCATTTTGAGAAGTAATGACAGATTCGCCAGTACGATTTTCAATATCTCGCCGAGCGTTTCCGGCAACATCACCGCCACTTCTTGCAACTTGCTTGTTTTCTTCTAAATTTTCCGGTTTCTGTTTCTTGGAAAGAGTCGCTGTCGTAGCCTCTGCCAACATATTCAACACCAGTTCGAGCGTGGACATGTTGTCCCTCAAACTTTCCTTTTTCAATCCTTTGTAACGTTTATATTGTTTGGTCGTCATACCAGACCATGCTTTGGAAATTTCATCTGTTAAAATTGCATATTCTATACCTTTTTTCATACCTCTGTCTTGCCACTCGTCCGTGAGTTCCTTGCGCACTTGAATAGCCTGTAAACGCTGGTTAATCCATTCACGGGAGTAACCTTTTTTCAAATATGTTTCAAGGGCACGGTCAATTGTCAATTCCGGGTCAAGAGTTTCATCAATACGCTCACGCCCAACAGCCGCTAACCATAACTTAAATGGCTCGGCTTTTGGCGAAGGAATGGATTGGATAATACGTAAAAGCTGCTCTGTATCAGCAACATCAGTTAAACGCATTTTGCCATCTTTCGCTATCATTTTCAAACCGTTACAATTTGTAACGGTTTCATTTCCTTCGTCAAGCAAGCGCTTTTTCAATACTCTCCAATACGTTTGCGGATTTTCACTGTCAGTCAAAACTGCCACTACATCCACAACCGAAAAATACCATTCCTCTTTTTCGGCGTCCCATGCAGTACGGATTCTTTTGTCTTCAAACAACTGGATTTTGTCGCTATCTCCCATGTTGATTCACCTGCAATATCCGAAAATATGACAATCGTACATCAAAATAAGGAATTCTTCAAGAGAATTTCCGTAAATGTTTGCGACGCTCCGCGTCGGAAGGTTACATCCCCCGGATTACGCTTCGCTCCATCCAGGCTACACTTGCTGATATGCACATCCGTATATCATACGGTTATTTTCTCTTCCAACGTTGGGGTTCGCTCTGCTCACTCCAACCTACACGACATACACATGTAAGAATTTAAACCGAAAACTCACAGAAAGCCGCTTGTATTTGGTACTATATTATGGTACTATACAAAACATGAATCGGAAGCATAGAAAAACCCTCGCCCAGATTTTCTCCCGCCCGGTTTCTCCCGGCATCCCGTGGCAGGACATCGAATCTCTGTTCAAGGCGCTTGGTGCGGAAATCAGTGAGCGTGAAGGTTCTCGCATTGGCGTCAGGTTATTCGGTAAACGGCATGTCTTTCACCGGCCACACCCTTCGCCGATGACGGATAGGGGCGCAGTGGTATCCATCAGAAAATGGCTTGAAGATAACGGAGTGACACCATGAACAATCTGATGACCATCGGCGGACAGCAGGCCGTCATTTCATTCGACCCCGACATCAACATGTTTCGGGGCGAATTTGTTGGGCTTGCGAACGGCGGTGCAGATTTTTACGCCGCCGATGTAGAGGGGTTGATGCGTGAGGGCGAAATCTCCTTGCGCGTGTATCTTGAGATGTGCAAAGAAGACGGCGCCGAGCCTTTTCGCTCCTTCTCCGGGAGATTCAACATCCGCATTCCTCCCACGCTGCATGCGGCATGCACGGCGGCGGCGGAAGCGTCCGGGAAAAGCCTGAACCAATGGGTTGCAGAAACCCTGCAAGAAGCGACAGTCTGAACACGGGTCTCGCGCAATCTCCGCCATTTATGGCGGAGTCAAGCGAGACAAAGCGTAACAGGGAGCCGAAGGCTCCCCAAGACCGTATCGAGGAATCCCCTGCCTTCAGGCAGGGGTGACTCAAAACCTGCCACCGCTGCCCCCCGAAACGCGGTGTTGTCATGTGTTACGGATTTCGCCGGGAAGCCCCGCAAAATGCGTGTACAGACTCTTCGTCGAGCCGGTGATGGCAAATTTCCACGCCGTCCACGAGCACAACGGGGATCAGTTCATCCCAACGCGCCTCCAGCGCCGGCTCCTGCTCGATATCGACGACCTCGATCCGCCAGCCGTAACGCTGCGCAATCGGCTCCAGCGCCTCGACCAGTTCATGACAAAGATGACACCACTGTCGGCTCAGAACCGTGAACACGCCCACGTGCGCATTCACGCGCCATGCCCCATGCCCATACATCCGGTGGCGGCATTTTCGCCGTCCCGCTCGACGCGCATCCGCCAGGCGGTCGAACCATGCCATCGTGCGCGAATGCTCAGGATGATCATCGTCACGGCAATTCCGAGCGCCAGTCCCATGCCTGCGCCCAGGTCGGCCTGCGCTACCGGAGCCAGCCAGACGCCCAACACAGCCCCGACCAGAGCGAGCGCCGTTCCCAGGCCGTAGCTTGCCAGCGCCGCCCGCAGCGGTACGCCATCGTCGATCACGATCCTGATCCGCTCATCCACACGCAGGCCAAAAGGGTCGACAACCGTGAAAGTCTTTCCTTTGCCCCGAAACATCTCCGCAAATTGGGGCGCATGACAACCGCCGGGTTCATCGCAACGCCCACAGCCGCCATGATGCTCAAGCAAACGCACCCACGCCTTGCCTTCTCCGGCGCGCACGACGATGGCCCTGGTTTCGATCACTTGGGTACCTCGACGGCTTCAGCCGCCCGTTGCACGACGGGTGCGGGCACTTCGCCCAGCACCGTGATTCGATGCCCGCCCGCGATACGTTCGAAAACATTGACCGCGCCGCCTCCGGGATAAGCCCCGCGCGCCGCAACGCCCGCCTCCGCAGGTTCGATGAAGATCGAAATCGCCGCGAGTCCGTCGCTGAACACCATCTGCAACGTTCCTCCGTTGCGATGACGCATCATCGTCGTCAGCGCAAAACCGGGCAAGGACTCCCTGAGCACCCATTGGTTCTCGAACAGTAACTCGTCGTCCCCCCCGACATCGATCGTGCGCCAGTCCGCATCGACCCTCACACGCGGCGCAAGCAATTCATCATCAATCTCGCCGTCGATGCGCACGTCGCTGAAGGCAAATTGCTCGATCACTTCCCCCTTGGCATCGAGCACCTGCGACTTGAGAAGCAGGCCACTCTGCAATTCGGCCCACAACACATGACCGAAACGCAATTCATCACGTGGTTCGAGCACCAGTTTCTGGGCTTCATGTCCGGCGACACGCTCCACCCCATCCAGCCGAACGCGGTAATTGCCGGTCAGTTCGGCATGATTTTGCGGCAACCGCCCCGGAAAACTGCCACGGGTTCCAGCCTGACCGATGATGACGGTGCGTTGCGCAGGCAACACGCAGCGCACCACCTTGCCTTGCCGGATGACTTCGCGGGGGCTGCCGTCGAGCACTTCCAGTCGTTCACCCTCTTCACCATCGACATAACGGTGCACGATGCGCGACGTCTCGGTGCGCCACCCCGTCTGATAGCTGAAGGTTCCGACGTAATTCAATTGTCGGCTGGCCCCGCCGATTCGATCGAGCCATGCCAGAGGGTCCGACGCTTCCAACCTGGACATGGCCGCTGGCGGCCCGTCCTTTGCAGCCGTCAAAAGTCGGAACGTACTGGCCTGATTGGCAAAGGAGTGCCCGCACAGCAGGCACAACCCGGCAAAAAGCCACGCTCTCATCGCGGCCATCAGTCTGGTATCGGTCATCACCGACCTCATTCCCCTGTCGGAGTCGACACGGTGCGCACGTATTGCACCACCGCCGGCATCGGCCCGCCAGCCAATGCCTGGTGTGCGACCAGATAATCATGGCGCGCGCCGTTCTTCACGGAAACCGTTGCCGGAGCCTCGACGATCTGAGCGGATGTCACCCCCGGAACAGGCGCATCGTGAGACAACACCGCCACGACCCCCCCTACCGCCAACACCCCCATCACCGAGGCCGCCAGCGGCAACAGGTAATGGCGCCAGGAACGGCACACGGCGATGCTCGCGTTTTTCCTGCCGGGCGGAACGAGAATGGTAGGTTCATTCTCAAGCCGGGCCATCACCCGCTCGGTAAACCCCTCCAACTCCTGCGGCGCGTAGCCCCTGATGAGATCGCCCAGCAGGCAATAGGCATCCCACTCGTCGCGGAACGCCTTGTCGTGCTTGAGCCGGATGAACAACGCGCGAGCCGTTACGTCGTCAACATCACCATCGAGCATCGCCGAAAGTTTCTCTTTCATTTCAGCTCTCATCCATTCGAGTGTTCTGCATCCGCATATTTACCAACGTTCATCCGCGCGCGTGCCGAGAAGTGGCCGCAGACGGGCGGCAATCGCCTCACGCGCGCGAAAGATCCGCGACCGCACCGTGCCAATCGGACAATCCATGGTACTGGCAATATCTTCGTAACTGAGTCCCTCCAGTTCGCGCAGGGTGATGGCTTCGCGCAATTCGTCGGGCAAACCGGCCAGGGCCTCGTCTACCGTCAGCGCAATCTGGCGCGTCATCAACTGTCGTTCGGGCGTATCGAAATCGCGCAGGCGCTCCGCGCCTTCGATGCCTTCCATCTCGCCCGAGTCTATGCCGACCGAGGCCGGTATCCTGCGAACCTGCGCAGCAAGATGGTTTTTTGCGGTGTTGATGCCGATCCGATAGAGCCATGTGTAGAAAGCACTCTCTCCGCGAAACGATGCCAAGGCGCGGTACGCCTTGATGAATGTCTCCTGGGTCAAATCTTCGACTTCGGCAGGGTCGCGCACCAACCGCGCGATCAATCGGTGAAGTTTGCGTTGGTATTTCGACACCAACAAACCAAACGCCTGTTTATCTCCACTCTGAATGCGCTCAACCAACTGCTGATCGATTTCACGATCACTCATCTAGTATCGTCCGTTATCCTGCTCTATCGAAAACCAACATCGTATAAGCGAGCGCTCTGCCCGCCAGACCCATGCCCCTATGGACAGCATAGCCATGACTTGGTTCAACACAAACGCTACGTGTTTACCGGAATGGCTCGCTCAGTGCGTGACATATTGTATACTTTTCTTCATCTCTTCCTGTTTTTCCCAGGTACACCATCGTGACAGAACAGCGTCGGCATGACGTTCTGATCCTTGGCAGCGGCGCGGCAGGCCAATCGATTGCCCTTTTGCTTGCCGACCGCCTGAAGGTTGCGCTCGTCACCAAGCGCGCGCTTGCCGACAGCGCGAGCGCCCTGGCACAGGGCGGTATCGCCGCAGTGCTCGACACCGCCGACAGTATCGAAGCCCACATCCGCGACACGTTCGATGCCGGAGCCGGTCTTTGCGACCCGGATGTCACCCGTTACACGGTCGAACACAGCCGCGAAGCCATCGACTGGCTCATCAAGCGCGGCGTGCCCTTCACCCGAGAGAAGGACACGGAACTCGGGTTTCATCTCACCCGCGAGGGGGGGCACTCCCACCGGCGCATCATTCACGCGGCCGACGCCACCGGCGCGGCAGTGCAAACAACTCTGAGCGAAGCGGTGCTTGCACACCCGAACATCGACATCTACGAGTATCACATCGCCGTCGACCTCATCCGCGGCGAACAGATCGGCAAACCCGAGCTCGGCTGCGTCGGCGCCTACGTGCTCGACATCAAAAACGATCAAGTCGTCACCTTCGCCGCGCGCAGTACGGTACTGGCCACCGGCGGCGCGGGCAAGGTCTATCTCTACACCACCAACCCGGACATCGCCACCGGCGACGGTGTGGCAATGGCCTGGCGGGCGGGCTGCCGGGTGCGCAACATGGAATTCATCCAGTTCCACCCCACCTGTCTCTATCACCCGCATGCCAAGTCTTTCCTGGTTTCCGAAGCGGTGCGGGGCGAAGGCGGCTTGCTGAAGCGGCCCGACGGAACCCGTTTCATGCCCGCGCACGACGCGCGCGCCGAACTCGCCCCGAGGGACATCGTTGCCCGCGCCATCGACTTCGAGATGAAAAAACACGGGCTCGATTGCGTATACCTCGACATCAGCCACAAACCGGCGGACTGGTTGCGCAGCCACTTCCCCAACATTTACGCGCGCTGCCTGGAGTTGGGCATCGACATGACCCGAGAACCCATTCCGGTCGTGCCTGCGGCGCATTATTCCTGCGGCGGCATCGTCACCGACCTTGCCGCGCGCACCGATGTGCCCAACCTCTACGCGGTCGGGGAAACGGCGGGAACGGGGCTACATGGCGCAAACCGGCTGGCGTCGAACTCCCTGCTCGAATGCCTGGTCTTTGGCGAAGCGGCAGCGAGGGATATTCTCGCCCATCCAGCCACCCCGATTCCCTCCCTGCCCGCCTGGGACGAGAGCCATGTGACCGATGCCGACGAGGAAATCGTCATCAACCACAGTTGGGCGGAACTGCGTCAGGCGATGTGGGATTATGTCGGCATCGTGCGCACCAACAAGCGACTGCAACGCGCCCAACACCGCATCCGGCTGATTGCGCGTGAAACCGACGAGTTCTACTCGAACTTCCGTGTTTCCAACAACCTCATCGAACTGCGCAACCTCGTCGTCACCGCCGGTCTGATCGTGCGTTGCGCGTTGCTGCGACGCGAAAGCCGAGGGTTGCATTATTCGCGCGACTACCCCGACACCCTGGCGCGCGGGCGTGACACTGTGCTGCGCCCGCCGCGATAAGAGAACGCCTGCTCCTTTGAGCGCAAAGTTTCTATTCCGCGCAAGCGGAAGAGGACGGGCAAATTCGCTGGCGTCGCTCGGAGTATCAGACAACGCCCAGGGCGGAACGCAAAATGGCTCAGGATGTCATGGCACTACGTTAAGGAACCTCTGAACAACTTAAGCATCCCCCGCTTGTCATCCTGCGCGAAGTCGCAGGATCCATGCGGTGTGTGGATTCTGCGACTTCGCTTCGCTACGCGCAGAATGACAGAAGGGTTGTTCAGAGGTTCCCTAGGGTGCACTTCAGAGTTCCCATTCCGGATCGCGTGTCTTCTCCATGTAGAACGCCGGTCCCGCGAAGCTCTTGTCGCCCGAACACGACACGACGATAAAGCGAAACGTTCCCGGCGGATATATTTTATTGGCGCGGCAGCCTATCGGGCACTGGGAGGAACAGGAGTAACCTGTCCACGGCAGTGGCTGCAAACCCTCGCCACGGTGCAGCGTGATGCAGTCGGGAATCTGCGGTATATCGCAGGAGCGCACGAGGCGCACGTCCCCGCCCATGTTAATCCATGCCCCTTTGTAGAGACCCTGCACCTGCACGCGCGACGACAGTGAGACTTCGCCGCCTACGTTCACGACCTCGAAGGCTCCAGGGGATGCAAGGTTGCGCACGCTCACGCTCTGCGCGTGAGCGGCTCCGGCGACGAGCAGGAAAACGGCGGCGATTGCAAAAATCTTCATGGCCGTCTCACGTCGAAGGAAGTCCACACGGGACTCTCATGGCGGTTTGGTTATCTCATTCTGTTTTCGACGGTTTCCACAACGGTTCATATATCGGTTCGTTCATGTCGAACGCCGGTCCTGCGAAGCTCTTGTCGCCCGAACACGACGTAACGACAATGCGGAACGTCCCCGGCGGATATATTGTATTGGCGCGGCAGCTTTCGGAGCACTGTGAAGAGCAGGAGTAGCCGTTCCACGGCGGTGGCTGCAGACGCTCGCCGCGGAGCAGTGTGATGCAGTCGGGAATCTGCGGTATATCGCAGGAGCGCACGAGGCGCACGTTCGCGCCCACGTTATGCCATGCCCCTTTGGAGAGGCCCTGCACCTGCACGCGCGACGACAGTGAGACTTCGCCGCCTTCGTTCACGACCTCGAAGGTTCCAGGGGGCACAAGGTTGCGCACGCTCACGCTCTGCGCGTGAGCGGCTCCGGCGATGAGCAGGAAAGCTGCGGCGATTGCAAAAATCTTCATGGCCGCCTCACGAATTGCGATGTCCGCATCGGACGACTCATTCTCCGGACGGCGCTTCGCTTATTCAGGTTATGCTCGCTGGGGCGCACTTTAGGGTCCCCATCTCGGATTGCGTGGTTTCTCCATGTAGAACGCCGGTCCAGCGAAGCTCTTGTCGCCCGAACACGACACAACGACAAAGCGGAACGTCCCCGGTGGATATATTGTATTGGCGCGACAGCCTGTGGGGCACTGAGAGGCACAGGAGTAGCCGTTCCACGGCAGTGGCTGTAGACTCTCACTGCGGTACAGCGTGATGCAGTCGGGAATCTGCGACGTATCGCAGGAGCGCACGAGGAGTACATCCGCGATTGCGTTCATCCACCCCCCTTTGTAGAGACCCTGCACCTGTACGCGGGACGACAGCGAGATTTCGCCGCCTTCGTTCACGACCTCGAAGGCTCCAGGGGACGCGAGATTGCGCACGCTCACGCTCTGCGCGTGAGATCCTCCGGCGACGAGCAGGAAAGCGACGGCGATTGCAAAAATCTTCATGGCTGCCTCACGTCGAAGGAAGTCCACACGCGACTCTCGTGACGGTTTGGCGCGCCGGGGATGGCAACAGCCGCTTTCGCGGCCTGGAATACTTGGTTGCAGCTTTGCGACTGCGGGGAAGTCAACACGCCCGAGAACCTTGCGTCGGTCGGCGCTCCCCTGATGATGGAGCCTGTGTCGGCCCCTGTGCCTGCCCAGACCGGCATGATCTGGAACGTCGGCACGGCGCCGAACGTCAGCGGCTTGAACTTCGCCTGCCATCTCTGATTCCAGTAGAACGAGGCGAGATGATGAAAAACTCCGCCGGGATCGCGCACACTCAGAACCGTACAGAAGTGGAATTCGAGTTGCGCCTCGGCAAGAAAGTTTGGCTGGCCGGTGAGTGAATTCATCTCGATGAGGTTACACCACTCCGTCGGCGCGTCTCTAGTGCGGAGCATGAGCAACTGCGGAAACACCGCGCCCATAGGAAAGCCTGTCGCGATTTCGCCGGACAAAGGGTTGGCGTTGGTGAAGATGCTGTTGACTTGGGTCGTGCAGTCGCGGCAGGCCTGCGCGGCGCGCGCTGGCGGGCGTCCGCGCTGGATGAAAATGCTGCCATCCTGATTGCGCTGGCCTCGGTAGCTGCACCAGTTCGTCTCGATCCACTGCGCCTGGATGAATCCCGCAGTCCATCCCGACGCGTTGTCGCCCGCAACGCCGTTGAGCGTTACCTGGCCGTTCGCGATGAGGGCGTCGCCCGTGAAGACCATCCTTGTTCCCTGGGTGAACGGGGGATAGACGGTCGGTTGTTGTGTCACCTGGATATTCGCGGAATTGGGGACGATGCTCACAGCCATATCGATCTCTCCTTTCGATGCCGACAACGCCTTATCGATAAAAATGTCATCCGTGAAAAAAGTCACGGTCATGGTACTCAGACGACACAGATAACACAAGCGGGTGAAGCTCTTTTGCCAGCGGGTGAAGCTCTTTATGTGTGACAGCATGACTTTTTGTACAACAGGAAAGTGTCTGGTTTGCTATATCTACAGGGCAGTTCACGAAAGGCGCATCCCGCCCGGCGGCGGGAACAGCAACCGTAACCGTACCGCAATGTAGGAAAGGAGATGGCATGAACATTTTCAAGAGAGATTCTTCCTTGCATAATTTTCAGTGGGAGAATCTGGGGGACATCAAGGAAGGCCGTGGCGATCTGGGCGAAGAGATGCCGGTTCTCGTGTACAGGCTGATGCAGTACACGATGCTGGACGTTCTCACGAAGGACTTCGGCGCTGACAAGGCCAACGACTACTTTGTCCGTGCCGGACATCTGGCTGGCGAGGAATTCACCAGGAATGTTCTGGACCTCTCGGTGGATTTCGATACATTTTTTGCTAACCTTCAAAAAACGCTCCAGGATCTCAAAATCGGGATCTTGCGCATGGAAGCTTTCGATGCGGAAACGGGCAACCTCGTGCTTACGGTAG
>Ga0099364_10005426_pt1 | contig 18906 bp, 26 predicted proteins | sample TergutTh196P3_FD_73070 | JGI IMG/M metagenome (GOLD analysis project Ga0099364, IMG submission 73070) | Microcerotermes parvus P3 segment gut microbial communities from Pointe-Noire, Republic of the Congo - Th196 P3 | ecosystem: Host-associated > Arthropoda: Insects > Digestive system > Gut ...
AAACCCTTTCCCCGGCCCGCAAAAAAGAAAAAACCAAAAAATCCCCCCCCCCCCGAAAATGACGCCCCCCTAAAACGCGGCTACACCCACGACGAACTCGCCGCCTTTACCCACAACGCCCTCGCGGGAAAGGAGGGCGACGCATAATGGCAACCTTCACCCCGAACCTAAACCTAAAAAACCCCGCCCTCGGCGAGCAATACAACATTAACGACTTCAACGACAACAACAACAAAATCGACACTTTCGCGGGAAACATCCCCCCAACCTTCGACGGCCCCATCCAAGGCATCCCGGCGATAACGCTGGGCGGCGGCGTGGGTTATCAGAAGCTGGACGCAAGCAATCAGATTAGGACTTCATTCGTTGCAAATTACGGTTGCGTTTTTAATGGGGTTGTCTTTTTGCCAGCCACGTCTACTACCAGCTTTGCAAGAAGCACTCTGTCTGATTTATTCACTCGAACAATAACGCCGTTCCCAGCAACGTCCCCTAACAACGTCCTCATAAAAGCCATAAGCGTAGGCGGAAAGTGCTTCGCTTTCTTTCAGAACCAGTGGACTGCACAGAATACGCCCATCACATTAGGCGCATTTTCCACAACCAACGGAATCTCATGGACAGCTCTGGCAACACACAATACTCCTAATTTCTTCGGCTCCGGCGGCAATCCGATTGTTAACTTCGCTGGAATTTCAGAGGACAGATATATTCACATTTTCATACAGGATGGGCCGTCAAGCACAAGTGTCCTTGTGCGGAGATATGATACCGTTAATAATGTTTGGAGTACACAAACAAACTTAAATGCATCCAGTTTCTCTGGTAACAGGATTACCTTTTTAGTCGGAGGAATAGGAAATGGAACACACTTGTATTTTTACTCAGGCTCCGGCTCGGGTTCCGGCCATTCTCTTAGAGCGCTAACTCTAAACTCAGCGAGTATATCCACCAATGTGCATACCGTAGTGCTTGGGACGAGGATTCCATACGAACTCAAAAATTCGTCGTTTGAATATTTGGGAAACGGAAAAGCTGTTATGCAACTAAGCGTTGGTCAATATGATGAACCGTCTCAAGGCTACGCCTTCATACTGGATGTAAACACTTTGACGCTTAAAGCAATACCGTCTTTTGGGTGGCATTTCACAGGGTCATTGCTAGGCGGCGGAGACGGCTACGCTTTGACAAGTAGTATGATATGGAGGCTAATCTGATGACCATCACCTACGAAACCTACCCCACCGGCGACGAAAACGCCCACGGCTACAAAGTCCGCAAAGACGGCGTTGTCATCGCAGACCAACCCTACACCCCCGGCGCGGAAGGCTTTACCCCCATGACGAAAGAGGAGGCGGAAACCCACGCGCAAGCCGCGCTGGAGGAGTATATGAAGCCACCTCCCCCGGAGCCGGAACCGGAACCGGAGCCGGTGCGACCCATCGACCCAACACAGCGCCTAAAAGCCATAGAAGCCGCGCTGCTCGAATTGGCAGGTGAAATTTATGGTTGAGTTCTACGTCATGCAGATACGGCTGGGGAATATCACGCTTGAAAAGATACCGCAAAGATTTAAGGCAGTTGTAGAGGCGGCTTTGGAGGAAAAATAAATGCAATCCGCTGAATATTGGAGCCGCCGCGCCGAGGAAGTCATCCGCGCCGGTGAGAAAACCGCGCTGGAAATGCTGACCGACAGCAAGCGCACGTTTGAGGCGGCGATGGCGTCCATCGAGAAAGAGGTGGAGGCGTTTTTCGGCCGCTATTCGACGGAAACGGGCTTGCCGATTGAAGAAGTCCGCCGCCGCCTGATCCCCGAACAACTCGGACGCGCCCACGAAGACATAAAGCGCTACTATGCCGAATACCGGCGTCTGGGCGGCGACCCGGCGCACCGTGAGTATTTGCGGGAACTGTCGGCGCGGGCGTATATATCGCGGCGCGAGGAATTGAAGCTACAAATGAGCCAAACGCTGGAACGCCTGTACCGCGACAACAACGCTCTGTTTGCCGACGGTCTGAAAAAGACGTACAACGAAGCGTACTACCGCACGGCGTTCAATATCCAGCAGGGAACGGGGCTGTTTCAGCCATTCGCCGCGCTGAACAATCAAATCCTCGAAACGGTGATACGGACGCGCTGGCTGGAACAAAACTACAGCGACCGCCTATGGGCGCACAAAGACGCGCTGCTGAACCAGCTCGAAACCACCTTTATGCAGGGCGTGGCGCTGGGGCATAACCCGCGCCGCATTGGGCGCGACATGGCGCGGAATATGAATACCGCCGTCAACAATACCGTGAGACTGGCGCGGACGGAGTTCAATCACGCGGCAAACTCCGCGACGCTGAAAGCGATGAAAGAGCATCACATCGAACAGTACAAATTCGACGCGACGCTTGACAGCCGAACGAGCGAGATATGCCAGTCATTAGATGGCAAGGTCTTTGACTTGTCAGTCGCGGAAGAGGGCGTCAACTACCCGCCCATGCACCCGAATTGCCGCAGCCGCCCGAATGTGCATACGCAGAACCTTCCCGGAGCGGTACGCGCCGCCCGAGACCCGGTGACGGGGAGAATATACTACGTCCCCGCCGAATGGACGTATCAAGACTGGCTTGACAGCCTGACCGATGAGCAAATGACGCATTACATGGCAAAGCGCAAAGCGGATGCGGTGCGAAGCTCCGACAGAGCGCAGTTTGACCGATACAAACAGTACATCCGAGACGGGAAGAAGGAACACGGCGCGGCGCTGATGGGCGAGCTGTTTGAAGGCTTCCCGACGCGATTTGACGATTTCCAAGAAATGAAGTATCTGCGCCCGGACGAATGGGAAGTATTCAGAGAGAACCGGGCGAAAATTTCATAGAAAGACACTCCAAAACGGGGCGTCTTTTTTATTTGCGCGTAAACCTCAATTTTCAAAACGGAGGAGAAAAATATGTCTACTGCCACAGAGCAGGCCACCCTTACCGGAGAACCGGGCATACCCACCACCGCGGACGCGGGCGAAAATCCTACTGTCAACGGACAGGCAGAACCACAGCAGACGCCGACGCCTTATAAAACCTTTGCGTCACAACAGGATTTTGACAACGAGGCGGCGCGGATTAGGGGCGCGGCGGAGCGAAAAGCCACAGAAGCGGTTTTGAAAGCGCTGGGCTTAAATCCCGGCGACGAAAGCAAAATCGCGGAAATCAAAAAAGCGTGGGACAACTCTCTGACCGAAGCGGAGAAACAGACCGCCGAGCTTGCCGCGTTGCGGGAAACAGTGGCGCGGGAAACGGCGCGGAACGAGGAAAAAGACTACACCATCGCGGCGCTTGCCAAAATCAGCGGCAAAACCACCGAGGAGGTCAATAAGCTCGTTTTGATGGCTCGCGGACTGAAAACGGCGGACAACACCATCGAGCAATGCCTTGATGAAGTGCTGTCGCTGACGCGCCCGAACGAGACGCCGCCGACGCCGACGGTACCCGTCGGTCAGACGCTGCCGCAGCCGGACGCCGGGAAAACACCGGCGGAACAGCAGCCAAAAAACTTGCGGGAAGCGATGCGCCAACAATTTATTAAAAAACAATAGGAGGATGAAAAATGCTTACACTAGCAGAAGCCAAAATCGGAATGCGCGACCATATCGACATCCAAGTCCATGACACGTTCAGAAGGGGTTCTTTGCTGCTTGACCGACTGATTTTCGACAACGCCGCATCCGCCGGGACGGGCGGCTCTACGCTGACGTACGGTTATTTGCAGCTTCTTTCCCCGGCGACCGCGAGCTTCCGCGCCATCAACACGGAATACACGCCTGTTGAAGCAAAGCGGAGAGAACTCACGGCGTATTGCCGCGTATTCGGCGGCAAATTCGGCATCGACCGCGTAATTGCGGACACAAGCGGCGCGATTGATGAAATGACCTTTCAGATGGAGCAGCAGATTGCGGGCGCAATCAATCTGTTCCACTACACGACTATCAACGGAGACCGCGCAACCAACCCGCTGGAATACGACGGTCTTGACACCATTCTGACGGGTGCAAGCACGGAGTTTACACCGGGGGAAATCAATCTTTCGACGTCGGCGCTCATGTCAAGCAACTATCTTGAATTTTCTGACAGGCTCATCGAGTTTATGTCGCTGATGGACGGCCGCCCGACGCTGCTTCTGATGAACAGCCTGTTGAAGGCGAAGATTGTCGCCGTGGCGCACAGAATGGGGTACTTCACGCAAGCGGAAAGCGCGTTTGGCGTTCCCGTCGATATGTGGGACAACATCCCGCTTGTCGATTTGGAAAACTACTTTGACCCCGCGACGCAGACCACGCGCCCGGTTGTCGGGATTGACGCCGGACTGACCGATTTGTACGCCGTGCAGATTGCGCAGGACGGTTTCCACGGCATTTCCCCGACCGGCTCGAAAATCATCAATACATATTTCCCGGACATGAACCTTCCCGGCGCTGTGAAAAACGGCGAGGTGGAAATGGTGGCGGGCGTTGTGTTGAAAAATCAGCTCAAAGCCGGTGTTATGCGCGGCATTCGGGTGCAGTAGATGTACCGGGTGACATTGCCGATTTATTTAGACGGCACAAGATACGGCATTGAGTTTATGAAGAGTGTGGGCTATACGGATAACGACCGTATAGCCTCTCTCCTCAACGCCAAAGGTTTTAAGGTCGAGGAGGTCACGGAAGATATGCCTATATCCCAATTAAACGCGGACACCGCCAGAAAAGCGGCGCTCGCCGCCGCGATGAACCCCAAAGCGCCGGAGGCTCCGCCCGAACCGGAGAACCCCGCGCCGCCGCCCGAAGCGCCCAAAGCGCCGGAGGCTCCGCCGATAACGCAGGAAGAACCGGAAAAGCCGGATATCTGGGCGCAGGGCGACGGAAACGAGCCGCCCAAAGCGACGAAACGCGGACGCCCGCCTAAAACGGAGGGATGACCCATGCTCGAAACCGTCAAGCTGCTCCTAGGCATCCCGGACGACGATGAAAGCAAAGACAAACTGCTTGAACTGATTATCGCGGAAACGGTGCAGCGCATCTTAAATTACTGCAACCTTCACGAACTGCCGAAAGAATTAGAGCTGACGGCGGCGCGGATGGCGGCGGAGCTGTTTACCGAAAGCCGCATCATGGAAGCGATAAGCGAACCGGAGGAACAGGTCATTTCAAGCATATCCGAGCAGGGGCGCACCGTGTCATTCAGCACAACGGGCGTGGCGGAGAAGATTAAAGCGATGACCCGCGCCGCTGATGAGAAAATTTCCAAAAAAGCCGAGCTGAACAAATTCAAGCGCTTATTTAGATTGCCGGGGTGATGATATGGCGGGATTTGACTTTGGGAAGATTGCCAACATCATCGCCTCGGTGATGGACACGGACAAAATCGACATCGGGCGGCGCATGGAGATTGTCAACCCGGACGGGAGTATCGGCGAACTGACGCCGGAAGAACCGATTTACCGCGGCGTTCAGTGTCATATCGCGTTCAACACCGCCGATAACCCGAACCCGGCGGCGGTGGATATCTCCCCCATCATCGTCAGCATTACCGTTCACTGCCCGCTGTGGGTTGATTTGCAGAACAATGACTACGTCTACGCCCACAAATGCGACCACAACGGCAACGTTCTGGAAACCTATCAAGGTTTCGTAGGCTTCAACACCGTCACACAAAGCCGCAAAAGCGTTCAGATGGCAATGAGGAGGGGCTGACGGTGGCGGTATATCCACAGACATATATCCACAAGCACGCGAATGTGGATTTTTCGGAGTTTGACGATTTTCTTCTCCGCTTTTCCGGTATGACCTCTCAGCTCAGGGAATTTCTGGTTCAATTCGTCAAAAACAGAGGATGGGAAATTCTCGCGAGAACGTCTGCCCGTACTCCGGTAGACACCGGAGCGCTAAAAGCCGCGTGGCAAATCGGCGAGGTTGGATTGGACGGGGACACGCTTTATATCGAGATATTGAACGGCATGGAGTATGCGTCCTTTGTAGAGCTGGGTCACGCGACGCGGGCCGGGAACTGGGTGGACGGGCGGTACATGGTGACCGTTTCGATGGATGAGGTTGCGGAAAACATTCAAACGTATTTTGACGAAGAATTTTCAGAATTTGTCAGAGCGCACGGCTTGGGGGATTGATATGAGCTACGGGAACGACATTGAAATACTGGGGGAAACCGTCAAGAGCGCCTTGGGCGCACAGTTGATGGCGAATTTCCCCGGCGTGATTTGGTATAAGGACTTCGTAACGAACGTCCGATACCCGCACTTTTTTCTCATGCAGCTCACCCTATCCGCGCAGGAAGAACGGCGCGGGAAATACTTTCTGCGCTACTTGATGACCGTGCGTTACCGCGTGGAGGAAGAGCCAAGCCGAAATACCACCCTGCATGAAGCGCTTGATGCGGTTGGTCTGCGTATGTTGAGCGGTATCAATAACATCGTCATCGCGGGCATCCCTATGGAGGTGTCCGGGGCGCGGTATGAGAAAGCGGACGGCGTGCTGCATTACTTCTGCAACGTAACGCTGATGGTTGAGCATGAGCAAATCGAACAGGCAAAACAATGGCAACTAAATTTCAACGCCACAATAAAGGAGGAAAAATAAATGCCCGGAGGCACTTGGACGGCACAAAACAAAATCAGACCCGGCGCATATCTCAATTTCAAAAGCGTCCCGCGTCCCGTCAGCATCGTCGGCGACCGTGGTATCGTTTCATTCCCGATGGCTCTGACATGGGGCGCGGAAGGTGAACTGATTGATTTCTACAGCGACGAGCTGCTGAACGACCTTGTTTTCCAGTCAACGCTTGGGATGACGGCGCACGATGAGGCGGCGCGTCCGGTTATCACGGCGCTCTCCCATTCGTATCTTGCCCGCATATTCAGGCTTGACAGAGGCGGCACAAAGGCAAGCGTAACCGCCGGGGAGCTGACCGTTACGGCGAAACACCCCGGCACATTCGGCAATGAAATTACAATGGTCATCGAGCAGGACGGGGCGCTTTACAATGTCTTAACCTATGTGCGCGGCTCCCTGCGCGATACGCAGCGCGTGGCGGTTATCGGGGAGCTGGACGAAAACGCCTTTGTCACATTCGGCGGCGACGCGGCAGAAGCGCTGACGATTATCTCTTCTACGCCGCTGATGGGCGGCACAAACGGAACGGTGAACGAGGCTACCGCCTACGAGGAATACGCCAAGCTGTTGCTGACGGCGCGTGTGAATACCTTTGCCGTTCCGTCCAACGAGACGACAATACAAGCGAAGATGGCGCTGTTTGTGGAAGAGCAGCGTGACCAAATGGGGCGGAAAATGCAGTGCGTGGTACATAGCTTCGAGGCGGCAGACCACGAGGGCGTTATTCGCTTGAAAAACGCGCCGGTGTTCGGGCAGGATGAAATGTCTTTGTCCGATACCACCATTCTCTTTGCCGGTATGAGCGCGGGCGTGGCGCTGACCGAGGACAATACCGCCCGCCTTATCAACGGCGCGACCGGCGTGACCGGGAACATGACGCCGCGTGACATTGATGCCGCGCTCCGCCGAAGCTGGATTGTCTTCGCCACGTCCTCGGACGGCTCCGTGCGGGTGGTGGACGACATCAACAGTTTGCACACGTTTACACAAGAGAAAAACGAAGCGTTCCGCGAGAACATGATTATCCGAACGCTGGACGAGCTGGGTACGGTCATCCCGTTTATCTGGGAGAACACCTTTATGGGGCGTGTGCTGAACAACGAGGACGGCCGCGCTCTGTTCAAGGGCGCGATTATCGGTTTGATAAACGACCGTCAGGCGATGGGACTTTTTGAAAACTTCAACGGCGCGGAGGATGTGGATGTGCGAAAGGGAGAAAAACCCACGGCGGTCGTCGCCACGGCCAGAGTTATCCCGGTCGGCATGATGAAGCATCTTTACATGACCTTTGAAGTCAACGTTTAGGAGGGATAGGAATGTTTTTACTTGCACAGGACGCCGTTCGCGGGAAAATGGGGATGGCAACGGCTATCATCAAGGGTGATGTGAGAGAGCTGTTTGAGCTTCGCAGTATTACTGCAAGCATAAATAAGCGCAAGGAGCCATTTGAGTCTATCGGAGCGCCGATGACGCAACATAAGACCGTCGGCGCAGAAGGAACCGGGACGATGACCTTCTATAACGTATCTTCCGACTGGGCGCAGTTGATGGTAGACTTCATCAAAACGGGAATTGACGTTTATTTTGACGTCACGGTTATCAACGATGACCCTTCGTCCCTTGTGGGGCGTCAAGTGGTAACCCTGCAAAGGTGTAACCTTAACAGCGCCGACATAGCCAGAATCGACGTCAACGCATCGTTTCTTGACGCGACGGCGGGATTTACTTTTGAAGATTGCGACATTCCCCAGAAATTCAGAGAATATTCAGAAGCCAGAGGAGCCTAAAAAAACAGGAGGATATAATCATGGATAACAGATTGAAAGCCCTTATCACCGCGCCGAAAATTGACGAAATGCGCCTTGATGTCTTCGTCAGCGACGCGCTCGGTACCGTCACCATCAAACCCATGTCTACCGAACAGCACGAACGCTATCAGGAAAAAGCACGCGTCTATGATGACAAAGGCCGCGTCGTCAACTTCGACATGGCAAAGTATCGCCTGACCATGCTGGAGGGGCAAATCGTGGAGCCGAACTTTGCCAATGCGGAATTTTTGGCGGCGGTCGATTGCCGCTTGGCGACCGATTTCCTCCGCACCCGCTTTGACTGGTCGGCTATCAACACCGTCGCCGCCGCGATTGAGAATTTCAGCACCCGGTCAGCCGGAACCGACCCCGAGGAATTGGTGGAAGAAGCAAAAAACTGATACGGGAGGATTACGAGGCGACGATGGCGCAGTATGCGTTAATAAAACTGCGTATGCTGCCCTCCGTCTTCGTAAACCTCCCGCCCGGCGAAAAGGCGTTTGTCATCGCCTGTATTCAAAACAAAATCGACGCGGACAAGAGAGAGTGAGGACATTCTATGGCAGACGTAAGAGCAAGATTTTCCATCGAGGACAGAATGTCCTCTGAACTGGAAATCTTAAAACGGGCGCTAGGCGGTACGCAGGATATGATGCTTGCCAACGCGCAAGAAGCGGCGGCATTGATACAAAAACACATAGACTTATCGGACGCGCTGGAAACCAACACGAAAAGTTATAATGAAGGAAATACGACGTCTCTCAGAGCACTCCAAATTGTACTAGATCAAGAGGAGGCGATGGATAAGTTAAACGAACAAATAGCAAATTTTCCCATTGTCATGGAAAAGATGTCTGAATCAACGGAATCAACTTCAAATAACCTTGAAAAAATGGCGGTGTCAAGTCAATCCACAATAAAGGAAATCGATGACATCATTGTGGCGACGAACAATGTCATTGAGGCGCAAGAACAGTATAACCATAATATCGAACAAACAACCGCCGTGATGGAAGCGCAGGAACCGACCGCGAACCGCCGATTTGCCGCTTTGGAACGCGCACAGCGTCAATATGAGTTGTCGGGGCAGCGGGTGGAGCTGTATAAGACCAAACTCCAAGACCTTGAAGCGTCGATGCAGTCAAACGAGGAAGCCATAAACACCCTTGCAGCCGCACAAGAACGGATGTATTCGCCTGACAAAGAGCGTCAGCTTGACGCGCTCATTCGCAAGCAAGACCAGCTCAACAACCAATACCAGAATATGCAAATCACTATACAGAGCGCCGAAAACGCGCACGTCAACGCCTTTGACCGTATGTCACAAGCATCGATGGATATGGGCGTTCTGACCTCGGCGCTTGGGCAGAATATCAACGCACTCCCCGGGCCGCTACGCCATGTCGGGCGCGTCGGGGTACAGGCTATGAGCGCCATCGAAGCCGGGGCGAAGGGCGCACAGCTTGCTATCATGGCAAAGACCGCCGCGATGACGATGGGGATTAGCGTAGTCATCCAAGGCGCGACCACGCTTTACAACCGCTGGCGCGAGGAACAGGAGGAAGCCCGCCGCGCCGAGGAAGCCACCCGCAAAGCGCGGGAGGAGACGGAAGAGTTCATCCGCTCCTCTACCCGCATGAGCGAAAACGCCGCCAATATGCTCCGCACGATGACCAGCTCCGCGCGGGATATGATTGAATCGTACGAGCGCGTGAAGCAATCTACATATGAGCAAATATCCGCAATGGAAATCAACGCGATTCATCTTCAAAACGCATGGCGCGAGGTGGAAACTCTCAACGAAAAAGTCAACCGAAACGCCCAAGAACAGGAAAGAATGAACTATCATCTTTCCGTAATGGAAGCTATTTTGCCCGGTATCCGGCAATATCTGATGGATGAAAACAATGAGCTGAATATTCAGATAGGCATTGTAAATGCGCTTGTAGATTCATACTACGAACTGGCAAAAGCCAAAGCGATGGGCGCCGCTGCTGAAAAGATGATAGGCGAAACATATGCCCGGCAATGGGAGGCCGAGAGAAACTTAGAGAATATAGCCATGCGGGGTGACAGGGCAGCGGCCACAGCAGAGGTTGTTCGCGCCAGACAGGAATACGATGCGATTTTAGGTCAAGCCAGACGTTTTGGTGGCGTTGAAACAGCTTTTGCTGGAACGGCTGTACATTCTACATCCGAACTTAGAGCAGCCGAAGAAGCCCTTAATAACGCGAGAAAAGCACGAGACGAAATCGAAGCTACTTACCGAGAAAACATTGATGTTGTCAATGAAATGATTTCACAAAGAGAAGGCTTTGAAGAAAAGCTATTTGAAAGTTTAACCCAGCAATTTGGACTACATCGTCAATTTAATGAAGCTGGCGTAACGCCCTTAGAAACCGCCGTTACATCAGCAGCCATCATAGAAGCCAACAGACGCCTATTCGACCCATTCGAAGAAGACCCCAGTCGTTCCGTTAGGGAAAACACCGCGCGCGGCCCCGCCATACGAACGGCAGAGCAAAACAAGCTATCTTTCCGCGAGGAAGACCTCCGTATGCTGCACGACATCGCCCTGCGGGATATTCGGCTGAATTACCAGCAGATTACCCCGCAGGTGCAATTTCATCTGACGGTGGAAACGCTGAACGAAACCTCGGACAGAGACGAAATCATTGAATACTTCAAATCCGGCATTTTGGAATCGGTGGAATCCGTTCTGTATACCCCGTCACAAGGAGGCCGCTGATGTACAATATTCGTCTATTTGTCCCGAATACGGACATCGGGGTTACCCTTCCAATTAACCCGCGTGAGTTGCGTTTCGGACGTGTGAATGACCATAAATCGGCTGATATCGTCGGCATGGGTGAGATTGTCATTCCGGGCAAGGCTGGACTTATGAGATTTTCAATCGACTGCTTTTTCTGGGATGGTTCCAAGGTTCTGTCCGAGCATTCTGTGTCAGCCCCGAGGCCGACAGATCTGACAAACGCCATACGGACAATGCAAACACAGGTACAGCGTCCCGGGCGACCGCTGCAATTCGTGGCGGAGGGGATTGGCGTTAATACGCTTGTGCTGATAGAGAATTTTGAGGTTAGTGTGAGGGCGAAGCAGGAGACAGACCGTTATTATACGCTGGACTTGGTGGAATATAGGGAGTATGGCGCGAAAGTGGTTGAAGTGAAACACGTCGAGGTTCCGAGAGAGCCGGAAACAGTGAAAGCGGAAGCGCGTTCCGCCGTCATAGAGGACGGTTATATTTCCTTCCCTCCGGCGCCGTCCGCACCTCCGCCGCTTCAAATCGGGCAGATTGTGGATTTCATAGGCGGCTTTCATTACGTATCGTCCACATCCGCGTCTCCGGCGAACTCCACGCCGCGCAGCGCGGGAAAAGCCAATCTGACCAATATCAAAAAAGGCGCTCTCCGCCCGCTTCATCTTATCGGCTTGTCACACAGCGGAAAACAAGGCTCGAATGTATACGGCTGGGTGGATGAGCAGACCGTGGCGGGCGTCTTGACGGAAGCCGTCCACATAGCGCCGCCGCCAACGCCTCCAAGAGCCGACACCCGACCGGAGCCAACGAACCCGTATGTCACCGTTGCTGGCGATACGCTTGTGTCCATCGCGATACAGCAGAGGTCGAAATACGACAATGTGCAAAATACGCAGGAACTATTGGATAGGAATCCTTATTTTCGCAGCACGGATATTTCCAAGTCCTTACCTCCGGGTACAAAAATTATTTTGCCAAGCGGCGGGCCGTCCGGTGTCGGCCCTTCACAGTTTACATCGAGAATACAGTGAGGATGTGAAACATGAACATCCAAATGCATCTGCAAAACAGCGACGACGGAACGACTTATGATATTTCCTCTCTGGTAACCGGCTTGCAGATATCCTCCTCTCTGGCTCTGGGTCAGCCGGGAAAGATGGTATTCACTGTAGAGCGCGACCCGAATGAGGTGTTGAGCATATCGCCCGGAAGCAGAGTCCATCTGACGGTTGACGGAAAAGGCGTGTTTTTCGGATACTGCTTCACGATGGGACGCGATAAAGACGGAATCCACCGCATCACCGCCTACGACCAGACGCGATATTTGAAAAACGAGGAAATGACGGTCACAGAAGGGGAGACGGCTTCTCAGGTTTTTGAAAGGCTTTGTGTTGCGCATGGGTTGAAGTATGATATCGTCACGCCGACTACCTTCATCCCGGAAACAATCGTCCATGCTGGGCGAAGTCTTTTCGCCATTATGGAACGGCTGATTATGCTGACCAATATATCGGAAAAGCGGCATTACTTTATCCGCGATAACTTCGGCGTATTGGAGTTTACCGCGGTAGACCGTCTCAAGAGCAATCTGGTCATCGGGGACGGCTCGCTGCTCACGTCCTATCAATATGAAATCAGCATTGACAACGATACCTACAACACTGTGAAAATCGTTCAGGAGGATGAGGAAACCGGGCGTCTCGGCGTGTGGATTGAGTTTGACAGTGACAATCAAAAGCGTTGGGGGAAGCTCCAGCGTTTGAATGTCGCCGCGCAGGGCATGAACGACGCGGAAATACGTTCCCGCGCTTCCATGCTGATGGAATACCATAATCGCCCAACAAAGACCATGCGTCTTACTGGGATAGGCTCGACCGACGTTGACGCGCTCAGTTTGAGGGCTGGGTCAGGTTTTACGCTGGCGCTGAATGACTTGGGCATCAACGAAAGCATGTGGATAACCAACGCGACGCACAGCATCAACGACGACTACCATACTTTTGCATGGGATGTGTTTATATGAGCATGGCGACGGATGAAATTGTGAACGCTCTTCTAAAAGCGTCAATGCCAGACGACGGTCAGAGCGGAGGCGCTTTGGTATACGGCACCGTGGAGAATTTGTCCCCGCTGAGGATACGGCTTGACAGCAATCTGACCATCCCGGAGCCGCTTCTTTTGCTCTCCCGTTTCTGCAAGGAGAAATGGACGGCGGACGAAACGCAGCATACGCACTCGGTTTCCGTTCAGGATACCTATACCGGCGGCGGCGCGGCGCAGACGCACCCGACAACGCATCGGCACTTGATGTGGCGCGGTATCATTGTCGGGGACAAGGTATCTATGATTGCGCTGAACGGCGGCCAGATGTATTACGTCATCGAAAGGACGGGTGACTGGTGATTCCTCAAATTTCTGGCGGTATCTCAAACGCGCAAATCACCTTCACGCCGTGGCCGTCGCGAACGTTTCGCCGGACGGAAGAGCATATGGCGGGCATCATCGACGGCGTGGAAGCCATCAAGCAAGCCATTTATCACATATTGGGGACGGAGCGGTATTCTCATGTGATTTATGACGGCAATTACGGCGCGTCGCTTGAACAGTATATTGGAAGGGGCTACGGCTTTTTTGCGGAAACGATTGAGAACACCGTGCGGGACGCGCTGCTGCAAGACGACCGAATATCGGACGTGTCTCTGCTCTCTGTTGAGAAGTCCGGCATGAACGCGTCGACGGCGGCGTTTTCTGTGTTTTCCACATTCGGCACATTTGATATAGAGGGGGAATTTCATGTATAGCTTTCACGAAATCCTCGGCAATATGATGGAAACGATACCCGACACGATGGATAAGCGCCAAGGCAGCGTTGCGTATAACGCGCTCGCCCCGGTTGCCGTCGAGCTGTCACAGGCGTATATATCCTTGGGTATTTACAACGAGCAGACGCATTTAATGACGGCGGCGGCGCAGGGTTTGGACGACAGGGCGATGGATTTTTCCATACCGCGCTACCGGGCGACCCCGGCGTTTCGCTTGGCGTCCACCTTCGACAATCAAGACGCGCTGTTTAACGCGCCGATTGGCTCGCGGTTTTCCGTGCCGGATATGCTGGTTGAGATTACCTACGTCTTGCGGGAATATTTGTCCGTCGGCAACTGTGTGCTGGAATGTGAGCAGCCGGGGACAATCGGCAACGCGCATATCGGGCTGCTGCTCCCCATCCACCCGATTAACAATCTGGGACGCGCCGAAATCACCGGAACGCAGAGACCGGGGCGCGACACCGAAACGGACGAAGAATACCGCCGCCGCGTCATCGACCGGCTTAGCCAAAAAGCGTTCGGCGGCAACGTGGCGGATTACAAAGAGTTCGTCGGCGCGATTGACGGTGTGGGCGCTTTGAAGGTCTTCCCGGCGTGGCAAGGCGGCGGGACGGTGTTAATCAGCGTGATTGATTCGGGGTATGACCCGATAACGCCGGAATTTTCCGCGCTGGTGAAATCCATTGTAGACCCGGAGGAAGACACCGGGCTTGGTATCGGCGTCGCGCCGATTGGTCACAGCGTCACCGTAACCACGCCGGAGCGGTTTAATGTCAACATTCAATTCACCGCGATACTGGACGGCGTGACGCCGGGGCAGATACAGTCCGCCGTCGAAGCGTCGCTGGACGATTTTTTCAGAGGATTGCGGATGGAATGGAGCGCGTCTGATACCACATGGATTTATCACTCGCGGGTAATGGAAGCGATACAGCGCGTACAGCAAGTGGTCAGCGTGAGCAATCTGACGCTGAATGGCTCCGCAAGCAATATCTCCCTCACGGACACGACGGAGCTGCAACGGCTCCCGTATACTGGGAGCGTGAGCATCAATGTCTAGCTGGGTGAAGGTGACGACTGTGGGATTTATGGATGAAAGCGATGTTGTGTTTCGATTCACGCCAAAGCTGTATGACGAAAATCTTGATATGCAAGCCGTCTACACCGCGCAGCACATTGAAGCCAAAAAACTCTTTGACGCGCTGCTTTCGGCGTACCGTGATAACTTCATCGTAACCGCATCCGTCGGTGGCATCCGTCGGTATGAAGAAATCCTCGGTATCGTCCCGGATGAAAGACTGGACGACTTGGAAACGCGCCGAAAGCGTGTCATCAACAAGTTGGCGATGAATACGCCGTACACCCGCCTATTCCTTGAACAGTATTTGGAGACAGTCTTCGGCGCAGGCAACTGGTCGCTCAACATCGACGACGTGAACCTGATTCTGTACATCGACATTGAGACAGAGTCCATACAGATTTACAATCAGGCGGTGCGCGACATCGGGCAGATTATTCCTGCCAATCTCGATTACCGCCCGACCGGGGATGTCCCGTTTACACATCGTTATCTAGGCAACCGTTTCACGCATGAGCAAATGACCCAATTCACATACGGCGAATTATCACAATACGCATAAGGAGGAAAGCCATGTCAAGTTTTTTCAACCTCACGCTTGATACCCTTCCCCCGCAGAACGTGACGCTCTCCATCAACGGCGGCGCGGCGTACACAAACCTCTTAGACGTGACGCTTGCTATCGGAACCACGGACACACCGACCACCGGGTATCAGATGAAAATATGGGGCAACGTCACAGCCGCCGCGACAGAGGCCGCCGCCGCTTGGGAAACCTTCGCGCCGTCGAAGTCTGTCACGCTCACTACGGGTGACGGGATGAAGACCATCAACGTCAGACTGCGCGACTCCGTTTGGAACGAAAGCGCCATCGCATCCGCGCAGATTACGCTTGACACCGCCGCGCCTGTCGTCACCGTCACCGGCCCGGATGTGTCGGTCGTCTCAAATGTGGAGGGTAAGAACGAAGCCGTTATCTCTTTCACCGTCGATGAAATCTTCACCGAATACACTGTGCGCGTTGTTCCTGATTCCAACGCCCTGCACACCGCCGGTACGCAGATACCCACCACCAACGGAAGCGTGAACATGAGCGGAAACAACCCGTCCGGCTTCCCTGCGAACACCGCGATAGAGTGTCTCGTCAACGGCGCAGACCTCGCAACGGCGGCGGGCGCGGACGGTACGCACATCATCAAGGTATTTGCCAAAGACCGGAGCGGTACATGGAGCGATGTATAGGGGGTGATGACGCATGGCTCTCCCCGGAGGATTGAACCAACGAACGCACACACAGCTAAGCGCATACACCCACGCGACGCTTCAAGGGACATTCCATTTTTGGCTCGAAGCCGTGGTCACATGGAACCGCGACATTATCGGCGGCGTCAGCCCGTACAACGTCTGCAACGTTCAATGGACTTGCTCCGCCGCCGTAGACCTCTGGGAATGCCGCGCCACACTGGGCGGAACGCCAGCCCCCGGCGTCGGGCTGCTGGTGGGCAGTGGCAACGCCGTTTCCGCGAATGTCAACACATCGTTTAATGTGACCAACACACAACTGACGCTGGGCGACGGCGTCTATCAAATCACCGTCTATGTACAATTAGGCGGCATATGGTATGGAGGTTAGACTATGGCGACACGAACACCAAATCTTGGCTTAATAAAGCCCGCAGGCGGCGACCAGTACAACATCGCCGAGCATAATGAGAACATGGACATCTTAGACCTATTCTCTACAAAGACCCCGTCCCTCCCCATCGACGCCGAGGACGTCACCGTCACCACGCTCGGCGCATTGGGCGTCGGCTCCACCTTCACCATCCCCGTCGGCGGTGTACCCACGGAGTTCATCGTCGTCCACCACGGCAAGCCGTCGGCGATGTACGACGACAGCTTCAACGGCGGCACCATTTGTCTGATGAGGGACGTACTGCCAAACCGCCAATGGCACAGCTCCAATGTCAACGACTACGCCAACAGCACTATCCACGCATGGCTCAACGGAGACTTCTACAACACCATTGACGCTTCGGTGCGCGGTCAGATGCGACAGGTTCGTGTCCCGTACCGTGTAGGCTCAAGCGGCTCGACGGTGAATAGCGGCGCGAGTGGATTATTATGCCGGGTATTTTTGCCGTCTTTTTATGAATTGAGCGGCGGGAGCACTGTTAACGTAGCTACAGACGGGGCAGTATGGACTCATTTTTCGGGGATAGAAAATACCGGCGGAAGCGCAAGACGTGCAGCCAACCGAAGCGGCTCCGCCGCCACTTGGTGGCTCCGCTCTCCGATTGCCGGCAACTCGACTAGCGTGTTGAATGTCAGCGGCGGCGGCGCTCTGAGCAACGAAGTCGCCTCCAGCACCGCCTACGGCCCACGCCCCGCGTTCGTCCTCCCGTCCGACTTCACCGTCAATACCACAACCACCGTCGCCGACGCGCTGGCGGACAGACCTACGCGGGTGGAGGTCGATGGGATGCTGCAACCAAGCGGCCCCGGCTTTGTCCCGAATACGGAGTGGATTGAGTTGTATCGGAGCGCCAATAATGTCGCAACGTTTTATCGGGGCATACAAAATACGATTCAAGTTTTTGTCACCTTTTTCACTATACTCTCTGGTAGCACCTTAAATCTCGGGACTCTTCCCATCGGGTTTCGTCCGCTTTCGGCATCTCATTATATACATCTAGATAATTCCCCTTCGGGTTCCTATATGAATATTCAAACAAATGGACAAATACGTGCGAGTGCGAACGCTGGAATAAACGGGTCTTACTTTGGCTCTTTTGCCCTATTATCGTAGGAGGGATTATCATGTACAAACATTATTGCGTCATTGACGCCGACGGCAACTATGTCGAATTCGTCCTGACCGTGGACGGCACGGTCTATGGCTACCAGCTCGAAGACGGCGAAACGCTCCTCGACGCCGCCCCGCCGGAAAACATGGTCAAGCCCCAGTGGGACGGCGAGCAGTGGGTGGAGACGGGCGAAGCGCCGGAACCGGAGCCGGAGCCTACACAGAGCGAAAAGCGCCGCTGGGGTTACGAAAACCTCCGCTATATGCCCGTAGACAACGCATGGCCCGTGACCGAGCTGACCGACGAACCGATAGCGCATTGGAACGATGTCGATTGGACGGCGGACGAGCTCATTCCCGAATGGCAGCACTACGCCTCGTCAGAGGAGGAGACAGCGCATGAGATTGCGGCTGTGAGACGTGCGGGGAAAATGAAGGTGCGCGGGCTTTGGCCGGATGAGGGGTAAGGCATGGGTAGGAGGAACAACGGGCAGAAGTCAGAGGTGAATATCCGCAAGCTGGTGACGTTTCTGGCAAACATATCCTTTGTGGGCTTCCTGATTTCCGTGGGTATATTCTCATTGAGCGGTCAGCCCGCCGACAGGGATATGGTGATGTACGTCGCGGCGGCGCTCTCCGCCATCGCGGGGACGTGCAACGGGTACTACTTCGGCTACAACAACGGCAAGCAGATACAGGACAACAACGGTTATATTCCAAATGACAAATAAGGGAGGAACGAAGACATGAACATCATCCAAGATTTCATCCCGCCGGGCGTGCGGAACAGGCCGGGGCGGCCGAACGAAATGACATTTATTACCATCCACAATACCGGCAATAACGCGCCCACCGCCGGGGCTCGGAATCACGCGGCGTACCTGAAAAACGGCGCAATCAACGTCCCTGTGAGCTGGCACTACACGGTTGACGACAAAGAGGTCATCCAGCACC
>Ga0099364_10005427_pt1 | contig 18903 bp, 20 predicted proteins | sample TergutTh196P3_FD_73070 | JGI IMG/M metagenome (GOLD analysis project Ga0099364, IMG submission 73070) | Microcerotermes parvus P3 segment gut microbial communities from Pointe-Noire, Republic of the Congo - Th196 P3 | ecosystem: Host-associated > Arthropoda: Insects > Digestive system > Gut ...
TAAAGAGCAACCATAAGTACTATAAGTCCTACAATGGCAGTTAAAGCTGTTGCTATGGAGCCAGAGGCAGAGATAATATCCGTTACCTTAATCGGCTCGGGAGTAGGCATATAATTTACGTAGATTACGGAACCCGGATCCGGATTCGTTTTGGCTTCATTTATTTTTACTCTTCTGCCATTTGCATAAGTCAGCACAATGCGCTTTTCGTCTCCATTAATTGTGAGACCGCCAGCAGCATTTATATAATCTTTGGCTTTCCAGCCTTTTTTCCACAAAACATGGCCCGGGCTAATTACTTCGCCAATAATATTTACGGTTACCTGCTCAGAAGGAATATAAATTGAGTCATTCGAATGCAAAGTTATATCCTTATCTTTGCCGCTCAGTATTCTTTTAAAATCTGCATCTATGCGGTAAATGCTGCCTGCACTGACTAATTCTCCGTCTCTTACAATATCTGCTCTGCGAAATAATTTAGCCCCGGATAAATAAGCTGTAGGGTTCAACTGAGCAACTCTATTCAAAAATTGCCTAAGCGTTTCTTCAGAATTAACAAGCGAATAAACACCCGGATTTCTAAAATCCCCAACCAATTTTATTAGCTCCTGCTCATAATATGATGTATCTAACCCAATAATAACTCTATCGCCGGGCTTGAGCATTAAATTTTCTCGGCTTTCAACAGACAATAAACCGTCTTTTAATGGCACTTCAATTTGCGTGGTTTGTTTTCCCGGCACAAGCCTTTCTATTATTAAACCTTCTTTTAAAGCTTCTGGCAAAAAACCACCGCACAAAGCTATTAAATCCAATGCATTGATATTATCTTGCCACTCAAAGCTTCGCGGATTTTTTACATAGCCTGCGATAGTAACTTTTCGCCAATTTTTGAGAACTCTTGAATTTAAAATAATAACCCTATCGCCGGGCTGCAGTTCAAACCCCGACGAATTGTTAAAACCATCGGAAAAATAAGAAAAAGATAAATCGGGATTAATTCGCTCAATAATCACTTTATCCAAGAAAGCTTCCGGTGACAAACCGCCCGCCAAAGTTACCGCCTCGTTAATGCCCATGCCGTCAGACCACTTGTAAAAGCCTGGATAAAAAACCGAGCCAGCAACTCGAATGGTATTTTCGTTAGGACGCCTGCTTGCAAAAACAAAAACTCTATCGCCATTCTGCATCTGAAAGATTTTTTCGCTATCCACAAAGTTTCTCGCCAAGCCAGGTTCAAAAAGTTCTGGAACGCCTTGATCGTTTAGTCGCCAGAGGTTTATAGTGTGATCTGTATTTGGACGTAAACCTCCTGCAAAGGAAAACAAATCGTTAAGGGTTTCGTCTCCTTTAAGTTCGTAAATGGCAGGTCGCCCTACCGTACCTCTGACATGAACCAATTTTTCCGCTTTCGGAACAAAAATCAAATCACCGTCACGTAAAAGCCCTTCACCGCTCTTCTTGCCTCTCAAAAGAAAATCATACAAGTCCACTTTTACAGAATCGCCATTTGCTCTGCGTATAATTACATTCCTGACCGATCCTAACCCGTCAGGGCCCCCAGCCCTGTACAAAGCTAAAAAAACATTGGCGTTCCCAGGCAAATCGTAGCCACCGGGTCTGCGCACAAAACCCATAACGAACACTTTTGTGGGAGCCAGTCTGGTGGTGCGAAGATTTACGGAAATTCTGCCTTGAACAATGCCGGAATACACGGATTGCAATTTTTTTGTTATTAGTCTTTCTGCTTCGCCAAGGCTTAGGTTTGCAATATTTACAAGACCCACGCCCTCAACAAAAACATTCCCCTGATTATTCACAGCCAAAGTGAATTGACGCTCAACAGCGCCCCAAAGGGAAAGCTCCAAGTTATCGCCTGGCTTCAGAGGATAGTCTGCTGGAACTATACCCTGAAGCTCATAAAATACGCTTGGCAAGCTACGTGAAAAAATTATATGCTCGTAGCGCCTTCTGGCGCTTCTTGTTCCCCCAGATAAACCCACATTAGAGTCATCGTCTATGTCCAATTCTTGTTCATAGTCTCCAAATTCTAAGTCAAACTCTTCGCCGTCAGAAACATCATTGGCTAAAATATCGTTAGCAGCAGCCATTTCTACAGTAGAAATGCTGCTTGCATCACCGGCTTGAGCTTGCGCAGCCACGCCTTGAGGCACAGCCACGCCTTGAGGCACGGCTGCGCCTTGAGCCTGCATAGCTGCAACAGCCTGAACTTGCGCAGGAGTTGGCGTTTGAGGAAAAGCAAAAGCCACTAAAAGCAATACGAACAATACAATTAACCTGTACATTATAACAAATATACAAATTACCATGCAGTATAAGCTAAATCCAAAGCAAGCTCAATCGGTCTGCTCAAAATTTTGCAAATATTCAATTACAATATCGTATAATAATTTTGAGGTTTTGAAATTGCTGAGGCTTTGGGTAAGAATAATGTATTTATCGCCGCCAGAACTCAGGTAATCATTAGTCGCAACAAAATATTTCTTTTTGGGGTCAATTTCTTCACCGTTTATGGCAACAACATTCGATTCATAGCGAATTTCTTTTGAAAATTGAGCAAAACCGCCATCGCCCTGCGGAATAGTCGCTATAAAATCAAACAATTCTGCAAGCTGAGAACCGCTCAATTCAACAATGTCAACAAAGTTTTCAAAGGGAAGAACTTCAAAAACATTTTCTCTCGTAATTTTCCCTTTTGGCAACCCAGCGCGGATGCTTCCTCCATTGATAAGCGCAAAATCAGCTTTATATTTTGAATTTTCAATAAAAAACATCACAGCATCGCAAACCAAACTTCCAATTGCGCTTTCGCCCATTCTTGGCAAGCGATTTCCCGCTTGGTCAGTAAAGGCTAATTCTTCGCTAATCTCGGCAATGCTGTCTTTCATGGAGCTTTGCAAAGAATCGGCAAAAGGCTTGATGATTTCGTTTATTTCACGGCTTTCTGGAAAAGAGCTGTCAATTTTCGCAGACTTCCAATCGAAGCTTTTTATTTTCCCATCTTCAAAAATAAATTTTGCTTGCCCAACTTCCTTTCCCTGCTCAAAAGCCGAAACAATAGGAACTCCATTTGCCAAAAGAGGAGCATCCATGCGCGTATGCGAATGTCCATCCACAATTAAATCTATTCCCGCAACGGAATCGGCAATAACAGAAGAAAGACCAATGCCAACATGCGTTAAAAGGATTACCAAATCAGGTTTTTCAGTTTCGTGAACTTTCTTCACAATTTCACGGGCAGCAGCTATTTCGTTTTCAAAAATAAATTGTTTGCCGAACAAAGAAGTTTGCGGAGTGTCTGAAGTTGTTATGCCAATAATTGCAATGCGGATATTTCCTGCTTTTTTAATTATGTATGGATTTGCCAAATATTTTCCATCAGAGGTTTTTATATTCGCTGATAAAAATTTGAATGCAGCATTTGCCATTTGTTTTTGCAAAATTTCAGGAGGCTTGTCAAACTCATGGTTGCCTAGAACAACCGCATCGTAACCGATAAAATTATACGCCAAAATATCTGGCTCGGCTTTGAATATATTTGACAGCGCGCCTCCCGTATTTATGTCGCCGGCATCAAGAATAAGCACGTTTTCATGCTGTTTTCTAAGAGTTTTTATAAATTCGGCTCTCTGCGAAAGCCCTCCAAGCCCGTTGGACTGGAAAATAGCTCCATGATGGTCGTTGGTGTGAATTATCAAAAGCGCATCTTCGTCTTTTATATTTTTGCTGCAAGAGCAAAAGAATATTATGGCTATGATTGCTGCAATTCTAAACAACGCACCCACCTTCAAAAAAACTGAAAATATCCTCTTTATTATTGCGGTTAATAGCGGTATTTATAAAAGCAGGCGTTGTGCCAAGCACTTGGGATAAATCATTAATGGAAATCAGCTTTCCTGCGTTCTTTGCTGCTGTCAGTTTATAGAACAGCGCATCGCGAGAAACTTCCGTGATAGCATCCATCTCCTTTGCAAAATCTTCAATTCCCTTTTTCAAATAATCGTGAGCTTCATCAATGGATGAGGCAGATAGCAATTTAGAAAGAGACAGAGAATCTAAATTCATTTTTCCAAATACAAACACCCTTGAAGTTGCAGCTGTATTCAAATTTACTATGATGCTCAAAACTATTTTATTTATCAACTCCTGTTTAAGTTCCTTGCAGGATTTTAGCACTTCAAAAATATCTTCAAGCATTTTGAATGCGCACTCAGTATCGCCGTCCAAAGTTGCTTCAATGAGTTTTTGCTCCTTGTGTTTTGGATAAATATATTCAATATCATTTGAATCTAAAAAATCAATATGAATAACGCTGTTATAGCCAAACATATATGTTGCTTTGAACGCTCGCGCTGCTTCTTTGCGGCAAGCATACAGTTCGCTGGCTTTGTTTCGCATACGGCTTATCCCTATTGAAAACATGGCATCGGTTTCTTTGAACAATCTATTGCGAATGTCGTTTGCCAATTTTATGGAAAGCTCAACGGGAGGAGATTTATCAAGAACCACATAAAATTCGCCAGGATTAAATTGCAGAACGTAGGCAAATTTTTGCTCTGAAGCCTCCTTTGCCAAAGCGCGGTGCGCCTCGTTGCAAAACGAGTCCATATAAATTCCTATAACCGTATATCCAGGTGTCCACTTAAATGTTTGCCCAAGCAAAATTGCTGCCGCTTCTTGGGATAAAAAATTATCGCTCAACAGGATTTTTGCATTTTGCTCTTCAATTTTTTCAATGTCTATTTTAGCGACAGGCGCAGTTTGAATTTGCTTGCAATAATCATTTAAAGCAGAATCAAAATCTTTTGCTATTGCCCCATTTGTGCGCTTGAGCAATAAAAAAGCGTTTTGGATTTCCAAATTTCCAACTATGATTATTTTTGTTCGCAGAAAAAAATCAACTATAATTTTCAAAAAAGAAGCCGTTTTATTGTCAATCAAAACAGCGGAAAATAAAACTATGTTCACACGTTCTCGCATCAGAATATTTACCATATTGGAAAATTCCATGCATTCGGGCAATACCGAAAAGCCTCCTTTTACCAACTTGTCGCGCCAGCTGTTTCCTTCAGTTTTATTTCCATTTACAACAAGAACGTTTAACATTATTTTCTCCCGTTAATTCCCTTATATCTCAGCGCAAGCATTGTAATATCATCCGCCTGCTCCGCGCCTTCTGCAAATTTGTCAACCTTGCGTTTTATTGATATTGTAAATTCCTTCAACGGCAATCCGGAATAATTCCGGACGGCTTCAAGCAAACGCGCTTCGCTGAATAATGCTTTTTCATTGTTCATAGCTTCTGTAATGCCGTCTGTGTATAAAAACAATTCATCATCTTTCTGCAATGTAATTTCGCCTTGCTTGTAGAACATGTCTTCCATGCCCGCAAGCACAAAGCCTCTATTTGTTTTGAGATAAGACCATTGGCCATTTGAGCATAAAACTGGCGGATTATGCCCGGCATTCACAAAGGCAAATTTGCCGCTTTGAATATCAAGATAACCCATAAATGCGGTCACGAACATTCCAGCTTCATTGTTTTCGCAAAGCAGATTATTTACAATTTCAAAAACTTCTTTTGGGCTTTTGCCGTTTTGAGCGTTATTTTTTATAAGCGTTTTTGCAATAACCATAAACAAAGCCGCAGGAACACCCTTGCCAGAAACATCCGCAATTACCAAGCAAAGCGTTTTTTCGTTAATCAAAAAGAAATCGTAAAAATCGCCGCCAACTTCTTTTGCCGGCAGCATGCTTGCATAAATGTCAAATTCCAAGCACTCAGGGAAAGGAGGGAAAATACATGGCAGCATACTCGCCTGTATCTGCGTGGCTACATTTAATTCTGCGCCCATGCGTTCTTTCTCAGCACGTTCCCGCGCGCTTTGCTCTATGGATGCCTTTAGCTCAATAGTCATTTTATTGAATGTGGCCGCCAGCATTCCTATTTCATCTTTGGAATGTATTTTTATCTGCTTGTCTAAGTTTCCGCTGCCCAGCTCCGCAACGCCTGAAGTGAGTTTTTTAAGCGGTTGATTTACCAATTTTGAAAGCAAATAAAATACTCCGCAAAGCATTAGAACCGCAGAAATAGCTATTATTATGGAAAAAATTTTATTTCGATTTTCAATTTCCTCAAAAATTTCTTTTACAGGAATATGCACGGAAAAACGCCAGCCGTTATTCATGGCATGGCTGAAAACTATATGGTTATCGCTGGATTTTTTTTGCATTGTGTTGGTTATTTCATAGTCGTCTTGCGGGGAGGTGAGCAAAACAAAGCTGTTTTCGGTAGGTTTTATGGCAGAGAGCCTGTCCACCATGCTTTGAATTTGCCAATCCACTGTGGACATGCCTATTAATTTTCCGTTTTTATCGTAAATGCCTGCACCCACGGTTGTCATAAGCGAGTTTGTTCCTATGCTATCAAAATAAGGCACCGTCCATGCCGTGCTGTATTTTCCTTTGAGGCGGGCGGATATTTGCGTGTACCATATTTGGGTATGATAATCGTAGCTCTCAGTTTCAAATTCAGGGTCAAGGCGTACTTTGCCTATTGCCGTATCAAAAAACGCATAGTAGCACACTCGCTGTTTTTCTGGATTCAACGCATAAGGCTCAAACCATATCCCGCCGCCAACAGAAGTTCTAAATGCGTTGAAATTCTCAATTGAAACCAAAGCGCCTATGCTATCGGCATGATTTTCTGCTTGGTAAAACTGTTCGCCTGCAAGCGCAAGGTCAATGGCATTGCGCTCCATTTCTGCAATAATTTTCTCTACCCTTTCGCTCTCGTAGGCAACGGTTTGGTGCACTTCGTTTATGCGCAGCTGCTTGTAGTTTGCGGTTGTGCTAAATGAGTAAATGGCAAAAACAATTGCGACAAGGGAAAAAAATCCCAGCACAATCGCTAAAATCTTTATTCTAATTGACAAAGAAGCCTCTTAAGCTATTTTCAAAATATCTGAAAATCCAGTCATTTCAAAAATTTCTTTAATATCTTTTGATACATTTATTAGATTCATTGAGTAGCCCTTTGCTTTGGCGGTTTTTTCGCCCAGAAGCAGCACGCGCAATCCAGCTGAAGATACATATACAAGCTCTGCAAAATCCAGCTCTGCATTTGTTTCGTCAAAAACAGGAAGCAGTTCTTCTTGAAGCTGAATTGAGGTATAAGCATCTAGCCTGCCAGAAATAGCCAAAACTATTTTGCCTTCGGTTTGTGATTTTGTGATTTTCATGGTTGGTAATATAGTAAAAGTCTTACCTTTCCATCGGTATTATGGTAAATATACATTTTTTTTTTGCACAAACGTCAGACGTTTTCGTTTTTTTAAAATATATTTTCTGCGCCTTTCGTTTCCTTCGGGCGTTTTTCTCCTTTGACAATGAATAATCCGTATCCGGATTGCTTTGGGCCGCCTATCCGCCCCTGTAAGGCTCTCCTGACTGCACTACTCCGAACGCTATTTTCGCTAGCCTGTGCATCACTGCCACGATAGCAAGCTTTTTAGGCTTTCCGGCGGCAACCAGCCTTTCAAACAAATCCCTGCAGGGCTTGCAACGCCTCAAAGCTCCCAAAGAGCACATGAACATCAGAGCGCGCAGGTAGTTATTGCCCGTCTTTGATATTCTGCTTTTGCCTCTCACGCTAGTTCCGCTCTCTATCACTTTTGGAGCCAAGCCAAGATAAGAAACCAATTGCCTGTGCGTCTGGAAATCCTCAAAGCCATTGCAGCATACAAGCAATATGCTCGCCGTCTTGTCGCCTATTGCGGGGATAGTCCTCAGCAGCTCAAACCGTTTCGGGAATATCTTTCGTGCTATCTCCGCAAGCTCCGTTTGCAGGGCTTCCTCCCTGTCCCTGCAAGCGTTTGAAACGCCGTCCATCACGTCCAGCATATCGCTTGCTTTGCCAACCACGAGGCCTATTGCATGGTTCATATTGCCCGCGGACCTTTTGAATTTTGAGAGCCCGGCCAAAAGGGTAACTATCACCCTTGCCCTTGCGCGCAAAGGCGAAAGCGGCTTCCATTCTTTTATCTTGGCTTCTCTGGTCATCGAATAAAGAGCAATCTGCTCCGCATCTCTTTTATCCGTTTTGGCTTTGGAGCCTTGCGACATTATCCAGTGCTTCAAGAAGTAAGCGTTCAAAACGATTACCCTCAAGCCTTGCGAATGCAGATAGGCCGCCAGCCTGTAATGGTAGCATCCGGTAGCCTCCATCGCATAGACCGAATTCGGCGGAGCCTCTTTGGCAAGCTTCCGCCAGCCTCTGCGGTCGTTGCCGTATTCTTTGCTTCTGCCTTTGAAATGAGCGTTGAACGTTTTGTATGAAACGTCTATGCCCACAAGGGCGTTTTTCTTCATGTGCATTTGAAACCTCTTTTGCTGAAGTGATTTGTTGAGTGATTGAATGCCGACAAAAGCTCAAAGCCTGCAATCCTATAAACGAGCGCGGCGTCTCAAAGTCTTTACGCGGCGGAACATCTGCCATTGGCACTTTGCCCTGATGCAATGCTTGCTTTTGCTGCAGGCGATTATGCCCAACGCTGATTTCAGCCGATGGCACCAGAGCATTTATATTATCGGTTTAAAAATGGAAAAGCTATAACTTTTTTTTGCGATTTTGTTCAAAAAAAAAGAGCCCTCCCGCGCAAACACCTCGTTTAGCGCGAGCGCGAAGCTCAGAATGAACGGGGCGCGGGAGAGCCAGGCGCAAATATAGAAAAGCCGCGGACTGAATATCTTCTTTTATCCATGCCATAAAAGAAGCAAAAGGGCGTTTTCTTTTTTCCTCAATCAAAAAAGAAGCAAAAAGATTCCCTAGTCCCAGCCATCACGGCGATTGGCAAAAACCACGCCAAAAAAAGTCCCGGCAAGGAATGAAAACGCAGACTGGCAATTTGTCATGGTTTTAGCAGTCCCAGCGGAAACCGAGCAACAATAGTTCTCACTCCGTTCAAAAAAGAATTCAAAACGAATTTTTTCCCGAAAAGCCCTCAGCTATGGGTGAAGGGCTTTTCGGGAAAAAATTTCTGCTCCCGCAAACGCCAAAACAAAAACTCAACCGCTCCAAAGGGAGCAAGGAAGGAAAAGATGGAAAGGACAACAAACCTGCCAGCGCATGCGCCAAAGGCTCAAACCGATGGCAAAGGCATCAAAACGTTCGCGGTAGAGGCGATAGAGAAAACGCCGGAAATGTATAAACGGATAAAGCATTTGCATTATATATGCAGCAACATGCTCAAACGTTTCGAGGAAAACGAAATCGTGACCGCCAAGAAGTTCAGAGAGCATATAGGGGATATTCTCGACTGCGTGCAAACCTGCCTGAACGTCGAGAAGCCGGAAACGCTTTACACGCAGGAAGCTATGCGGTATCTGGAAAGCTATTATAGGGAGGTGTAAAATGACACTTATAACACTTTTATTGATTCTTTTGGTCATTCAAGCAGCGGTGATTCAGCTTACCATTTGGCAAATGGCGGATAAAAAGCAAAACGAGGATGTAAAGCTCCAAAGGGAGCAAGGAAGGAAAAGATGGACATGACAAACCAGCCAGCGCAGAAGCCAAAGGCTCAAACAAGAGAAATTTGTTTTTTCTCCGGATACAGGGCATTCAAGAAAGGGGAATGCAGAGACCATTGCAAAGCATTCAAATGCGCTGAATGCCCCTGGCTCAAAGCATGGGCGGAAGCAAGGGTGAAAAGACGGTTAAAACTCGGAATGGGGGTGTAAAATGGCAAAATCTAAAATATTCTGTCCTTATTCAACCTGTATTTGCAATGGATTTAAATGTCTTGAATGCCTTGCCAGACCTCGTTGCTGCTGTTATCTTCAGGGCCGCTGGTGCATGCACAATGATTTGGAGCCATGCCATTTGAACCCCGAACTGATAACCTCTGCGGAGAGAGACCGCAGAGCTGACAGTATTTTTGTCAGAGCTAAAATAGGCTCTAGGAGTTTTCTATGAAGCCGCGGGGCTGCGTTCAGCACGAGTCGTATATCTCCCTTCCGAAGGCCTCGCTTTCGAGGAGGTAGTATGCGAACGTCCGCCCTCCGGCGGCCGAGAATTCTTTTTTCGCGAACCCGTATCCATGCATGAACTCAAATGCCTCGCGGGGGCAGTATATTCTTTTCTTTCTCGGCAGGTCGCAGCCCTTGCTCGTCAGCGTGTAGCACCAATCCTCCCCCGTCTCCATCTTCGCGATGTATGCGGCTTCCACCACCCCGTCCAGCTTGGCCATGTAGTCGGCTATCTTCTTCGAGGTTCTTTCCGCCTTGCGCAGCTTTCTCATGTCGATGTTCAATCCTCTCCCCACCGCCGCGGCCTGCATCCTTCGATAGTCCCAGTCATCCTCAAGCAGGTATGCCAGCGCGTGCAGATGCCACGCGCCGCGCTTCTGGCGCTCAAGCATCCCGGAGTATTTGAGAGTGAACCCGCGCTTGGAAAGCTCTTTGCGCAGGTTCTCGACCTGGTAAAGGAAATCTTTCTTGAGCAGATAGTTTTTTCTCGAAGTTATGGTTATGAATCTCGTTCGGCTTCCGTGCAGCCCGACGATGACGCCCGAGTTTTTTCTCAGCCGCGATTTTTTCAGCCTGATTGCGTCATAGGTGGCTTTGCCGTCCTTTTTCCGCTCCGGCTTTTTCTCCTTTTCCGGCCCGTTCCATCCCTTCGCCGGAAGCGTCCGGTCGTTCTCGCAATACTCGCTCTCCGCGAAAGGCCCGAGCATCTCGCGCCGGGCATCCCGGGACATAGGCTTCTCGACGCAGAACTTCAGCGTGGTCTCCGCCACGGCGCAATTCACGCTGGCGTACATCTTGCCGTTTCTCAGGAAATTACCTTTCATCGCTTCCCGTTTCCGAAATGTGAACTGTCTTCAAGCCTACTTTCCCCGGCTTCCGCCGGGGTCCGCAAGCCCGCCTCTCGGCTAGGCTTTCTCCATCGGCAGCTTGGCGCTCTCTATCACCTTGCCCAAATCAAAGGCCGCGCTCTTGCGGTCTATCTGCACCAGGTCAAGCGTTATCCTGTCGCTGCCGCTGACGATGTCAAACGAGCACTCCAGCAGGCAGGGGGTTTCTATCCTTCTCGGGAACCGCCCGTCCTCGTTCCACTGGAAAACGTCGAACGTCTGCCCCTTGAAATCCATAGCGGTGAACGAGACGAACGCCTTCCCCTTGTTTTTGCCTTCCTTCGAGCTTGCGCCCGCTCTGTAGCCGAAGGCCACTACTTTCTGAGATATCTCCATGATATCCTCCTGTTTGGTTGCGGGCTTGCGCCCTGTGTTGTCATATCATCGACAGAACGCATTCGCGCAGTGCCTCCGACGGTGTCTTGCCCAGGCTCTTTGAGCGCCGGACGAATTCTTCCTTCTGCCCGGGCGTGAGCCGGACCGAGAAGCGGACCAGGAGCCGCCCGTCCGGTGGCAGGCGGTACTCGCCCCCGAAAAGATCTTTGTCGAACATCGCTAATCCTCCTCCAGGCAGACGACCACGAGCAGGTCGTCATGGTATCTGCTTTCAATCGAGAACAGCCATCGCAGGCCCGGAACGCGGGAAAGGAAGGGAACTCCCTTGCGCTGCTCCCCGTCGACGCTGGACGACCCGAACGCGCACGACCCGAGATGACCGGGAACCTCGAGCAGGCTGCCGGAGCCGCGCCACACGAACGACCAGCGGTCGCCCCTGACATCGACCGTGAGGCCGTCGAACAGGGAGCTGTACTGGGTCAGGGCGGTGCCGTTCTCGTAGTTGAGAGTGCTCTCCGCCCGGCGGTGCTCAGAGCCGAAGATGACCCTGGCGGTGTCATGCGCGGAGAAATGGACTATGCGCGCGAAGTCCAGGGTCCCAAGCGAATCGGAGGCGGAGGCGGAAACCTCCCAGAGCTGCTCGACCCCGCCGCGGCTCGCCGAGGCCAGAAGCTCCGAGTAGGAGAAACCCATCCGGCGGGCGGAAGTGCGCAGAAGCCCCGAGGCCTTGGCCCGAAGGCGGCGGGGCGAGAGCTCGGCAGGGAGAGCGGGATCCTCGGGAACGGGCGCGGGGTCCGAGACCGCGGAATCCGGAGCCGCTCCGCCCCCAGGCCCCCCCGATGCCCCCGCAAGGGGGGCAGGGGAGGACGGGGGGGCGGAAGGCTCCGAGGCGGGAGCAAGGACCACGGCGTCGATCCAGCGGCCCTGGACGAGGCGAAGCCCGAGAGGAGCGAGAACATCGCGAAGAACGAGATGGTAGTTCTGGCGAGAATAAGAGAAGCTGGCATGCGAGGGAAGGGGGCGCTGGACATTGTGGTCCATGACGAAAGAGCGGCCGAGGGCAGGGCAGCCGTAGAAGGCGCGGAGCCAGCCGTGAAGGTCGATGTCGGGCTCATCTAGGCGCATGCGGCAATCCTGGGCGAGAGCCTGGCTGAGCAGAGCCGCCAAGAAAAGAATTACTGGGATGCGGGGCATATTTTCTGACCTCCAGGGGATAGCGGCCGCTGGCGTAGTCCAGAGGCAGGGTTAAGACGGTGCCGTCCGGGCGGACGGCCTTGCAGTCGAAAGCGCCGCACACGACATACTTCACATAAATCACGTTGGAGCCGAGCGAATGCTCGGGGGCACGGACGGCGGACGGAGACGGAGAGGGAGCGGCGCTGCCTCTGTAGAAAGCAAGGCCGCGCCAAAGGAAAACGGCGGAAAAGGAAAAAAAGAAAACGATAAGGAAAAGATAAAACAAAAGCTTCTTGTTCTGCCAGACGGACATGTACTTCATGTGCTCCTTCGCGCCGCCATCGTGGCTGCTGTAGAGGTAATAGACGGTCTTGTCGTTGACGCGCTGCCTGGTGTGGTTGGAATGGGAATGGACGTTCCAGCCGTGGTAGACGGTCTCCCTGTACTGGCTCCGGAAGCCGAGAAGGCCCCGGGTGAAATCGTGCGTCTCGTGGATCCGGTTACGCAGAGGCTCCCAGATGTCGGAGACATGCTGAGTGACAAGGACGATGTCGTGCCCGTAGTGGCGAGCCATGGAAAGATACTTGAGAAAGGGGCGGAGAAGCTTCCAGTTCTCGGGGCACAGATACTCGTGGCACTCGTCAAGTATAAGGACGGCCTCCTTCTTGGACATGACCTCCTCGAGAAGCCTCAGAAGGCCCTCGGAGTTGGCGTAGTACCTGGAGCCGTCTGGGCGGACTGCCCAGTGATCGCCCCTATCCCGGGCGAGCCCGTCGTCGAAAGCCATCGCGAAGCGGTGAAGGCACCGATTGACCTCAGAGGTCGTCACCTCGAGCCGCGCGGCTATCCTCATGGGATCCAAGCCGGAGATGTTGCAGAATACATGGCGCTCCTTCCGAAGCTGGGGAAGAACATAGTCTGAGACGGCGGAAAGGCTCTTCCCGCTGCCGGGAAGGCCTGTGTAGGCGATTATCATCTGCGCCCCCTAGCCGCAAGAGAAGCCGCTGAGCCTTTGGCGGCGGAAGCGGAGACCAATTCGAGAACGCGCCGGAACAATTTAACCAGGGGAATGCTGGCGAGAATGTAGACAACCCTGTCGACGCGGAGAGCGGTGCCGAGCCAAAGAACCCCGGGAGGAAGGCCGGAAAGCAATTCCCCGAAAGAGGGAACCTCGACCCCTGCGAGAGACATGGAGGACTGGAAAGCCGAATAGGCGGCCGACGCCGAAACGCCGAAAATCCAGCTCACGAGACCTTGGGAGGCCCCGAAAAGACGGGGGAGAAGCTCAAGGACGAAGCCGGCTATGGCCATGAGAAGCCAGGAACCGAGAAAGCCGGCAAGCCAGCCGGCGAACGACTTGAGAGCGAGGCCCAAGCCCGCGACTAAAGGAGCGGCCATAGGAAAGCCTCCGGGAAAAAAGAAACAAGAAAGGAAAAGAAAAAACAAAAAGCTGCGATGAAAAGCCAAAGGCGGAGCCAGAAAAACAAAGAAAGGCAAACAAGAAACGGAGCAGAGAAAAGAAAGAAAAGCAAAAAGGCGTCAAGAGAAAAAGATATGCCGGAAACGAAAAGAAAGCCAAAATAAAAAATGGCTAAAAAGAAAAACAAGGAAAGCCTGTGCATGAAGGAAAGCTCCAAATCATCAGAAAGCAGGCCCCTGAACAAAAACCGGAGAGAAAGAAAAAGAAACCTAAGACGACTGCAGCGACTCATAAACTACCCCAGAAAAAAAACGCAAAGAAAAAAAATCAACGAAATCGAAGAAAAAAAATGTATATTAAAAACATGGGAAAAAAAACTGTCATCGCAATCGCCGCCGCAGCTGTAGCAATAGCCGCAATCATATTCAACGCCAGCACAGAAGAAAGAAAACAAAAAAAAGAAAACGAAAAGCTTGACAGAATGTTTGCGGAAATCCAAACGGAGATTGCAAATGCGAACGAAGCCTTGGAAAAAGTGCTCGAAGAAAGAATTAAACTTACGCCTAGAACCAGTAGTGCCCTTGAATTTATTGAAGAAAGTAAAAAACATAGAACCAAGAAAGACTCTCTCGCTAATATCATCAAATCTTATCGCACTCGCATTGACAGCCTTAGTGCCGCTCTCGCATCCATTCACCAAAAATAATCCCATTACGCTATCCTCACCAGAAAAAGGACCCAGGCCACGAACTCGAAAATGACACCAACCCACTCGAAGAAGTGACGGCCCTTGACATAGAACATCTCATCGCACAAAGAAACGCGGCACTCGCTCCCGAAATAGCCGCAGGCATCGACGGACAAATCCTGGGCGGGGCAGGCGACATTGCCGCCGAACGGGGTGGCGGTTGCCTGGCGAAGACGGGCGGCGACGGCGGAAACGGAATCCGCAAGGCCGGCGGAGCCGGGAGCCGTGAAAAGAGAATCCCACCCGGCGGCGGAAAGACCGGAAGTGTCAACACCTGCGAAAGCGCCGTCGCCAACGCCGGAGTAGTCGCCGCACTCATCGCCAGCGCAGGGACGGGAAAGGGAATCAAGATAGCCCAGAATATTTGCGTTGCCAGCAGCGAGAGTGCTGTCTATTTTTCCGAGCCAGCTGTTGGAAAGGCCGATGCCGTCGGCAATCTCGCCCAGCCCGTCATGCAGGCCGCCTATGCCGTCGGAAACTCCCCCGATGCCCGCGATGACTCCGGACAGGTCGGTCTCGGATCCGCCGCCGCCAAGAGAGCGGCCGAGGCGCTCTATGGCGTCAACTATGTCGCCGGAGCCGTCCCCGATCGCGCGGCCTAGGACGTGGCGCAAAGTGTCAAGGGAACGATTGCCGCGCTCAAGCAAATCAAGGCTGGAAGCATAGTAAAGGCCGCCCATGCTGTCCATGCGGTTCAAAGCCCGAAGCTGCTGCTCGGACATGCTCATCTGCTCCGCATGGTAGGTGAATATGCGCCCGCCAATTGTCTCGGAAACCTCAATGAGCCTCCGCCTGTCCTCGCTCTCAGCGTTCCAGCGCAGGGCGGAAATGAGGCTGTCCTCGCGGCCTTTGCGCTGAAGCCAGCCAAACAGACTGGCTAGCGAATCCCGTATGGCGCGCTCAACGCCAAGCTGCACGAGCTGAACCTCAAGAGTGCTCCAGTCGCAGTTCTTCAGGTCCTTGCAGGACACGCCAGCGAAAGCCGCCGAGTCGCCCGGAAGCGGATGGTCGCCGCCGCCGGGAGGGCCGCCGCCCGAGCCCGAGCTGGCGCCATCGCCCCCACCGCCAGAGCCGCTGGATGCGCCGCCATCGCCCGAACCGCTAGACACGCCACCGTCACCCGAACCGCTGGAAGAGCCATCGCCACCGTTGCCCGAACCCGAGCTTGCGCCATCCCCCCCATCGCCCGAGCCGCTGGAAGAGCCATCGCCAGACCCAGAGCTTGCGCCATCATCGGAACCGCTGGAAGAGCCGTCTGACGCGGAGCTTGCATCTGCATCAGAACCGGAAGACGAGCCGGAATCGCTGCTGGACTCGGAACCGCTGGAAGCACCGCCAGAAGAAGAGCTGACACCGGAATCGGAAGACGGAGACTCGCCCGAAGAACTGGAAGCATCGCAATTAACGCCAAAATTATCGCACTGGCACTTGAAAGGATCTTCCTCATTGTCGCAATCGGCAATGTCGCCGGAAGAACTGGAAGACGATCCGTCAGACGAAGAAGACGGAGGAACGCCGCAATGATTGGAGCCTGTGCCAGAAGAAGACTCAAGACAATTTTGAAAACCATCATTAAGATTAATACCAGCAAACGTTGAATAAGAAATACCTGCACCAGATCCAATATCATCCGAGCACATAAATGATAAATTAGGTTCTTTATTTTGAACACAACATTCAGAAACAAGAAAATTACGAACAGGATCGCATGAACTACAATTGCCGCTTACGCAATATTGTCCCTCGTTTGCACCCGCAAGCTGAAGATGAACGCCCGCATCGAAAATACCAAGTCCATTGGTATTGCTCTCGCACTCCGCCCTCGCCTGTTCGAGCAGAGGCTGCGCCTCGGCTTCGGTTCCGCGGCACCATGGGTTGGGGGGTTCAGACGCATCAACCGTAAAAATACAACTACCCGAACCATTAACCCTAAGATCAAAAGAAGACGGATACCAAGGGAGATAAACAGAGCACGAAGAAGTATACGTTTGAGGCTCTCCGCATCTCCAAAGGCCGGCTTCAAGACGGCAGGCCTCGCAATTTTTAACGTCAGCACGATAATTTATAAATCGTTCACCAGAAGCAAGGGAATAAGAATCCGAATCCGTTTGGCTACCCGCCTGGCATGAAACATAAGCCCTGGTATTATTATTATCCAAGCCGCAAGAAAAGCCAGCGCTAGTAGCGCTGCCAGATAAAGTTTGAGAGGCGTCGCACGAAAGAGATACCGTATAAACATATTGCCCCCAAGCAACGGAAGCAAAAAGAAATAAAAGAAAAAAAACTGCCCTGGCGCAGGCCTCAAGGCGAAAGCCGAGAGAAGCCCGTTTACGTTTGAATGAGCCAGAGCCGCCAATCATCATCTGCTCCCCACGCTCAAGCCGCCAAGAAACGAGAACAGAATCATTGCGGAGATGACGACATACGCGAGAATCTCATTGGAGCGCGCCAAGGCCTCGTATGCGGAAGCGCCGAGGGAATCGGCTGGGGAAGGCTCGCAGGAGCCATACCCCATGAGAGCGCGCCCGGGATAGTGCGCGCAGAAGTAGACGCCGAACCCGTCGCTGCAGTATCCCTCGGGCTCGGAGTCGGGGCAGCTATGATAGGGAGGGACGGGGCAGGCGCGGTAGGAAGAGCAGGGCCCCAAATCCTGGGCGTCGGAGAAGCCAGGAAAGAAAAGAAGGAAGAGAAGAATCCCGATAAACACAATTGCTCCAAAGCAACGAAAAGGCTAGCCCACCATCTTCCTGACGAGCCTGTAGATCACGAAGACCACGGCCACGCCAAGGACGGCGGCGGCAAGGCCCATGATAATGGTCTTGGCGCCCGAAATCTCAGACTCGAGGCCGCTCGTCAGAGTGCTGTAGTCCGTCTGGGCGAAAGCCGCGGCGGACAGGAGAAGCAGGAGAAAATGGAAAACCTTGGCCCCGGACAGAAAGACGGAAGCGCGCTTCAGGAAAGAAGGCGACTTGCCGATTATATTAACTTGTGTTTCCATATAAGAAACCTCCAGCGGTCGATAGTGCAAAACCCGCGCCAAGGAACCGCAAGCCGTGGCGAAGGCTTCCTGCGAAATGCAAGCTCATCGGAGGATCTTGAGCATGAAGCCTACAACCATGCCCATGACCCAGAAAGAAGCCGAAGCGGAAAACAAAAAACCAAAAAAATCAAAGCCGTCCATATTCTACCAGCCTCCGTGACGTCCGCTGGCGTCATTGCCGGTGAAAGGATCGTAGCCGCTGCGCCCGCGCCAGTCCCTGCGCATGCGGCCCAGGAAAGTTTTCTCGAAACGGCGCTGACGCAAATACTCGCGGCGCATCCGATCCTCGAAACGAACATTCTTGTAGCTGCTGTAAAGCTCGCGGACGCCGTCGGAGAAAGCGTAGCCGTTGGAGTCAAGAAACCTGCGGACATGAATGAAAACAAGGACGACGCAGGACAAAACGCAAATCGCGGCGGCTATGCCGATGAGCAAAGCCCCGGCGGAAACAATGTCCGACACCATGGGAGAAACAACGGACTCCATAAATCAAACCTCCGGTGAACGGCGCGGGGTCGCCCCCGCGCCGCCGTTGCTTTGGAACAACGAAGAAAAAAAAGCAACCATCTAAAAATCCTCCGAATCATCATCAAAATCAAAAGAACCAAAAAAATCAGAAAAATCAAAATCATCGCGCGAACCCGTGCAAAGGAAAGCAGCCTCGGCGCTATCCAAAGCTTCCATCTCTTCTTCGGTCAATCCGCCCGAATAATCAAAATATGCCATAACACCTCAAATTTAACAGCAACGCCGATAAAATCAAGGCAAAACAACTAAAACAACGGTTTTTTTGTCTTAGGACGCTGATTAAGCAAAACTTAATGCTTTGGAGCATGGAACAAGCGATATGTGGAGCTACATTGGCTGGGACATGGGACATGATTATTTAAAAATCATGTCCCAAATAACGTAGATTTGCACATCGCTTGTCCCATGTTCCTTGTCCCCAGCAAATAAATCAGCGTTCTATAGAAAACTAAGCGAGCTGCTGTATAAAATCCATGTTAATCGTTATTTTTTTCCCTTCCATATCCACGTTCAAAACGCAATCATCTATCCATGGAACAACTATTTCTTTTGTGCCTGCCAGCAGATTAAACACATTTGCCGATGGCATTTCTTGTGCGCTCAAAACCTTGCCAATCAAGTTTCCGGCTGCATCAATCGCTTCAAAATTCTCAAAATCGCTGAAATAGAACTCGCCTTCCGGCGCTGGCAGCCTTTCGGCTTCTGGCAGCAACAAATA
>Ga0099364_10005428_pt1 | contig 18899 bp, 29 predicted proteins | sample TergutTh196P3_FD_73070 | JGI IMG/M metagenome (GOLD analysis project Ga0099364, IMG submission 73070) | Microcerotermes parvus P3 segment gut microbial communities from Pointe-Noire, Republic of the Congo - Th196 P3 | ecosystem: Host-associated > Arthropoda: Insects > Digestive system > Gut ...
TTTATTTGGCTCCTCAAGTCGGACTCGAACCAACGACCCTGCGGTTAACAGCCGCATGCTCTACCAACTGAGCTATTGAGGAATATTTTTTATCTCATAACTTCTTATAAAATAAATTATATCATACGATTGTTAAAATATCAATAGTTTTTAAAAATTTTTCATATTTTTTTTGCTACTTAAGAATATAAATTCATGAATAAATAGTCATCTTAAAAAAACCAGCATATAATAACATTTAACACTCGTTAATTTTCTGATTTTACTATCCTCTACCCCTGCTTGCTGCACACCAAATATATTCGATACAATCGGATAGTAAAATCCGGATATCTTTTAGATTTAAACATATTTATAAACTTTATGAATCTACGTTCTGAACATTAGTATTTAGGTTTAAAGAGAATTTTATTTAGTTTTTAAAAGCATCCTTCATCTAATATTACTATATTAAAGTTTGCAGCTCTTAAAAGTCTATTATAAACAGCTAACCCTATTCCTTCTTCATTTGGACATCTAACATATGCTTTTTTTATCTTTTCCTTATCCAAATCTCTTAAACAATTAAAAATGTTTTGACCTTGAGATAGCGGATCATCTTTTTTCCCATAATAAAAACATCTTCTTTTTATTCCTTTCTCTTCACCTTCAAAAACAAGGGCCCCTGCATGATAATCATCTATACTATTAACATACTTTACAAAATTATCTAATGAAGATTTTACTATAATAATATCTGCATCTGGTGAATAATGTTTGTATTTCATTCCCGGCGATATTGCTATTTCTTCATTGTGCATCTTTTGCATTACATTTTCTGAAACTTTTACTTCCTTATTTATTACTTCCTCTAATTGCTCCTTGGTAATAACTCCTGGTCTTAGAATAATGGGGTTCTCCTCTATTAATGATACTACTGTAGACTCCAATCCATAATTACATATTCCTCCATCAACTATATACTCAACTTCACCTTCAAAGTCATCAATACAATGGGCAACTGAAGTCGAACTCGGTTTACCCGATATATTAGCTGATGGTGCAGCTAATCCAACATTGACACTTTTTATAATTTTAAGTGCTATAGAATGAGATGGCATTCTTATTGCTATTGTTTCAAGGTTTCCAGTAGTCACCAGTGGAACATTTTCTTTTTTTTCTAAAATAACTGTTAACGGTCCTGGCCAAAATTTTTTAATCATCTTATGTGCTATATCTGGAACCTCTTTAACAAATCCTGACATCATTTCTATATCAGATACATGAACAATTAAAGGATTCTCTAAAGGCCTTTTCTTTACCTTAAATATTTTATTTACTGCTTCTGCATTCATGGCATCAGCTGCTAATCCATACACTGTCTCTGTTGGAATTATAACTACTTCACCTTTTTTAATTGCATTACTTACTACTTTAAGATTATTCTTAGTTATATCTCTAAATAATTTTATTTTTATTACCTTCTTTTATTGTATCCAAATTTTTTGAATTCTGTAACTAATTCTATTTAAAAAATGGACTCCTTTATTTGTTTTTTATAAATATAAGTATTGTTTTTTACCCTTACTCCCCCAGCTTTGCTTCTTTTTGTTTTACCTTTGTTCAAATAATTAGATTTTTATTAAATAAAAAGTATTAATTAGTTAAATTAAAACCCATAGGATTAGCTTTATTTAATTTTTTAACAGGCGCAGTCAATGCTCCTTTCAGCACACTCTCCATTTTATCAACTGGGATAAATTCTAAAGCTTCTTTCACTACAGGATCTACTTCATATAGATCTTGTTCATTATCTTTAGGTATGAATACTGTCTTTATCCCTCTTTTGTATGCTGCCATTGTTTTCTCTTTAATGCCTCCAATTGTCAATAATCTTCCTCTAAGAGTAATCTCTCCTGTCATAGCTACATCTTTCTTAACAGGTATCTTTGTTAATTCAGATACTAATGCTGTGCAAATGGTTACCCCTGCAGATGGCCCATCTTTAGGAACTGCACCTTCTGGGACATGTATGTGTATATCCTTATTTCTATAAAAATCTCTATCAATACCAAAATCTTCTGATTTACTCCTTACATAGCTAATAGCAGCCTTCGCAGATTCTTTCATCACATCTCCAAGAGATCCTGTTAATTCTAGCTTTCCACTTCCATCTAAAACTGATACTTCTATATGCATTACGTCTCCACCTACATTAGTCCATGCAAGGCCTGTCACTACGCCTACCTCATCATTATCTAATGTAGCACCTGGCTTATATTTTCTTGGACCTAAGTAATCGCTAATATTTTCTTTGGATACTATAATTTTATCTTTCGGATCTTTTTCTTCTTCTTTTACTTGAATTTTTGCCTTTACTATTCTTCTACAAATTTTTGCTAAATTACGTTCCAAAGATCTAACCCCTGCTTCATAGGTATAATAATCAATAATATCATAAATAATGTCATCGGCTATATTTATATCCGACGTTGCTAATCCATGCATATTAATTTGTTTTGGCAATATGTGTTTTTTTGCAATATTTAATTTTTCATTCCTTGTGTAACTAGTTAACTCTATAACTTCCATCCTATCCAACAGAGCCGGAGGAATCGCAAATTTATCATTTGCTGTTGCTACAAATATCACATTACTAAGATCAAATGGTATATCTAAATAATGATCTACAAATTTACAATTTTGTTCTGAATCCAAAACTTCCAGTAATGCAGAAGCCGGGTCTCCCTTAAAATCATGTAACATTTTGTCAATTTCATCCAATAATATTAATGGATTATTAGTTGAAGATAATCTTATAGCATTGATTATTTTTCCTGGCATCGAACCTATATATGTTCTCTTATGTCCTCTAATATCACTTTCATCTCTTATACCTCCTAAAGATATTCTAACATATTTTCTTCCCATAGCATCTGCTATTGACCTAGCTACAGATGTTTTACCTATCCCTGGAGGGCCACATAAACATAATACTTGTCCTTTAATATCAGGTTTATATTTTTTAACCGATAGAAATTCTATTATTCTTTCCTTTACTTTTGATAATCCATAATGTTTTTCATCAAGTAGTTCTTGTGATTTAGAAATGTTAATCTCATCCTTTGAAGCTTTATTCCAAGGGAGTCCAATACATACATCTAAATAAGTTCTCAATACTGATGCTTCTTGAGAACCTGCAGACATTTTAGACATTTTCTCTACTTCTTTTAACAAGGTATTTTTTGCTTCTTTGTTATTTAGTTTAAGCTTTTTAATTTCTGATTCATAAGTTGCTTTTTCATCTGCTGGAGATTTTTCTCCAAGTTCTTCAGAAATCACCTTCATTTGTTCTCTTAAATAATATTCTTTATGATTTTTATCTATTTTACTTTGCAATTTCTCTAATATAGTCTCTTCAATAGCAATCAAATTAAGTTCACTATTTAAAGCAGAAGCTAATATCTCTAATTTTTCTACTACATTTGTCGATTCTAAAATTCTTTGTTTATCGTATATATGAATAGAAGTATTACTAGCTATATATTCAGCAATAAATAAAGGATCCTCAGAATCTAATACATGAAATAAAATTTCTTCTGGTATTTTATTAATAAAATTATAATATTCTTCAAATAACCCTTTTACACTTTTTAATAATGCTTCATCATATTCTGTCATTTCAAAATTACTCAGTTCAAATATTTCTACATCAGCTTCTAAAAAATTATCTGATTCATATACTCGGCTTACTTTTGCCCTATCCTTAATTTCAATAAGAACCTTAATACTTTCATCTGAATTTTTTATTATTTGATTTATCTCTGCTATAGTCCCAATTTTATATATATCATTTTTAGTTGGATTTTCTGTTACTAAGCTTGTTTGAGTAACAAGAAACACTTTTTTATCATTTTCCATCGCCTGTTGTAATGCTAATATTGATCTCTTTCGAGCTATATCAAAATTCATCTTACTTCCAGGATATACTACTATACCTCTCAAGGTTATAACAGGCATTTTATCATATATAATACTTTGGCTCATTATTTCACATCCTTATAAAGTACTTAGCATAAATTTTATTATACCATTTTTTTTACTCTTTGTATATCAATCATTTAGAACGTAGGTTCATGGAATTTATAAACATGTTTAAATCCAGCAAATACCCTGATTTTATAGTCAATTAAATTGAAAACAACAACATATTGCGTCAAATAAGTCATCGTAGTTTTTTAGAACTGAGCGCAATTCTTTTTTAAGCCACGCCCAATATTTTTCAATTTTGTTCAAGTCAGGCGAATATGGCGGTTGGAATATCAAAACAACATTAAACCGTTCGGCAATTTGGAACAGTTTTTTCTTTCTGTGAATCGTCGCATTGTCGATAATCGCAATATTTCTTGATATTGCAGGACAAAGGCAATTCTCGAACCAATACTCGTACAGCTCGCTGTCGGCAGTTCCGGTATACACCATGGGAGCTACCACGTTGTCGCCGCATTTGCCGGCGACAATCGACAACCTTTGAAACTTTTTCCCTTTGGTTTTTGTATAAACCTTAACCCCTCTTTTTGCTCTGACATTTTCTCGGTAAACATATTTGTCAATGCCGGTTTCATCGGCGTAAAACACGGATTTTTCAGGATGTTTTTCTTCTAATTCCGCCAAATCTTTTCTGAAGGTTTCGCGTTTTTCTTCATCTGCTTCACGATAACGAATTTGAGTTTTTTTAAAGTTATTTTCTTGTTTTTGAGCGCCTTAAAGACTGCGACGTCAGAGCAACTAAAGTGTTCGGCTATTTCGGATAAATAACTATCCGGCTTCTCAATGATAAACGCTGCTAACTTCACGGGGTCTATCTTTTTGAAAGAACGATTTAGTGGTCGTTTATCCAAGCTTCCGTTCTCTTTTTGAAGCTTCTCCCAATCTAAAATTGTTGTTTTGCTTACTTTGAAAGTTTTTTTAGTGTCATCAAGAGTGTGGGTTCGCCTGTAATCAAGTACCTTTTTTCTCAAATCCAACGAGTATGCCATAACAATCACCTCTCTTATATTATAGCATATTGCGGTATTGTTGTCAAGTTAGTATGCTATAATGTCAATATAACAGGTCCATCATCAGTAATTGCAATAGTATGTTCGAACTGTGCTGAAAGACTTCCATCCATTGTTACAACTGTCCAACCATCATTTAAATACTTAATCTCTTCACTTCCCATATTTATCATGGGTTCTATGGCAATTGTCATACCCTTTTCTAATCTTCTACCCCTACCTGAATGACCAAAGTTAGGTACTGGAGGACTTTCATGTAAATCTTTGCCTATTCCATGACCAACATATTCCCTAACCACACCATAACCATATGATTCAGCATATGTTTGAATAGCATTGGATATATCTCCTATTCTATTGCCAATAATCGCCTTCTCTATTCCTAACATAAGCGATTCTTTAGTTACATCAAGCAATTGTTGTATATCTTTGGATATATTTCCAACTTTAAAGGTAGCTGCATTATCTCCATGAAATCCTTTATAAAAAACTCCTATATCGATACCCACAATATCTCCTTCTTTAATAATCCTAGTTTTGGATGGTATCCCATGATTGACTTCATTATTTATAGATATGCAACTACTTGCTGGAAAATTATTATATCCTAAAAAGGAAGGATGTGCACCTTTAGATTTTATATATTCATATACAATTTTATCGATATACAACGTTGAAACACCTGGCTTAACAGCTTCACCTGCAACATCTAAAGCCTGTGCCGCTATTTTCCCTGCCTGTTTCATTACTTTGATATCTTGGTCACTTTTCGGGATTACCATTTATTCTGCCTCCAAAGCTTGCTCAACTAACTGTGTAGTATGAACAACAATATCCTGTCCTTCAACTACTTTCAATAATCCTTTTAAATTATAAAACTCTTTAAGAGGTTCTGTTACATTATGATATTCGTCAAGTCTAGTTTTAATAACTTCTTCATTATCATCAGCTCTAATAACTAATTCATCACCACAATCATTACATACATTATCAACAGTTGGTGGATTATCTGTTAAATGATAACTTGATGAACAACTTCTACAAACTCTACGCTCGGTTAATCTTTTAATTATCTTTTCATCAGGAACTTCAATAATAATTACTTTATCAACTTTAATGCCCATCTCTTCTAAAGCCTTCGCTTGTTCTATGGTCCTGGGCATTCCATCAAGTATAAATCCATTTTTACAATCATCTTGGTTGACTCTATTTTTGATTATTTCAATAACTACTTGATCAGGAACAAGTTTCCCTGCATCCATAAAAGATTTTGCTTCTAACCCTAGCTTTGTTTGATTTTTTAACTCTTCCTTTAGTATATTTCCAACACTTATATTTGGAATCCTATATTGTTTAGAAATTAGCGCTGCTTGAGTACCTTTCCCTGCTCCAGGAGCCCCCATTAAAATAATACGAAATGTCTTATTATTCATCCTGATTCCGCTTCTTTCATAGCTTAATATATTAAGATTTTAACTTTTTTCTAACAAAAAACCTTTATGATTTCTCATCATCATACCTGATTGTATATTTTTTAAAGTATCAAGAGCAACTCCAATAAGAATAAGTATTGTTGTTCCTCCAATACCTAGCTGCATCCCTGTACCCTTTCCAACCAAGAATGGCAATATTGCCATAAATCCTAAAAATAACGCACCTACAAATGTCGTATGGCTCATAGTTTTACTTATAAAATCTGCTGTAGGTTTCCCTGCCCTTATTCCTGGTATTGCCCCATTACTTTTCTTAAGATTATTGGCCATTTCCATAGCATTGAATGAAATACTAACGTAAAAATAGCTAAACATTATAATCAAAATGAATGTAGCAACTGCATAAATCCATGAAGTATAATTAAAATGTCTTAAAACTTTTCCAATCCATGTGGTACCATTTGGATCTGCAAACATTTGTATTGTAGACGGAAGTACTAATATAGAGTTAGCAAATATAATAGGCATTACTCCTGACATATTCAATTTGATAGGTATATACGAACTTTGTCCTCCATACATTTTCCTACCAATAACTCTTTTTCCATATTGTATCGGAACCTTTCTTTCTCCTCCAGTAACAAAAACAACAAACACCATAATTGCTAAAAATGTAACAATAACTAATGGTATTTTAAAATAACTCTCTGAACCCTTTAACTCCGCATATTGCATCAGTTGTTTTATCACTGCTGGTCCTCTTGAAACTATACCTGCAAAAAGTATAATAGAAATTCCATTTCCAATACCTTTTTCACTAATACGTTCTCCCAACCACATAATTAACGCTGTACCTGCCGTAAACGTTAAAATTATAACTATCATTGCAAAAGCTCCATAAAATCCTGTTGTATACGCTATTGCTCCACTTTGTGACTTAAGCAATCTATAGTATAATAATGATTGCAAAATACCTAGACCTACAGTCGACCAACGAGTAATCTTATTTAAAACTTTTCTTCCTTCTTCTCCTTCTTTTTGGAGTTTTTCTAAAGAAGGTATTGCAACTGTCAAAAGCTGTATTATGATAGATGATGTTATATAAGGTGAAATAGAAAGTGCAAAGATGGTCGCTTTAGAAAATGCTCCTCCTGTAATTATATCAATGTAATTAATCATATTATTTCCATCACTACTACCCATCATTTTCTGTAGTGAATCTGTATTCAAATATGGTACTGTTATGACAGAGCCAATTCTAAACACAACTAAAATTAAAAGAGTATATATTATCTTTTTTCTTAAATCTGCTATGCTCCAGAGATTTTTAAAAGTTTTTAACATTTTATATTACCTCTGCCTTTCCACCTATTTTTTCTATCTTTTCCTTTGCTGTCTTTGAAAAAGCTGTAACACTTATATTAAGTTTTTTTGTTAATTGACCATCTCCAAGAATTTTAATTCCATCAAGTTTTTTCTTAATAAGGCCCGCTTTCATAATCATATCCATGTCAACCGTCGAGCCATCATCAAATATTTCTAAATCACCTATATTCACAGTTGCGTATCTTGTTCTGAATATATTATTGAATCCTCTTTTTGGAAGACGCCTATGAAGTGGCATTTGTCCTCCTTCAAAACCTGGTCTGACTCCTCCACCTGATCTAGCATTTTGCCCTTTATGCCCTTTTCCCGAAGTTTTTCCATTACCTGAACCATGGCCTCTTCCTACACGAAATACATCTTTAATCGACCCTTTTACAGGAGACAATTCATGCAATCTCATTTATCACACCCCCTATATGCAGATACACTGCAATAAAAAATGAATAATAAACATTATTCTTCTGTAACTTTAATAATATGGGAAATTTTATTTATTTTACCTCTTGTGTATTGGTTATCTGGTTGTATAACTTCTTTACCAATCTTTCTTAATCCAAGAGAAATAGCTGTGGCTATTTGATCATCTTTTCTACCTGAAAGACTTTTAATTAACTTTATTTTCAAATTTGCCATTACTGCATTTCCCTCCTAATTCAAAATTTGTTTAATTGTTCTATCTCTTATTTTTGCCACATCTTCTAATGTCTTTAACGATAAAAGACCTTGCATTGTAGCATTAACAACATTACATGGATTATTTGAGCCTAATGACTTTGTTCTAATATCCTTTATTCCAGCCATTTCCAAAACTGCTCTCATTGGCCCTCCCGCTATAACTCCTGTTCCTTGAGCAGCTGGCTTTAATAACACCTTGCTAGCACCAAATTTCCCAATTAATTCATGTGGTATTGTTGTGCCTTTCATAGGTATCATATATAAATTCTTTTTTGCATCTTCCAGTCCCTTTCTTATAGCATCAGGAACCTCAGATGATTTCCCTAACCCAAATCCTACAACACCATTTCCATCTCCAACAACTACCAATGCAGAGAATTTGAAAATTCTACCACCTTGTACTGTTTTTGATACCCTATTAATCCCTACAACTCTTTCTTGTAATGATTTAGGATCTAATTTTGCCGCATCTATCTTTACCAAAAAATATTCCCCTCCTTTTAATTAAGGCTGAAAAACTCTATATATTTATTCTTATCTATCAAGATGTATGTTTACTTATTTAAACATACATCCCCAACTTGATTTCTTTTTTGCACCAAACTAGTCTATACTTTTTTCTTTATTTTGAAAAAAGTATATTAAAATTCTAGTCCACCTTCACGAGCACCTTCAGCTAACGCCTTAACTCTACCATGATATAAATATCCTCCACGATCGAATACCACTTTTGTAATATTTTTTTCTTTCGCTTTCTTAGCTATAGCTAAGCCTACCTTATGTGCTGCTTCTTTATTGGACCCTGCTCCATCGAAAATTTTTTCTAAAGTAGAGGCACTAACAATAGTAATCTCTTTTACATCATCTATTAACTGAGCATAAATGTGCTTTGCAGAACGAAAAACATTAAGCCGTGGACGCTGTGACGTTCCACTAATTTTAGCCCTAATTCTCAACTGTCTTTTATTTCTAGACTTATTTTTGTCTATTTTTTTAATCATTTTTATTCTACTCCCTAGGCTTACCTTTTATTTTGCTCACTTTTTACCCTTACCAGCTTTTCCTTCTTTTCTGATAATAATTTCATCTGCATATTTTATTCCCTTGCCTTTATAAGGTTCAGGCGGCCTCTTTTCACGAACTTCCGCAGCAAATTGCCCAACCTTTTGCTTATCTTCTCCAGATATAATAATCTTATTTGGTGAAGGCACATCTATTTTTATTCCATCTATTTCTGAAACTATGACTTGATGCGAATATCCTAAATTCATAATTAAATTGTTCCCTTGTTTAGCCGCCCTATATCCTACACCATTTATCTCTAATTCTTTAAAATATCCGTCTGTAACACCTTTTACCATATTAAATATGAGAGTTCTAGTTAATCCGTGTAAACTACGACATTTTTTATTATCTGCCGGTCTTTCTACAACAACATTACCTTCTTGTAGCGTAACTTTCATTTCTGGATGAATTTTAGTTTCAAGTAATCCTCTAGACCCTTTAACTCTCACAATAAAATCATCAATCTCAACATCTACTCCAGCAGGTACTTCTATTGGTTTTCTTCCTATACGTGACACTTAATGGATTGCTCCTTTCTTAACAATACTAATTTTTAATAAAAAATACTTATTAATAAAATAATGATCTTCTGACATATTTTTTTAATACCTTTATATTAAAAAAGAAGTACGCTATATTAATCTTAAATTACCATACAAATGCTAAAACCTCTCCGCCAACATTTTCTTTCCTCGCCTTTTTATCTGTCATTACACCTTTTGGAGTAGATATTATAGCTACTCCAAGGCCTCTCATAACCTTAGGCATATCTTCACAACTTGAAAATATTCTCAACCCCGGCTTAGAAACTCTGCGAATCCCGGTTATTACATGTGATTTATGCGATCCATATTTCAACGCTATACGAATAATTCCTTGTTTATTATCTTCTATAATTTTAAAAGATTTGATATATCCTTCATCTAACAGAATTTGTGCTATTGATTTCTTTATATTAGATGCCGGTATATCAACCATATCATGTTTTGCCGAATTAGCATTCCTAATACGAGTAAGCATATCGGCAATTGCATCAGTAATCTGCATAAACGCTAACCTCCTTTTATATGCTAATATCACCAACTAGCTTTTTTCACACCAGGAATATGGCCCCTATGGGCAAGACCCCTGAAGCATATACGACATACTCCAAACTTACGTAAATAAGCATGAGGTCTTCCGCATATTTTACACCTAGTATATGCTCGAGTAGAAAATTTAGGTGTTCTCTTTTGTTTAGCAATCAACGCTTTTCTAGCCACACAAAAACCCCTTTCTATTTTAAAAATGGTGCACCCATAAGTGATAATAGCTCATAAGATTCCTCATCAGATCTTGCAGTAGTTACAAAGCAAATATCCATTCCACGAAGTTTATCAATTTTATCATAATCTATTTCAGGAAATATAAGTTGTTCCTTAATACCCATATTATAGTTTCCTCTACCATCAAATGAATTTGAGTTTAGTCCTCTAAAATCTCTAACCCTTGGTAATGCAACATTAAAGAATCTATCTACAAATTCATACATTTTTTCACCTCTGAGAGTCACTTTTACGCCTATAATCATACCTTGTCTCAACTTAAAATTAGCAACTGATTTGCTCGCCTTGCAAGCAACAGGCTTTTGACCAGTGATAATAGAAAGATCGTCTATTATAGAATCAACTACCTTTTTATTGTCACGAGCTTCTCCGCATCCAACATTTATAATAACTTTCTCAACTTTAGGTATCTGCATTACGCTTTTGTAACTAAATTTTTGCATTAATGCCGGCGCTACTTCTTGTTTATATTTTTCTTTAAGTCTACTAGCCACATATTCACCCCTTAATGTACAACTTAATCCACGCATAAAAACTTAATAACTAAAAACAACCAATAAGTTGTTGTCCATAAACCTATATATCAATTAAAATGTCTCTTCGCAATTTTTATGTTTGCAAACTCTATGCTTGCTTCCATCTTTCAATATCTTTGTTCCTACCCTTGTAGGCTTTCCACATTTTGAACAAACTAACATAACCTTACATGCATAAATTGGAGCTTCTACCTTAATTATTCCTCCGCTTTGACCTTGTCTCTTAGGTTTAACATGTTTAGTTGCTAAATTACATCCTTCAATAATAACTTTTTTTTCTTTAGGACTTACTTCTAAAACTTTTCCCTTTTTACCTTTATTTTTACCTGACAAAATTTGTACTATATCATCTCTTTTAACATGCATTTTGGTTGTCAATTAACTTCACCTCCAAATTATACCACCTCAGGAGCAAGGCTTGTAATTTTTACATATTTCCTATCTCTAACTTCTCTTGCTATTGGGCCAAACATACGTGTACCCCTAGGATTTTTATCTTCTCTAATGAGAACAGCTGCATTGTCATCAAATCTAACATATGTTCCATCAGCTCGTCTTACACCTTTTTTACTACGAACAACTACAGCTTTAACTACATCACCTTTTTTGACATTCCCTCCTGGAATTGCCTTTTTTACTGAAGCTACAATAACATCACCTATGTTTGCATATCTCTTACGTGAACCACCTAATACTTTTATACACATTAATTCTTTTGCCCCTGTGTTATCTGCAACCCTAAGCCTCGACTGCATTTGGATCATATCTATCTTCCTCCTTCCAATATCTATGAATATTCAAACTACTAAGCACGAACCTTTATTTGCATGTTATTCATAGATATATATTTTTTTCTTAAAGAAAAAAATATACTATTTTGCTTTCTCTAATATTTCAACTAAACGCCATCTTTTATCTTTAGACAATGGACGAGTTTCCATTATTTTAACTCTATCTCCAACTTTACATTCATTTTTTTCATCATGAGTTTTTAGCTTTATAGTTCTTTTTATAATTTTTTTGTAAAGTGGATGTTTTACTCTATTTTCTATAGCAACAACAACGGTTTTATCCATTTTATCACTTACTATTTTTCCAATTTTAGTTTTTCTAAGATTTCTTTCGCTCATATTTAAGGCTCCCTTTTATAGAAGTACTTCATACCTCTTAATCATCATCTTTCATTGGGTCATTTAATTGAGTGATGATCGTCTTAACTTTTGCAATATCTTTCCTTACAATATTAATGCGCATAGGATTTTCTAGTTGCTTTATAGCATTTTGAAACCTCAAATTAAAGAGTTCTGCTTTTAAATCAGATAATTTTTTATTTAATTCATTTATTGATAAATCTCGAATTTCTGCTGCTTTCATCACTTCTCACCACCCATTTCTTTTCTCACAAATTTACATTTTACAGGCAGTTTATGAGATGCAAGCCTCATAGCTTCTCTGGCCAATTCTTCAGACACACCCGCTATTTCAAACATCACTCTACCCGGCTTAACTACTGCTACCCAAAATTCAGGTGAACCTTTACCAGATCCCATTCTAACTTCAGCAGGTTTTTTTGTAACAGGTTTATCAGGAAATATTTTAATCCAAACTTGCCCTCCACGCTTAATATATCTAGTCATGGCAATACGAGCTGCCTCTATTTGATTAGACGTTATCCAACATGGCTCTAATGCCTGCAACCCAAATTCTCCATTTGAAACTGTATTACCCCTTGTTGCTTTACCTTTCATTCTTCCTCGATGAACACGTCTATATTTAACTCTTTTTGGCAGGAGCATTATTTTTTTGCCTCCTTCCATGAGAATAAGGTCTCTCTAATCTTTTTTTGGGCTGTTCTTCTAGCCTATTTTTTTCATGTAAAACTTCTCCTGTATATATCCAAACTTTAACACCTATTTTTCCATAAGTAGTATTTGCTTCTTCAAAACCATAATCAATATTTGCTCTCAAAGTTTGAAGAGGTATCGTTCCTTCATGATATTGTTCTGTTCGTGCAATTTCAGCACCACCTAATCTGCCTGAAACTGCAACTTTTATTCCTTTTGCACCTATATTCATTGCTCTTTGAATAGCCTGCTTCATAGCCCTACGAAAAGAAATCCTTCTCTCAAGTTGACCTGCTATATTTTCAGCTACTATTTGAGCATTTTGATCCTGTTTTTTTACTTCAATAACATTAACAAAAATTACTGTTTTCTTCTCTTTGTTCTTATTAACTATATTTTCAATTTCATTACGTACAATTTCTACGTTTTTTCCGCTTTCCCCAATTACTTTACCCGGCTTACAACAATGTATATTTACTCTTACCTTAGTGGCATCACGTTCTATTTCAATTTTAGGGACACCTGAGCTGTAAAGCTTTTTCTTTAACATCTTACGTATATTATAATCTTCTACTAATATATCTCCAAAGTCTTTAGATTTAGCATACCAACGCGAGTCCCAACCTTTTATAATACCTACTCGTAACCCATGTGGATTTACCTTTTGCCCCATCACAGATTCTCTCCTTTCCACCTTACTAGCCTTTTATTTTAAATAAAAGGCTAGCCTAAAATCTACTTTTTTCTTTGGAAAGAAAAAAGTAAACAAAAAAGAAATTAAGTCAGAGGATTTTTGTTTAAATAGCTCAAAATATACCTTGATAGAAATTTTTATTTGTCCACCAAGGCCATTTGTCTATTTTTTACTGATCCTATCCTGGTTTGTTCCTTTTTGTTTTACCTTTACTTTTTTAAAGAAAGATAAATTTATTCTTTTTCTTTAACCGCAAGCGTCACATGTGATGATCTTTTTAATATCCTCTTTCCTCTTCCAAAAGATCCTGGTCTCATCCTCTTTAAAATTGGCCCCGGACAAACAAAGCACTGCGAAATATAAAGAGAACTTACATCCATATGATGATTGTTTTGAGCATTTGCAATTACTGATTCCAGCAATTTACCCAATGGTTCACAAGCAGCTTTCATAGTATATTTGAGAATCGCCCTCGCCTCATTTATTGGCTTATTTCTTATTTGATCAAGAACTATTTGAACCTTACGTGGCGAAATACGACTATACCTTAACTGTGCTTTAGCTTCCATCTATAAGCTCCTCCTTTTCTATTTCGTATTAGATTTTTTAGATCCTGCATGCCCTCTAAACGTCCTTGTCGGAGCAAATTCGCCCAATTTATGGCCTACCATCTCCTCAGTAACATATACTGGAACATGTTTTCTTCCATCATGAACTGCAAAGGTAAGTCCTACAAAATCTGGAAATATTGTAGAAGCTCTACTCCAAGTTTTTAATACTCTTTTTTCGCCCTTTTTATTCATTTCCAAAACTCTTTTTATTAATATCGGTTGCACAAAAGGTCCTTTTTTGACACTCCTACTCATACACATTTCTCCTTCTTTCTGATATTATTTATCAAACAAAGCAGCAAGAATTTATTTTTGTCCTCTACGCCTCACTATAAAACTATCTGACAAATTCTTCTTTTTTCTAGTTTTATATCCAAGTGTTGGCATTCCCCAAGGTGTAACCGGACATTTACGCCCTATAGGTGATTTGCCTTCTCCTCCACCATGAGGATGATCACATGGATTCATAGCAGATCCCCTAACTGTAGGCTTTATACCCATATGCCTTTTTCTTCCAGCTTTGCCAATATGCACATTTTCATAATCTTCGTTACCGACTGGTCCAATTGTAGCCATGCAATTTATTGGCACATTCCTTAATTCTCCTGAAGGAAGCCTTATCAAGGCAAATTTACCTTCTTTAGCCATAAGCTGCGCCATTATTCCTGCACTCCTAGCTAATTGCGCACCCTTTCCTGGCTTAAGCTCTATATTGTGTATAAATGTTCCAACTGGTATATCTGATAATTCTAACGCATTACCTGTTTTTATATCTGAGCCCTTTCCTGAATCAATCATATCTCCAACAGATATACCTTTCGGTGCAATTATATACCTTTTTTCTCCATCTTCATATTGAACCAATGAAATATGTGAAGATCTATTAGGATCATACTCTAAAGTTAAAACTTTTGCTGAAACACCATGTTTATCTCTTTTAAAATCAATAATTCTATATTTTCTCCTACATCCTCCACCTTGATGTCTAACAGTTATTTTTCCAGTATTATTTCTTCCAGAATGTTTTTTAAGAGTTACAAGAAGTTTTTTTTCTGGTTCCACTTTTGACAAATTTGAATAATCTATAACTGTCATATGCCTTCTGGACGGCGTTGTTGGTCTATACTTTTTTATAGCCAATTAGCTCTCTCCTTCCTTAAGTTATATACTAGATTTAAGTAAAAGGTAATCTAAACCATACCTTCAAAGAATTCTATACCTTTAGAATCCTCTGTTAATGTCACTATTGCTTTCTTCCAATCAGGAGTATATCCTTTATGTTCTCTTACTCTTTTTGCTCTACCTTTAACATTCATTGTATTAACCTTACTTACTTTTACACCAAATAATTCTTCAACTGCTTTTGATATTTCTATCTTATTAGCATTTTTATCTACTTTGAATGTATATTTTTTTATCTCCATCCCAGCCATTGCTGATTCTGTAATAATCGGTTTGATTATTATATCATGAGCTATTCTCATATCATTCCCACTTCCTTTTGAATAGTCAATTCATTAATCATCTCTACTATTGATTTAACCTATTACGATGCATAAATATCTTGTATTTTTTCAACTGCATCCTTAACAATTATCACTTTATCATGATTAAGTATATCATATACACTAAGAGTATTAATCAGCGTAGTATTTACTTTAGGTATATTAGCTGTGCTCTTTTTAACTTTATCATCAGGTCCAGCCATCACAATCAAGGTCTTCGTATCAATATTTAAATTAGACAATATTTCTATCATTCTCTTTGTTTTATATTCATCAATAAATAATTTATCTAATATTATAAAATTATTATCTATCACCTTAGAGGAGAGCGCAGATTTTAATGCTAATCTTTTAACCTTTTTATTTAAAGAATATTTATAACTTCTTGGCTTTGGCCCTAATGCAATACCTCCATGTCTCCACTGGGGAGCCCTAATAGACCCCTGCCTTGCATGTCCTGTTCCTTTTTGCCTCCATGGTTTTTTCCCTCCACCTCTTACCTCACTTCTAGTAAGAGTAGATTGGGTACCTTGTCTTTGGTTCGCACAATAATTTACAACTGCCATATGCATAACCACTTTGTTGGGCTCTATGCCGAATATAGAATCAAGCAGCTCCATTTCAGAAACAACTTGGCCTTCCATATTGAAAATTGAAACTTTAGACATTTTTTCTCCCCCTCTCTAAGATCCTTTGACACTATCAGTAATATAAACGATGCTACCCCTTGAGCCAGGCACAGCACCTTTTATAACCAATAAATTATTTTCAACATCTATTTTTACAACACTTAAATTTTGAACAGTTACCCTCTCTGCACCTAAATGACCCGGCAATTTTACACCCTTCATAACTTTAGAGGGATCGCTACATGCACCCATAGAGCCTGCATGACGAACTACCGGCCCACTACCGTGAGTCTCCTTCAACCTATGAAAATTCCATCTTTTTATCGCACCTGCATATCCCTTTCCCTTACTTGTCCCCCAAATGTCAACCTTATTTCCTATTTCAAATATATCTACTTTAAGTAGATCGCCTACATTTAATGTATCACAATCATCTAATCTAAATTCCCTTAAATGTTTTTTCAAAGCTACATCAGCCTTCACAAAATGACCTTTAAGCGGTTTATTTAAAATCTTAGCTCTTACATCTTGAAATCCTATTTGCAATGATTGATATCCATCACTTTCTATTCTTTTCTTTTGAACTACTACACATGGCCCAGCTTCTATAACAGTTACAGGAATAACATTTCCTTGTTCATCAAAAAGCTGAGTCATTGCAATTTTTTTACCAATTAAACATTTTTGCATTTAAATTTTTCTCCTTAGGTTATTGGTTGAATTTTATCAACATGACCTTTTTTGCTTTTTACTTTTTAAAGAAAAAAGCACAGACTTGCCTAAAACAAAAAGAAATCAACAACGAATAAGATTACTATATTAAAGCCAGCCAATTTAATATTTATCCTCTATTCATCAAAGTAGATATTATTATTTTATAAATATTTCCAGCCTTAACCAATTTCGACTTGCCTTTTATTTTAAAATAGAAATTATCTAACTATTTCAACATCTACTCCAGCAGGCAATTCAAGATTAGAAAGCGCCTTGACTGTTTCTGCTGTAGGTTTAATAATCTCTATCAACCTTTTATGTGTTCTCATTTCAAATTGCTCTCTACTATCTTTATGTTTATGAACTGATCTTAGGATAGTTATAATCTCTTTATCAGTTGGCAATGGAATCGGTCCAGATATTTTCACTCCAAAACTTTTAACAATCTCAACTATTTGCAAAGCTGAAGAGTCCACTACTCCATGGTCATAACCTTTTATCTTTATACGCATTTTTTTTTGTAAACTCATCGGAATATTTCCTTCCTAATAAAATAACATATCGATAATGCTAAATATCCGCTATCAATTTCAAATTTTCGTTATATAAAGTATAAATATTGCTTATTTTATCCCTTACCCCTTGCCTAGTGTTTTAAAGATATTATAAAAATATACGAAAATTACCTGACAAATCAGCAACCTCTCGCATCATCCACAACTTTATAGCAATTTATAAAAAATGTTTTTATTCCTATTCAAAAAAATAATATACAATTAATCAAATGCTGTAGAGTCACATTTAAAAATTATATCACAGCTCATTAAGAATTACAAGCTATTTATTAAATTATTTTTTTCTCCGCTTCTTCACTTGGACACTTTTTAATTTTCTTGCCACTTTTACGTATTTTTAAAGATTGATCAGAAGATACAGTATTTAATCCTTTTTTATTATCTTCATTTATCATATCTTTTAGCTTTTTATTTTCTGCTTTTAAAAGGGAATTTTGCTTACTAGCTTTTGCAACTTCTGATTTCAATGCTATAACTTCATTTCGGTGGGCTGACTTCATTGCATTCATTTCCTCTGTTAACTTGTCCAATTCCTCTATAGTTTCTTGCAATTGCTTAAATAAATCTTTTTCATAATTTCCGGCCATAGTCTTTCACCACCTTTATCTAATTCAAACTATATTGTAAATCAATATATACTTTCATTTTCTTTAAATATATGTTTCTAAATTAGGGTTATAATCTTGACTTACTCTCCAACCAAATAATTTTATGCATTAAAAAATATAAATCAAAAAATTCCTAATTTTAGTATCAGCTTATTTTAGAACGTAGGTTCATGGAATTTATAAACATGTTTAAATCCAGCAAATATCCTGATTTTACTATCCAGCCCGCTACGCGGGCTGGATAGTAAAATCAGAAAGTT
>Ga0099364_10005429_pt1 | contig 18898 bp, 13 predicted proteins | sample TergutTh196P3_FD_73070 | JGI IMG/M metagenome (GOLD analysis project Ga0099364, IMG submission 73070) | Microcerotermes parvus P3 segment gut microbial communities from Pointe-Noire, Republic of the Congo - Th196 P3 | ecosystem: Host-associated > Arthropoda: Insects > Digestive system > Gut ...
ACTCACCGCCGCCACTAATCTTTATGGCGATATTGGAGAGGTGGCGGTCGTCCTGACGGGTGACAAAGTCAAGCAAAATCATTCGGGCTATGTCGTCTTTATATTGCGGGCGGACTGCGATTAAGTTCTGGTATTCGTTATCGGAACGCGCGCCGTCAAACAACCTGCGGAAATGCACGATGTATTCCTTTGAAAAATCGTACAGGAACGCCGAAAAAACCGTATCTTTATCCACGCGGTGCGCCGGACAGCAAGGAACACCCAACTTTTGTGCCAGCAGATATACCGCGGCCTCGGACTCTACATCCGTGGTTAGCGGGCTGATGCGTTGCTTATAAATGCCGTATTGTCCGTTGTAAACGCCGTAACGCTTGATGTTGTAGCCCTCCGGCGTGTCAATGCTGTCGCCTGTCAAGTCAATCCGCCGGTGGAACACCGAATCAAACACATCGGTTATAGCGGTATCAAATTGCTCGTTTTCCGAGCCGGCAACCCAGAGCAGGTCTTTGGGGTGAATCCCGCGCGTTATTTCAGCGATACGCAAAACATCATAGTATGACAGTCCGCAGCGGAATAATATCCGCTCAATGTCGCGGCGGTCACGGCTGACTATACGTTCTGACAAAAACTCGGTGAACTGCTCAGGCGTCCAAGATTCCTCTCCGCGGGTATACATAGCAACAACCTCGTTGTATTCGGGTTTGGCGAAACTCACGGCATTTGTGTTGTCAACTATTCCGATGGGTTCGTTTTCCCACTTCAGGAAACGGCAAGCGGGGATGCTTTTCTTTTCCCTGCCGTCAGCTGGTTTCTCGGCATCGGAGGGTATTTTGTATGATTTGCCGTCTTTGTATGCGCCGGGGATTTTTCCCTCGCTACATAAAACCCGCACACGGCGGTCGGAGATTCCCCATATTTTCGCCGCCTTCTGGGCGGTTATAAATTCATCTTTCAACGTGAATCACGCTCCTCACGTTTTTATACTCACGGTCATGAGTATAGTACGATTCGGAACAAAAATCAAGCGCCATTATTCCGAAAAAGCATACAATCACCTGCAGCCTTACAGGCTGTTTTCAAGAGGGGCGCCGCTTGTAGAACCCGCGTATGAGTCATTCTTCAACTCATACGGCGATATCTCCTCTTGAGGCTGCAGCAATACGATTATGCTGCAGCCTCAATATCAATGCTCGTGATATTTTCCGATCCATGCTTTATATCACCGGCTATATCAAACCTACCCCTACTCTCTACTCCTTCTCGGCGCAGACTGCTTTACCTCAAAACTCCGCGCTGCCGGTTGTCCTTGGGAACGGTATCACGTCCCTTATATTTGACACCCCGGTGAGATACATAAGCAGACGCTCAAAGCCTAGGCCAAAACCGGCGTGCTTCGTGCCGCCGAAACGTCGCAGGTCGAGATACCACCAATAATGCTCTTTCGGCAGCCCAAGCTCTTCAATACGCGCCTCGAGAATACTGAGCCGCTCTTCGCGCTGGCTGCCCCCGATTATCTCGCCGATGCCGGGTGCAAGCAGATCCATCGCCGCGACTGTTTTTCCATCGTCGTTGATCCTCATATAAAACGCCTTAATATCTTTCGGATAGTCCGTCACAAAGACGGGCTTTTTAAAATGCTTTTCCGTCAAGTACCTCTCATGCTCGGTCTGAAGGTCACATCCCCATGACACGGGGTATGTAAAGCTCTCATTGCTTTGCAGAAGAATATCGATTGCCTCGGTATATGTCACAACTCCGAAATCGGCCTCGACGACAGCCCGCAGACGCTCAAGCAATCCTTTGTCTACATAGCTGTTTAAGAACTCAAGCTCAAAAACGCAGTTGTCAAGAACATATGTAATCACATATTTGAGCATATCTTCCGCGAGGCGCATGTCGTCGCCCAAATCCGCGAACGCTATCTCCGGCTCGATCATCCAAAACTCGGCGGCATGCCTTGGTGTATTTGAATTCTCCGCCCTGAATGTGGGCCCGAATGTATAAACACCGCCAAACGCCAGTGCATATGCCTCCGCGTTTAGCTGCCCCGATACCGTGAGACCGGCTTTTTTCCCGAAAAAATCGGCGCTGTAGTCAATCGAGCCGTCGCCATTTTTTGGAGGGGACGCCAAATCATGAGTCGTCACCATGAACATTTCGCCCGCGCCCTCAGCATCGCTGCATGTAATCACCGGAGTCTGGACATACACAAAGCCCAAATCCTGAAAGAAGCAGTGTATCGCATGAGCGGCGGTGGAGCGTATCCTGAATACCGCAGAAAACAAGTTCGTGCGCGGCCTTAAATGCGCGATCGTGCGCAGGAACTCCGTAGTATGACGTTTCTTTTGAAGCGGATACTCAGGCGCGGACTCGCCCTCTACTATGATTTCCTCCGCTGATATTTCAAAAGGCTGCTTTGCGCCCTCCGTCAGCTTGAATATACCGGTCACAATGAGCGCCGCGCCCACATTTTGTTTAAGTATTTCCTTGAAGTTGCTCAGTTTGCCTTCCTCAAGCACGATCTGAACATCCTTGAAACAACTCCCATCGCTAAGCTCAATAAACCCGAACGCCTTCATATCGCGGATTGTTTTCACCCACCCGCGAACAATGAACTCAGCGCCCTCATACGCAGACGGATTTAAATACATATCTTTTACTTTTACAACATGCATAATACTCCTACCCCAAATAAATTGGAAAAATTAGTACCCACGTCATTGCGGGCTTGACCCGCAATCCCCTGCGGATTTCGGGGGATTGCGGCTCGGAGGCCGCAATGACGAAAATTGTGACTTTTTTGTTAGAATTTTGGAACTTAGTTCCTATAGCTCCAATTCCACAACACCGCCGGTTGCAAGGCTTTTTTGCACATCCACTAACCGTTGGTTTTTGCTGCCGCGCCATTTGAGCGACAAAGTGCGTTCGGCAATAAGAAACAATCCGTCTACGAGGACGTCTGTGAGTTCCAGAAGCTCTTTATATTCCGGCTCTGTCACAGCAAGGGATGTGAGTTCTTCAAACGTATGTCCTGTATATACCCAAACATTTAGGCCTTTTTCCCGTGCCGCAACGGCAAGCCTCGCACACTCCCCTGCTTGCATAAAGGGTTCCCCGCCGGAGAGTGTCAACCCGTCTGTCAGCGGATTCGAAAGCATTTGCTCGACAATCTCATCGACCGTCATTTCTGTGCCGCCATCGATATCCCATGTTGCAGGGTTATGGCAACCTTCACAGTGCAGCCTGCAACCCTGCGTAAAAACCACGAACCTAAACCCCGGCCCATCGACTATCGAGTCTTGTATCAACCCTGCAACTCTCATACCCATCGTTATTCCTTGCCAATAACATGCTTCACTCTGTCCGCTTCTTCGGCGCGTTTGCCATCATTGAATCTGTCAAGCGTCCCTACAAGATATCCGGTGATACGCCTGATGCGGTCGAAACCTATCTTACCGTCCCCTTCATGCCGTCCGCATTTTGGGCATTCGTCGCCGATGACACCTGTAAAACCGCATATGGGGTCACGGTCTACCGGATGATTGACAGAGCCGAACCCGACTCCGGATTCATGCATAAATCGGATTATCTTTTCAAACGCTTCCAAGTTGTCGAGCGGATTGCCGTCCATTTCCACGTAGCTTATATGCCCGGCATTCGTCAAAGCGTGGTACGGCGCTTCAAGCCTTATTTTATCGAATGCGTTTATCTTATGGTAGACCGGAATGTGGAAGCTGTTGGTGTAATAATCTCTGTCTGTTATACCGGCCAACGCCCCGAAGCGCGCTTTGTCTATTTTTACAAACCTGCCTGACAGCCCTTCCGCCGGCGTCGCTATCAGAGTAAAGTTCAGCCCGCGTTCCTTCGATTCCTTATCACATCTGGCCCGCATGTAGCTGACAATTTCGAGTCCAAGATTCTGCGCCCGCTCGCTTTCGCCGTGATGCTCTCCGATGAGCGCCGTTAAAGTCTCGGCAAGCCCGATAAACCCGATTGTCAAAGTGCCGTGTTTCAATACCTCGCGCACTTCATCGAAGTATCCGAGCTTTTCAGAGTCAAGCCACACACCTTGCCCCATAAGGAACGGAAAGTTGTATACATGCTTCCTGCACTGTATTTCAAACCGCTCGAGCAACTGCTCAATCACGAGATCAAATTTATGGTCAAGATCCTCAAAGAACCGGTTTATATCGCCATACGCTTTTATGGCAATCCGAGGTAGATTGATTGTTGTAAACGACAGATTGCCCCGTCCGTTGCTGACCTCCTGCTCCGGATCGTGTGAATTCGCAATGACGCGTGTCCGGCAGCCCATGTAGGCGATTTCCGTTTCCGGCTTGCCTTCTTTGTAATATTTGATGTTATACGGAGCGTCGACAAAGGAAAAGTTAGGAAACAGGCGTTTCGCTGAACAGCGGCAGGCGAGCTTGAACAAATCATAGTTGGGGTCGCCTTGCTTTAAGCTGATGCCATCCTTTACGCGGAAAACCTGAATGGGGAAAATCGGCGTCTCTCCGTTACCCAGTCCCGCCTCGGTCGCCAGCATGACCTTTTCCATGACCATTCGCCCCTCGGGAGTTGTGTCCATTCCATAATTGATAGTGGAAAATGGCGTCTGCGCGCCCGCGCGCGAGTGCATAGTGTTCAGATTATGGATGAACGCTTCCATTGCCTGATACGTCGCGCGGTCAGTTTCCTTAACAGCGTAGTAATGTGCAGCTTCCTGCACCTTTTTCATCATTTTCTCATCGCCAAATTTGTCGACCAGCATCGGAAACTCAGCCTTAAAATATTCTTCATTCTTTTCGAGCGTCGGTACGAGGCCTGTTTCTGCCTTGACTCTTTCGATAATATCCCTAATATCATCCTCGGGGTCTGCGATATCCTGCCATATCATCAGAGTCTTGGCAAGGTTCTGGCGGTAAAGCCTGATAAACGTCTTTCGCACCCCATCGGCCATACCGTAATCGAAATTGACTATACTCTGCCCGCCATGCTGATCGTTTTGGTTTGATTGTATCGCGATACACGCAAGCGCCGAGTACGAAGCGATATCGTTTGGTTCGCGCAGCGTGCCGTGTCCGGTCGAAAACCCGCCTTTGAATAGTTTGACTATGTCAATCTGTGTGCAGGTAGTCGTCAGCGTAAGAAAATCCAAATCATGGATGTGGATGTCTCCTTCAGAATGCGCTCTTGAATGGTCAGGCTTAAGCACAAACATATTATAGTATTGCTTTGCGCCCTCGGAGCCATATTTCAGCATGACTCCCATAGCTGTGTCGCCGTCTATGTTTGCGTTTTCTCGTTTGACATCGCTATCGCGCGCATCGGCGAATGTGATTTCCTCATATGTCTGCATCAGCCGCGTGTTCATCTGCCGGCGCCGGGTACGTTCATTCCTGTATAGGATAAATGCCTTTGCTGTTGTGATGTACCCGTTGTCCATCAGCACTTTTTCTACTGTGTCCTGAATATGCTCCACATCCGGCGACGTCTCCCCCTCGAGCTCTAATAGCGACAATACCTCGGAGGCAAGCGAGACCGCGAGTTCCTCGCTTCCGGGCCTGTACGTGGCGTCAAATGCTTTGCTAATAACATCTGATATCTTGCTGATATCGAACTTCGCGGTTCTTCCGTCTCTCTTGACTATGCTGGTTATTTGCATTGCTTACATCCTCTCGTGGAAATATTTCAGGTAGTCTCATACGCTTGCGCTTCTTCTACGCAAACACAATATATTGTGCCCGTTTTGGCGTATCCCCTTTTCATTGTACAATCAATAGATATGAAAGTCAATACAGCAAAATGCTATTTATTTACTTTTTTGGTAACTACTGTTACTGGTCAGTGGGTATCCGAAAAACTCGCAATGGTTACAGTCTGCACAAAAGTTTTGGACACGAATGCAGGTTTCCACAGCAGTACTCGTGCATTGGCTGTAACCAACCTGTGTTTTTCGGATACCCACTGACCAGTCAAGCACGATTAAAAATCACCAAGGCGGAACGAAACCGTGGTGCTTCGCCGAAAGATTTGTGCAATACTATAGCAAGGCGCAAAGGTCGATGTTACATAGTGCTTCGAGCCTGATGACCAGTCTGATTTGGTCCCTCTATTTGTACCACACATTGTTACCCGTTGCAAAATGCGGAGTACGTACAGGAGAATAATAAGCCTCGGAGGGACTGCGCTGTAGATTATTTTTAAAGGAGAATCGTCATGGAAGTTGTTTACGAGCGTTGTTGTGGGTTAGATATACACAAAGCAAGTATTACTGCTTGCGTAATAGTGAATGGGAAAAAGGAGATCCAGACATTTGGGACGATGACGGATGAGTTGCTACGGCTGACGGCGCTCCTAAAAGAGCGTTGCGTACAAATGACAGCCATGGAAAGCACCGGCTCGTTCTGGAAGCCGATTTTCAATATCCTTGAAGTGGAGGGGATAGACGCAATATTGGTAAATGCAGCCCATATAAAGGCAGTTCCTGGGCGCAAGACCGATGTGAAAGACGCGGAGTGGATTGCCGATTTACTGCGGCACGGGCTACTGAAAGCCAGTTTTGTGAAGCCGCGCGATCAGCGCGAACTATGCGAACTGATAAGGTATCGCGGGAGTCTAATCGAGGAACGCGCAAGGGAGTATAATCGCTTGGGCAAGGTGCTTGAGGGTGCGAACATCAAACTCACATCCGTAGCTAGCAGCATTTCAACTGTATCCGGCATGAACATGGTTCGTGCGCTGTCCGAAGGAGTAATAGATCCGGAGTTGCTTGCGTCAATGGCAAAGGGTACCATGCGCTCAAAGAAAGACGATTTGAAGCGGGCACTTAACGGCTTGATCCAACCTCATCAGCAAATGATCTTGAAATCCATGTTGAACCACATCGATCAGCTTGGCGAATTGATTAAAACGCTTGATGCCGAGATAGAGGCGCGGATGAGCCAAGACGTTGAGTTGGTGGAAGCGCTTGATGAAATAACCGGCGTGGGAAAGATTTCTGCGCAAGTTATAATCTCTGAGATTGGCACCGATATGAGCCGCTTCCCATCGGCGGATCATTTGGCATCATGGGCTTGCATGTCCCCCGGCAGTAACGAGAGTGCCGGAAAGAAAAAGAGCGGCCATACACAAAAGTCCAACTCGACGTTAAAAAAAACTCTAGTTCAGTGCGGGAGGGCGGCAGCGAATAGCAAAGGAACGTACCTGAACTCACAGTACCATAGAATCGCTGCACGAAGAGGCGGCAAGAGGGCCGTTGTGGCCGTCGGGCACTCTATTTTGGTGATTTGCTACCATATGATCAAAAACCGAACGAGATACAATGACCTTGGAGCGGATTATTTTCAAAACCGCAATAAAGAGGCGATTGTAAGGCAAAGTGTCAAGCGTTTACAGGCTTTAGGTTTCACAGTCACACTCGAAGAAGAAGCTGCATAGGCAAGATCCTTGTCTTACGTATTATTACGATACTGTAAAATCCGCGTTTTGACGGGGGTGCGCGGTAGCCTTGAAGATTTTTGACTATCCCCGTAAGAAGGTTTCACAGGAGTAACGTTGGGCAGCCAAAGGGAACACCCCCCATATGCACTAACTTTATGGTTAACAAGGTTCAAAACGTCACATAATAGCCTTGAATTCAGCAAGATTTAGACTCAAAAACTATCCATTGAGCAGGAGAATTCTGGCAAAGCCAGTGCATATGGGGGTGTTCCCTTTGGCTGAGTTTCTTCAAGCGCTCAACTTGGTGCAATATACCTTATTTTTATTGTTACAACCGGATTAGTCCTGCCTTCATGTTGCAAAGACTTCCAAAATGTGCTATGATTCACTGCATGGTAAGATCGCGCAGCGTAGCGGCACAGTGCCGGGAAAGCGAAGCTAAATCAAAGCGCTAGATACGAAAGCAGATTCGGAAGCGTGCAAATGTGTTTTAGTCATATAGCGGCTTCGCAGGCCTAAGGATGAGTAGCATCGCAGACATTCTTACCTGCTGTGCCTGCATCGAGCAGCACGGCACGAACAGGCGAACCGTCCGATCCTTCCAGATTGATTGGGAATGCCGACAGTAGATATTCCCCTGCATCGACATCGGACAACCGAAGCCCTTCAAGCGGAATTATGTCTTTTTCGAGTAAAATCACATGTACACTGATCGGGTTGTCCGAGTTGCCCACACTTTGGCTTTCCACGCCAATCAGCCTGACATGAGACTTTGCCAAAGCGTGTGCCCCGCTATCCGACAGCTCGCAATCACCTTTTAATAATAAGCGCTCATGGCTGTTTTTCAAAGCCACGGCAATTTCGCTTTCCCCGACGACCCCCGCGCATTCAACAACTGTACATTTTCCGTAAAACACAGATAAATCCAACTCATGAATTGCCTTGCCATCAGCGATAAAATGTTTCGGGGCGTCAATATGAGTTCCGTTATGAACGCAAAACATTATATTTGTGAGATTGTACTTGTCACGCTCTATAGTTTTTACACGCTCGAATGTCGGAGAGATGTCGCCGGGATAAACATTGCAGGAGAATAATTCTTGTGTAATATCAATAACTTTCATAGCCGTCCCCCGTTAATTTCCTTTTAGTTGTTAATTCAGATAAGTTGTATCCGCAGTGCATTTTACCACAGCGTCGAAGATAATTCCAACTTAACTGCTCAGGAGGTACCCGTGAGAGGTTACTGTTCATGCCCCGCCAGAAATAGGCGTATTATGCGCCTTTTGTTCGGTCAGTTCCGGGATAAAACCGGAATTCCCTCACGGCAAGTCGCACAACACGCCTGTTTCTGGCTACCCCGTGAACTGTATCCGTGAGCAGTTACATTCCAACAAAATAACAAGGGGTGATACAAATTTCTATAGGTGAGAATTTAGAGAAATTATTTTCGCTTGAAGGCAAAACCATACTGCTGACCGGAGCAGCCGGTGGGATTGGAGAAGAACTTGCAAAAGGGCTGGCAGGCGCCGGCGGCGAAATGGCGCTTTGCGATATTGCCGAAAACAAGCTTGAAAAACTCGCAGCCTATATCGTTGCAGCCGGAGGCAAAGCAAAGGACTACCGCATGGATGTTTCGGACCATGCTTCGATTAACGCAGTCACGGCCAAAATAATTGAAGATTTCGGGCATATCGACGTTCTAATCAACTGTGCCGGAATAAATAAACGCGAAGGCCTGCTTGATGTCGATGAAAGCACTTACGACAAGATCATGGATATCAACCTAAAAGGGACGTACTTTCTTTCGCAAGCTGTCGCAAAATACATGATAAAAGAGAAAAAAGGCAACATCATAAATATCGCTTCACACAACTCCGTTGGGATGCTGGGCGGGTGCAGCGTTTACGGGGCTTCAAAAAGCGCGGTTACCGCAATTACCCGTTCAATGGCGGTTGAATGGGCCGGTTATGGGATACGTGCCAACGCCATAGCACCCGGTCACATTCTTACCGACCTAACCACCGTGACATGGGAGCACCCCGAACGCAGCAAATACCTCAAGGAGCGGATCGCGATGCAGCGGCCCGGAATGCCTAGCGAACTTGTTGGGCTGACTGTGATGCTTGCCTCCGATGCCTCCAGCTACATGAGCGGCATGATGGTGCATGTTGACGGCGGGTGTCTGGCAGGCGGAATGCCTTGGCCCTTTGATACCAATTATTAAAATACAGTAAATGTTCGTGACCGGCGAGGAACGGCTGTTTTTGTGCCCCGTAAGCGTAACCATGGACGGTGGAGCGCTCGCGAATAGGCGCATGGATGCGCCGCTTCGCGATAGGGGCACAAAAATAGCCTTCCGAGCGCAAGGTTCGCAGTAGATGCAAAATACAAAGAAAAGGGAGGGGTATCATGCAGGATAATGCTACGGCGAAAAAAATCATGCTGCTCGCTGCAAAAATCCGCCGTGACATAGTAATGATGGTCGGCGGAAATGGACAGACCGGACACATAGGCGGTTCATGCTCCAGCGCTGATCTCGTAGCGGCCCTTTATGGCGCCAAAATGCGCCACCGCCCCGCCGACCCCCTATGGGACGGGCGCGACAGATTCATCTTCAGCAAAGGGCATGCAGCAATAGCCCAGTACGCAGCCCTTGCCGAATGCGGATACATACCAATGGAAGAACTCAAAACCTGCAAAGAGCTGGGCAGCCGATTGCAAGGACACCCCGACCGGCTTAAAACTCCCGGCATAGAGGCAGGAACCGGTTCGCTGGGTCAGGGGCTTTCTATCGCCAATGGCCTAGCTCTCGCAATGCGGCTCGATGGTAAGCAAAACACCGTATATTGCCTGATGGGGGATGGAGAGCTGGCTGAAGGCCAGATATGGGAAGCGGCAATGGCGGCCTCATATTATAAACTCGGCAATGTCGTGGGCATTGTTGATCGCAACCGCCTTCAGGCAATGGGTGCTGTGTCCGACCGTTTCGATACCGACCCGCTGCCCGAAAAATGGGAAAGCTTTGGATGGCATGTGATACAGATCGACGGCCATTGCGTTAAGGCGATCCTCGAAGCCTTGGACAAGGCTGACGAGTTTGAAGACAAGCCTGTTGTCATAATAGCCGAAACTGTCAAAGGCAAGGGTATCTCTTTCGCCGAAAACGTTGTTAGCTTCCACAACGGCGCACTGAGCATGGAGCAATACGAAACTGCGCTCGCAGAGCTGGACGCACAGATTGACACACTGAACATTGCTGTAAACGGGGGTGCATCGAACAATGAGTAAGAACTGTCAACGCCTCGCTTATGGGGAAGCTCTTGTAGCTTTGGGAAAAGAGAACCCGAACATTGTCGTCCTCGATGCGGATCTCAGTAAATCCACCATGTCCTGCCTGTTTCAGGAAGCATTTCCCGACCGCTTCTTCGAGATGGGCATCGCCGAGCAAAACATGCTGTCCACGGCGGCAGGTCTCGCAGCCGGCGGGAAGATTCCTTTCGCCAGTTCTTTCGCTGTATTTGCCTCCGGCAGGGCTTACGACCAAATACGCCAGACTATAGCCATCGGCATGCTGAATGTCAACATTTGCGGTTCCTCCAGCGGACTTTCCGACTTTGGTGACGGAGCCACCCACCAATCCATCGAGGATATAGCCCTTATGAGCGCGATCCCCGGTATGACCGTCTTAACGCCCTGCGACGCACACGAAACCCGAAAAGCGGTTCGTGCGGCGGCAAAAATCGAGGGGCCTGTGTATATCCGCGTCTGCCGCAACCCTGTGGAAGACCATACTTCCGAAGACGATGTCTTTGAGGTAGGTAAAATACGTGTTCTTGCCGATGGAACAGATGTTGCTGTTTTTGCTTGCGGCACAATGGTTGATGCCGCGATGAAAGCCAAGAATATACTGTCAGAAGATGGGGTGTCCACCAAAGTGATAAACGTCGGCACTATCAAACCCTTCGATTCCGTGGGCGCGATTCGTGAAGCAAAAGGTATGCGCGCAATCGTAACTGCAGAGGAACACAACGTAATAGGCGGTCTTGCGTCCACCGTTGCCCTTGCCCTGCGAGGTTCCGCTATTTCAATGGAGTATGTCGCCGTCGAGGATAGTTTTGGCCAGTCCGCGCGCTCAGCAGACGAACTTATGGCCCACTACGGACTGACAGCCGAAAATATTGTTTCAAAAGTGAAAAAATGCTGTAGAGTGGGCGAGGGATAATGGGTTCAGCGAATCTTATCTTGGAGTATCGAAGCGAAGCAGGAGAACATCCCCCCACTCCATGTCCGTCACCCTCGTGTCATAAGCGTCCCGATGAATACCGGTAGATTAGTGGCGTTGTCTATAATCGCGTACACGAACGGCCTGTCGAGGCGGACGGTTTTTGTGTCGGTTGGCGGCATACCGCCGCCACTGGGTATAACAACCAATGTGGCCGCTCCCCCTTTTGTGCCAAGCTCATCAACGGAAATGAATGTCTTGTGCTGTACAAATTCAATCCAGATGTTGTAGCCCGGTACGACCGCCATTTTACTGAAATCAGCTTTTTCCCAGTCAAATGCGTCGGGGATGCCAAGCGATATCAGCGCGTCATTCATTCTAATTTCATATTCATATTCAAACTTCGGCATAGAGGCGTATACGGTTGCATGCTGAGCGTTCTGAAGCGTGTTCAGAAACCCCTCGCCGGTGAGCGACTCGATGTATGCCCCTATCGGGACACCCTCGTTCGGGAGCAATGCAGCAAAACTGTACCCATCGTTCGCGTATGGTTTTATGAACCCTGTCGCCATACCGTCGTCCAGGTACCTGCTTTCGGTCGAGTGCATGAACTCAACGCTCCGCACCGCGCCCGTTATATCCGTGAAGTCGCCTATCATGACGCTTTCCTTGCTATATGCGCGTTCCCACTCAGCGTCGAACATGACGGTGTTTATTAAATACATTATATGGTCTGCGCTTACTTCTTCAAGTATCTTATCTATCATGCCGTCCGTATTTGTTTTGACCCAGTTGTTTATGTCACTGAGTGTCTGAGAATCAAACGCGGCTTTGTATGCGGACGCTCCGTAGTAATCCGCATTTCTTTGCAGGAAGCTTTCCTCAACGCTCAAGCTGCCGCCGTCATCACGGAACCATATCGAGTTTGCGATGTTCAGTTTCGATCTAGTCGTGCTTGGAAGCCCGCCGGCATAGCTGTACAGGTATTCGTTAAGCTCGTCGAGCGGGATACCGCCGCCGAGCAGCCTTTCCATCTGCGCAAGAGTTTCGTTGTCCGCGCCGTTCGCGGTCATCGCGAGTGCGAGGGTTACCGACAGCGGCGATATGAGGGAATTTTCATCGTTTGCGATGCTCATCTTGAACAACTCAATCGAAAAGTCCGCCATGCTTCCGATGAAAGCCGAATCCGCCCGCTTGCCATCGACGCGGTTTGAGGATACCCCGTCCATCAAATCCCTAGCCTGCGCGGTTTCGGAGCACCCGGTCGCGCCTGCGGCGGTTGATGCGATCAGCATTATCGCGATGAAAAGCCTCAATTTTTTTATAAAAAATATTCTCCTTTTTTTCATAAAAAATGCTCTCCTTAACTTGCAAAAGAACGCTCAATACTATCGAGCATATCGGCTAAATCGGCGAGGAATCGGTCATTGTGCGCGCGAATAAAAACCATATCATTTCGCTCTCCTGCCATTTCAAGTGCTCTGGCTGTTTCTGACAAATCCAATGCCCCAATGTTGGCTGCGGCGCTTTTTAGCGCATGAACGTGGACTGTGTATAGCGGAATGTCGCCCGATTCGATGCATGATTTTATTCTCTTTGACAGTTCCATTCCGTCCTCATGGAACGCCGCAAGGACTTCCGGAAATATATCGAGATTTCCGCCCGACCGCTTGATGCCGATATTTACATCAAGCCCGGGTATATGTATATCAGCGGGGGCGTCTGCATCTTTTGTTTTGCTTTCTTCGCCGGGCGTGTTCATTGCGTCTTTTATCTTCGCGCTCGGTATCCATCTTGCCAGAACTGAGTCAAGTTCGGCGGTATCTATCGGCTTTGAAATAAAATCGTCGAACCCGTTTTCCAAAAATATTTCCCTCATGCCGGATATAGCATTTGCAGTCAAAGCTATAATTGGCACATTGGCATAATAATCGCTTTCATGCTTTAAAGAACGTATCGTTTTTGTGGCTTCTATCCCATTCATCCCTGGCATGAAATGATCCATAAAAATCATATCGTATCTGTTGGATTTAACAAGATCGACAGCAGCCTGCCCCGACAAGCAGGTATCTATCTGCATATTGAACCTTATCAGCAGCCCTTCAGCTACTTTTAAATTTGTGCTTACATCGTCAACAATCAGAATCCGCGCTTCCGGTGCCGTGAACTTCGGGGCTGCCCTGCCGTGCTGTTTGCTTGTGTAGCTGTCAGCTATGCCATTGAGCGCATTGGCCATCGATATGGAGTGCAAAGGCATATATATTACTCTACAGTCAATATCGGGTACAGTTTCGCCGAATTCCATGAGCACTGAAATATTTGCATTCACGCAGTGCTTGAATAAAACCTGTTTGTTTCTCTCGTAAATCGATAATGGTATGAATATGAACTCATATTCTCCGCCGGTAAGACTTTCAAGAAATTCATTTTCGTCGGATACAACCGAGCACTCTACCCCTAGACTGTTTGCTGTGTATATAATTGACTGGGCATATATTTCGCGGCGCTCATACATGAGAATGCTCTTACTACCCTGTTCAAATACCGAGGCTATAGCGTCGAGGGATCGGATTTTTTGAGGGACTGTTATGGAAAACGTACTGCCTATACCGTACTCGGATTTGACGGATATGTTTCCGTCCATGGCGTTAATAATATTCTTTGATATCATCAGCCCCAGCCCTGCGCCTTCGATGCCTCTGTTCCTTTCTAAATCAAACCGTGCATAAGCTTCAAACAGATTGTCAATATTCTCAGGTTTTATGCCTATGCCGGAATCCTCTACATCAATATGCATGCAGATGCCGTGCGGGCCATTCATTTCATAGCGGATTGATAGGGACACAAAACCGCTTTCGGTGTACTTGACCGCATTGCCTAAAAGGTTAAGCATGACCTGGCGTATCCGCGTATCGTCTCCTATCAGCGAGTCCGGGATAGTGCTGTCTATGTTTACGACGAAACGCAAGCGCTTTTCAAGAATCCTGATTCTTACGACATTTATGACATCGTTTATCAGGGAGGATAGGGAATAATCCGCTGCAACGATGTTCAGCGTTCCTTTTTCAATTTTCGAGAAATCTAACAGATCGTTTATGATAGACAAAAGATTGCCGCCCGCTTGCTTCACCGTTTGAATGTAATCCCGCGCGGCACTTATGTCGTCTTCGGAAAGGGCAAGCTCAGACATACCAATGATGGCGTTCATCGGCGTGCGCAGTTCATGGCTCATGCTGGCGAGAAAGTTACTCTTGTATCTGGAGTTTATTTCCGCCGCTTCCTTGAGTTCCGTAATTTCATCAAAAGGTTTTTTTACAAATCCGGAGAAAAATACCGACGCGATTATGCTCAGAAAAACAGCGACAAGCCCGACGGCGATAAGCCCTCTGTCAATATCTCTAAACGGGCTTTCCGGCAATGGCGCGATGATCCCCATGCCCCAACCTTCTTCCGAAGCTGTGACAGGCGTGAAAGAACACAGTCGCGGAACGCCTGCCATTGGGAAATAGCCAACACCGGTTTCTCCGTTTACAACCCGCGCCAGCACTGCTGCAACCGGTTCATATACGCTGTCCATTTCTGACATCTCAAAGAAGTTGATGCGTGTTTGCACCCAGTTTTCCCGCATGTTGGCAATCATATTCCCCTGCGCGTCTGTCATGAAAATATGCCCTGTTTCCCAAATTACAAAAGATGAGACACGCCGGCTAAAATGCATCCCCGGCAGCGTAAGCGCTACTATTTTATTGCCGGAGCTATGCGTCGATTTCAGAGGAGCCCCGATATAAAACACCATGCCAAGGCTTGAGGGTTTCGTCGAAGATATGGCCATCCTGCCCAGAAATGCCCTCTGTATGTACGTGTCGTCAATTATTTCCGCAGTTGCAGGCACATCCCCCGCCGAGGCTATTACTCCCGTTATCTCATCTATGACCGACATCCCTGCAAACTCCGGAAACTGCGTTTGCTGGTATGACAGAATTTCAGGCCACCGTGTTTCCGCTGCGTCCGAAAGGCTCCCGGCAACTATTGACGCTTTTAGTTTAAGTAGCTCTATCTCATTGCTGATAACGTGGTTAGCAATATCCGCCACTAAACTCAGGTCTGTTTCCTGCGATGACCGGATGCTATTGTTCACAAACCATGTTCCGGCAAGGACGCTAAATACAATTATGAGCAAACTGGTAATAACGATTACCAGAATAGTTCTGAGCCGAAGTGGTATGCTCATAGTATACTCCATTTACTCCTGTTTGATTTTGACCACATTCTGTAATGCAACCTTACCAGTATAGCTGAGTTTTGTCAAGAATGACCGGCACGCCTTTTCTGTTTGAACAACACCGTATTTTTAAGCGCTCTTTTTTGGCCACGGCTTGTCAAATATCGCCGCGACGCTTTCATACAGATTTTCTTCATTCGCGAGTATTGTCGCCATAGGGCCAAGACTGTTGCAATAGTATTCAAGCCCTTCAAAACTCCTGAATGTCATCATTTGCCGGAGCTTACGCTTCACGATTCTAAGCAGCCTCTCCGAAAGGTTGTTCGTCCACGGCACCTTGGCGTCATGCAGAAACAACAGATGATTCTCTTTGTACTTTACCAGCCGTTTATACAGATTGAATCCGTTTACGTAATATTTGCTCGGTGGTTCGTCCTCATATTCGTTCCTTGCACGTTCAAGTATTTCATCATATTTTTCTTCAAATGCTTTCACTTTGCCCGGTGCGATCACGTCAGGATTCCGGTTGTCCGTGGGGTCTAAACCTTTCCTGAAATGGATCATTTCGCGTATCAGTTCCCACATTTGCAGATTCCATGTCAGGTGTTCCTCATTCTGCATGCTTTCCTTCAAATATCTCAGTACATGCTCAAGGCATTCCTGATGGGAACTTCCGTAACTGTAGAAAGTGATCTCGTGGTCGTGTACAAGTATACCCATATAATCTTTGATTGGCGTCCCCTCGACGCTGCGGTGGCCTTTGTGTTTCCTCGCAAAATACAAGACCGTTTCCGGCGTGGCGCACACCAGCACTTGCATATTTTTGCCGTTGACACGTACTGGCGACAGGTCTACATTCATGGCATGCGCGAGTAGCAAGTCGGCAAACGCTTTCTTCTGTTCAGCTTCAGTCCTCCGTGAAAACTCTTTTGCCAGCCCGTTTATCATGCCTGTGGAAATTCTCAGTTCGCCTTTCGTAATATCGGAGATGAGTCCGGACACTTTGGCGACGGGGACATTGTAGCGATCATTAAGCAAAAACGCGAGTCCCTTTATGTTGCCGCTGTAATTGACATCTTCGGTTATTCCGTTCGGAAACTCCGCGTGGACGCGCTGGCCGGTGTGTATGTTGATATATTCGGGAGTGGAGTACTCGTGGACAACGGGGACGATGCGAATGTCAATCAACTGCTTGGTGATGACTTTCCCTGTCAGCTTGTAGTCTGGGCTAGCCGAATATTTCTCCGGAGCGGGGATTTCCACTTTATCGGTAGGGTCCAGCTTCCTTCGCGGATGCCACTCGTGCCCCGGCTGCCCGCCGGGTTTCCTATCAGTTTTTTCGCGGTTGTTGGCTATCTTTTTGTGATTTGGCTTCTGTGACGACGGCACTGACGAGTTTTCATGGTCGCGGTTGAGCGCTGCTTTAAGTTTTTGAGTTTTGCCTTGTTCTTCTTCCAGCGCCACCTTTACTTCATACAATTCCTTGCACTTGTCCCTGTATTTTTCCCTCTGCTCATCAAGAATTATCTGCGTCTCAAGAAGCTTTTGCTCCAAGGCTTTTATCATGATGTTTATTTGAGAAATCTCTTTGGCGTGCAGTTTTTCCATATCTTCGATAATCTCTATCCAATTGTTACGCACGGCAACTGTTTGCGCATTGGCAGCGGCCAGTTCGGATTTCAATTTTTTGATTTCCCGCTCTTTCTCAGCCAACGCGGTTTTATGGTCAGCTTGAATTTTGACATATTTTTCACCTGATTTGAAATCTTTCAACTGCGCGCTCATAGCTTTGTTTTTGTATTGGAGATTCATAAGCCAATCGTATCCGCTGTTAGGCAGACGGACATCGCTGAGGCGCAGATTATGGTTCTCTTTCCGCAAAGATGAGATCAGCGCCTTTTGCTCAGTGTTTTTCTCAAGCTGTTCTTCATATTGCCGCTTGTAGTCTACGAATACCGTCATTTCTGTTTGAAGCATAATCTCACCTACTTTTGCCTCATTGACTTTCCCGCTTTATCTCAGCGGCATCACGGCTGATAGTCTCCGCGTTCCATCCTGTCGAAAAACTCGCTTGGCAGGGTCTTCCTGTCCAAGCAGGATACCGGGCAAACGGAGCAGACATCCAAGTGGTCCAGCCACGCCGATTCGCATATTTTCAGAATCGCGTCTGTCTCGCGCTGCTTATTATTATGGCAGTAATCAAAGATGTATACTTCATCCACGATATCTCCACCTTGATCTTTGTACATATGCCTGTATGCATTGTCCCGCATCCTCTTCGCGAAGTAGGCGCAGAATTCGGCTAGCTGTTCCTCGTTCCGCTTCGACCTCCATTTTGCCACGGTTTTGTCGCGGCTCTCTTTGATGTAGCCAAATAATTTGCAGGCGTATTCAAAGAGAAACCAATTCCAGTTGCATTTTTCTACCTCAGTCCGATAAAACCAAGCTGCTTTTATGAGATGCTCTGTACTCATGCCTTGACCTTTCTCTGCATTGACTATTCTTTGCGATGCACAATATCATTTGCGCCTATTATACTGCAACGCAAGGCTTTTGTCGAATTCTGCCTATCGAAAGGATTGGTGATTTTGACTGTGGAAAAGTCGCGCATTAAGCCGTTGAATCTGGACAGTTTTTGCACATTATTCGAGAAAAAACGTCAGTTCTGACATATCTATGCTCCGACGAACATCTGCAATAAATAATTGTCCACAACTCTGGCGAACGGACGAAATACCGCATTTATGGGCATTATTTTTTTCTCTGTTTTGACTATGCTTTTTTGCATAAAAAGTACCGCCCCACACGTAACAAAGCGCAAGGCGGCAGAAATTTGAACTGGTACTTAACTCCGCTGTAGCTAATGGGATACTTCAACGTCACACCTACGCGGGCGCGGACGTTTGGGTTCTCGATGTCTCTGTTAGCCGTGAACTGTAACTTAATGCGCCCCGGGCGGTGGGAGAGGAAAATATAATTTTTGACTTTTTCTGAAAAAAAGTGTAAAG